>Ga0075424_100001652_pt1 | contig 19788 bp, 18 predicted proteins | sample SoiMethybrSBSTD3_FD_75301 | JGI IMG/M metagenome (GOLD analysis project Ga0075424, IMG submission 75301) | Bulk soil microbial communities from a Populus tree surrounding site in Tennessee, USA - Soil MetaG P. TD hybrid SBSTD3 | ecosystem: Environmental > Terrestrial > Soil > Tree plantation... | reverse complement strand
GGCCTCGGCTTCCTGCTCGCCCAGTTGAGGATCCTCGACGCGACCGCACAAGGTGTGCTGACGCGGGTGGCCTTTTACGTGGCCAGCCCTGCGCTCATGGTGACTGTGTTGGGCGGCACGGATGTGCACCGGCTGCTCTCAGCCAATCTGATCGCCTCACTCGGCAGTGTTGCGGTGGTTGCGACGATCGCCGTACTGGTGGTTCGAATGATCTGGAAACGCGGGGCCGGCGAGACCGTCATTGCCGCCTTCTGTTCGGCCTACGTCAACGCCGGCAATCTGGGCCTGCCGATCGCCGCGTACGCCCTGGGCGACGCGGCGCTGGTCGCTCCGATGTTGCTGGCGCAACTGCTCATTCTGCAACCGACCGGTCTGGCGGTCCTCGACGGGATCAGCCATGTACCAAGCCCCGGCATGTCTCGGGGTCGGCTGCTGCTCATCCGCCTCGCACGGGCGTTTAGCAACCCGCTCGCGGTGGGATCGCTGGTCGGACTGGCACTCGCCTTGACCGGAACCAGACTGCCGGTCATCATCAACGCGCCGCTGACCCTGGTCGGCGGCATTGCGGTGCCTTCCGTGCTGCTGGCCTACGGCATCTCGCTCCGGCTTGGACCTCGACCAGGCGCCGGCGAGCCACCCGTACAGATCGCCACACTGGTGGCGCTCAAGCTGGTCGTGCAACCGGTATTTGCCTACCTCATTGCGGCGTACGTGGTGGGGCTGGCCGGCCACGACCTGCTCGCGGTGACCGTCATCGCCGCGCTGCCCACGGCACAGAATGTCTTCACCTTCGCCATGCGTTACGACCGTGGCGTGATCTTGGCGCGGGACACGATCTTCGTGGCCACGGTGCTCTCAGTGCCGGTGATTTTGGCGATCACCTGGCTGCTGGCCGCCTAGTGCCTCGAGTGCTGTTGATCAGAAAGGCGATTGCTTTACGACCGGACGCGGCAAGGGGGACACTATGCGCGTGCCCCAGGAAGACCCGAAGGCAAGCTACGAGCATCTGCGTGCAGCCCACCTGAATGCGGTACGAGCCGCCCTCGAGGACCACGTGGCGCGAATGGAGTGGTCGCAGGAGCAAATCGAGCGCTATCGGACCGGGCGTCTCCGGTCGTTGCTCGGGTTCGCGCGCGAACGCTCGCCCTTCCATGCGGCCCGGATGGCCGACATCGATCCGGCCACGGCCACTGTCGAAGACCTTGCTCGGCTGCCGCCGATGATCAAGCGGGAGGCACAGGACAACTGGGACACGATCGTCACGACACCTGATATCGACCGCGGCGGCGCTGAGCGGGTGCTTGCCCAGCAGCGCTGGTTCTCCTACACGCCCGCCGGGCATCAGGTCTTCAGCTCGGGCGGCTCAAGCGGCGTACGCGGCGTGTACATCTGGGATTGGCAGCAGTTCATCACGCTCGCCTGTCTCGCCTGGCGATGGCAGACCCGTGCCGAGCGCGCTTCCGGATCTGATCATCGCCCGGCGCGACTGGGCGTGCTAGCGGCCGGCGAGCCGCCACATGCCAGCACACCATTGTTCGACGTCGCGACCGAGCCGCTGATGGAAACCGTCGTGATCCCCGTGGGGGTGCCGTTCGAGCAGGTGCTGCGAGCGGTGGCGGAGGCTTGGCCGACGCATCTTGTCGGTTACGCCTCGGTGATCGGACGCCTTGCCCGTGCCACGATCGCGGGTGAGCTTGATATCAGGCCGGTTCGCGTGAGCACAAACTCCGAGCCGCTCAGTACGGAGGACCGCGACGCGATCGAAGTGGCCTGGGGCGCGCCCATCCACAACCTGTGGGGCTCGACCGAGATCGGTGTCCAGGCCGTCGGCTGCGGCTACGGCGAGGGCCTTCACATCTGCGAGGACGAGGTGATCCTCGAACGGGTCGATTCGCTATGGCGCCCGGTCGGCCCTGATGAGCCGGCTGTGCGCACGCTCGCGACCGGGCTTGCCGGCCGCACGTTCCCGTTCATCCGCTATGACCTCGGCGACGAGGTCACGCTGCTGCCCGAGCGCTGCGCGTGCGGCAGTTCGATGCGTCGCGTCGCCGACATCGCCGGACGGCGTGACGACGACTTCCGCTACAGCGAGCGAATGGTCCCGGCAAGCGCGTTCCGGTATGTGCTGGGGACCGACCCGCAGATCTCGGAGTACCAGGTACATCAGACCGCCGCCGGTGCGGACGTGCTTGTAGTCGGGTCGCCGGATGTCTCAGCGGTGGCTGCCGCGCTGGCCTCCTCGCTGCGGCCGTACGGGCTTTTGAATCCCGAGATCAAGGTAGGGGTTGTCGAGCAGATCCCGCGTCACGCCACGACAGGCAAGCTCAAGCGGTTCATAGCGCTCAGCGACCAAGGCAGCCGGGCCCAGTAGCCGGCAATCGTCAGCCGGATTAGGCGTAGCAGCAACCGCTCAGTCCTTCCAGGTAATGATCTTGAGCGTTGCAGAGCGGCCGGAACGGTCGACGACGGTGATCAAACTCTTGGTTGGGTGCGAGGCCGTGGTCCTTACGCACAGCATCGCGCCGACGGTCAGCCGACTCCAAGGAATCGGCTTGCCAGCCCCCTCTGGGTAGGTCAACGACGAACACGCGTCATAGCGTTCGGGCGCAGGTTGCGCGAGGGCGACATATGACGTGCCGGGTTCAGGAGCGAGGCCGGATTGCGTCCCGACCAGCGACGCGTGGTTAGTGGCTGGCGTAAACGACGTGCCTCCCTCGTCCAGAACGATCCTCGTGCCGGGCCTGGCAACCACCTGGCCCTCCTTCAACAACGGTGAACTAGCCGGGGAGCTCGCAGTGGATGGTTCCTTGAACACGCCCAGCGGAACAGCTATGGCCATACTGACGAGCAAGAGGACGTTCATGCTGCCGATCACGATGGCTGTTACCGCGGCTGGCGATCGACGGTGTCGGGAGGACCGGACGCCAAGCCACAACCCCAGCGGCCCGCAGAGCACCGATGCCAGGACGGCCCACCACTCACCGACCGGGGATTCATCCGGTCCCTCGGCCCGGCTCTCCTCGGGAAAAAACGAAGCTGCGTCTGGGCTCGTGGTCCCGCTCGTGGGCTCGGAGCGAGTCTCTGCGTCCGACGCTGTCTTGGGCGGTGGCGGCGGTGGCTTAGGCCGCTTTGGCGGCTCCTCGCGCTGAGGAGGCGGCGGGGTCGAGGAATCGTAAGCCTCCCAGGGATCCCACACCTCCTCGGCGGACGCCCTGTCGGCGTCGCTGGTACGGGATGCGCCGTCTGCGACCCGCAGCCGCGATGGGTCTCGGAGCCACCGGTCATAGGACACACGCTGCTTGATTAGGGCATCGCGTGCGTCGTTGATCAATTGGGCAAGGCGGTTGACGCCTCCCGTGTCGGAATGCTGGCGCTTGATGGCTGCTCGATAAGCAGCCTCGATCTCCGCCGTCGTTGCGGTTTGCTCAACACCAAGGATTTCGTAGGCATTGAGCCCTCCTAGGTGTGAGAAGTTGTCTGCCATGTCACGAACCGACGACGCGGTTCACGCCCATCCGGTGACAGATCAGGCTCCAATGCGCATTGGCGACGGTGTGACCGACAGGCACCTGCTGGGTGCCGATGGCGGCAGTGACGAAGTGCCGCCCGGCTAGCACAAACATGTATTTGTCGAGGCGATGAGCGTAGCCGGAGTACCAGTACTCGCAGCGCGTTATGGGGTCTTTGGAACTGAAGGGTGCTTGCAGCAGCTCCTGCGCCATCGGAGGAAGATTCCCTAGCTGCCCTGCTTCACGCAATGACAGCCCAAGATCGCTCTCGAGTTGCGGCAAGGAAACACCCGGCTGAGGTGCAGGCTGCGGCACAGCACCTTCATGCAGGCCCGGTCGATACTCGACAGGAATTTTCTTATGCGTCCCCGGAACGAACTCGTAACGATTCAGCACATACACCGGGCGCCCGGTGGAGTCGATCCTTGGTTCCGCGATACAGAGCGCCTCGGTGCCAAGGACCACGGCGCGCGGACGATTCTCGCCGGACGAGTCTTGGTCGGCGAACCACTCGAGTACCTCGCCCGCCAGCTCAGCCAGTCGACGTCGGATCGTCTCCGACATGGCTGCCCAGCTTTCCGCTCGCGATGGGCGACCCCCAACCAGTGGTAGACCTGATCCTGGGTGCGTCGGTGGACGCGGCCCGTCGCCTCGACTTGCCTTGACTGGCTCGCTCCGAGCGGTCCTATGCGCGGGGACAGAATCGCCTGGCTGCGGACTAACTTCTCTCGAGGGAACGCCTTCCTGGCCCATGCACCTTTCTACTATGGAGGTGACCATAGGTCCAAGCGGTCACTGGAACGAGTCACCATCTTCGGACTCGACGGAAGGCTGCCAGTTCAGGTCTTTGTCCAGCACTCAATCTCTCCCGTGGCACACATGACAAATACATGAGCGGTGCTGCTTCGCGTGCGAAGTGAACAAACGACCTAGTCGAGCTACAGCACCCGGCTTATGGCTGGGTCATGACCGGCCATGCCAGGTTCCGTCTGGTTTCGCTCAGGAGCACACTGTGGTCGTGCTGTTGCTAAGTCGCGCCGAGACGGAGTCTCTGCTGGATCTCGATGCGTTGCGTCATTCGCTTCGCGGGGCGATGGAGGATGTGACTGCTGGCCGCGGGTCGATGCCTCCACGGATCGCTGCGATGGTGCCCGGCCGAGGATTGCTGGCTGCGATGCCGGCCTACCTTCCCACGGGTGAGGGGCTGGCTGCGAAGTTGGTGAGCCTCTTCCCAGGCAATGCCGGGACCAGTTTGCCGACCCACCAGGCTGTCGTGATCGTCTTTGGCGCGGACTCCGGAGAGCCGGTGGCCTTGCTGGACGGCACCTCGATCACGACACTGCGGACGGCAGCCGGGTCCGCCTTGTCGGCCGAATTGCTTGCACCCGAAGGTGCAGCCACGTTGGCGATCTTGGGAACGGGAGTCCAAGCCCGTGCTCACGCCGAGGCCATGGTCCGCGTACGGCCGATCCGGCGGATTCGCGTGGCGGGGCGGAACTGGGGAAGGGCGGCGTCGCTTTCCTCGGTATTGCAGGACACCCTCGAAATCGATGTGCGTGCTGTCGAAACCTATGCCGAGGCCTGTGCCGACGCCGACCTGATCTGTGCTGCAACCCATTCCCCAGATCCCGTCGTGCGTCGTGACTACCTAAAAGCCGGGGTGCATGTCACGTCGGTCGGGTACAACACGGCTGGCCGGGAGGTGGACTCCGCGACAGTCATGGACGCCTTGGTCGTAGTGGAATCCCGGGAGGCCGTGCTGGCACCGCCACCGGCCGGAAGCAACGACCTGAGAGTACCCATGCAAGAGGGCCTGATTGGGCCCGACCACATCCACGCCGAAATCGGCGAGCTCCTCAGGGGCACGAAAGCGGGCCGGAGTTCAGAGGATCAGATCACCTTGTACAAGTCCGTCGGTATTGCTGCCCAGGACGTCGTCGCAGCGAGCCTCGTCCTCAACGCCGCTCGAGGGCGAAACCTTGGGCTCCAAGTCGACCTCTCCGCATAGGGCACCAGCGTTATGCACCAACGCAATGCAGCACGCCGGAACCGCTTACGGGTCTCAGGAGCGCAACCTCAGCCCACCGGTCGACGGCCGGAGCATCAAGGGCGTTGTAGCATTCGCAGACCACGCGCATACAGACTGACTCGCACACCACGTGGGTGGACGTAACTCGCGCGCGACAGCTTACGAGCAATCTCGAGTTGGCGTTGATCCTGAGGCCGGGTCCCGGCCAATGGCCAGCCGCGCTGCGACTAATTAAGCCGCGCAGCCGCACCATATCCGGCCCGGTGCGCGCAGCGTCGGTGCGGGCGGGAGCACCGCCGGCAGTTGAGCCGCCGACCGTGTGAGCGAGGGAACGGTCGGCCGAGCGCGGCCCCGGGCGCCAGGAAGCCCTCGCCGGTGGCCCTGGCATGTTCGCCGGGAGCTACCGCTTGGTCGGAGGGGGGTCGTTCGGTGCGAGAACGGTGGCGATCTCCCGCCAGACCGCATCGGCCGCGTTCGATGTGACCTCCGGCTTATAGCTTCCATCCGCCGCGAACGCGTCTGGGGAGAACGTGAGCGCTAGCCCGATCGCCACCTTCTGGGACGGTAGGTAGGCGAATGTGCCGGCCTCGCCCGAGAAAAGCGGGTTCTGCATGAGCCAGTTGCCGGTCGTCACGATGCCGAGTCCATAGCTGTAGAACTCGTCCGAGGGGCCGCAGGTGGCGCAGCCGGGCAGGGCCTTCGTTTTGCCCCGGAGGTCGGTCGAGATCATCTTCTGGTACGCCTCCGGCGACAGCAGCTTGCCCGTTCCGATGCCGACCGCCGTGCGGCCACATCGAAGATGTTGCTGGTCTGAATGGCGCCATGGGTGATCGTCCACGAGGGGTTCCAATACGTCGATTCCTCATAGAACGGGGTGGCGGCCGGGATGCCCAGTTGCGACCGCCGTTCGGAGGTGAAGGCGTGCAGCGCCGGCTCGGGGATGGCGGGTGTGCCGGGATCGGTGGTGTCGTCAGCCCAAGCGGGCCCAGCACCTTCTCCTGCAGGACGTCCTGCATCTTCTTCCCAGTGATCTTCTCGAGGGCGAGCCCAAGGATCACGTAATTGGTGTGAGCGTAGTTCCAGTTCGTTCCCGGAGCGTAGAGGAGCGGCTTCGACGTCACCGAGGCGAGTATCTCGTCGGTCGTCCACTGCCGGAACGGCTCGCCCAGATGACGAGTGGCTACGCAGACTCGTTGCGAAGGCATCGCGTCCGTCTGGTTAGGCGTGAGCATCGCGTGCCAGACGTGCATTTTGCGGCCGCGGACGTGCCTCACTGCAACCTGGGGGCACACATGGGGCACATGGCCGCGTCGACTGCTGAGGTCACATCTCCCGGTACGCTGATCGCATGTCTCGACTGGAGCGCATCACGACCGACCCAGAGGTATGCCACGGCCAACCGGTGGTCCGCGGGTTGCGCTACCCGGTCCAGACGCTGCTGGAACTGCTAGCCTCGGGTATGACCTTCGATGAGGTCCTCGCAGACTACCCGGACTTGGAGCGCGACGACTTGCTTGCGGCACTTGAGTTTGGTGCCCTGACCGCAGGCGGCCGGAGGGTTGACCGGCCTGGGGCTGCGTGAAGTTCGTCTTCGATGCACAGTTGCCGGCACGCTTGGCAACGTTCCTTAATAAGCGCGGTCACGATGCTATTCACACTTCATCGCTTCCTGCGGGCAATCGATCGACCGATCAACAAATCTGCACCATCGCCGACGCACAGGATCGGATCGTCGTTACGAAAGACGCTGACTTCCGTAACAGCCACCTGCTGACTGGCTCGCCGCGACGTCTGCTCATTGTGGCCACTGGAAACATCACAAATGACGCATTGCTCGAACTCGTCGGCGCCGGTCTGGCCGTCATCACCCACGCATTCGAATCCAGCGACTTCGTGGAGCTATGGCCAGATGTGCTCATCGTTCACAAACGTCGCCTCGACTAAATCTCCACAGCTAGCCCACGGCACGGCTGGGGCAGAGACGCCGATTGAGCCGATGCCGAAACCCTGTCGGGTTACCAGCACCGAGCGGCCGTGCACAGAAGCCTCGAGTAGGTCCTTTATCGACACCGGCCTTCCACTCAGTCCTAAGCGGTTCCGACGACTCGACCTGCTTCACGTACCCCAGTCGATTTCAAAATCCGATGTGGCACAGACCTCTTGCTGTTCGACGAACGCCGCCGTGAGTGGGGACCACTGCTGGTGGTGTGGCGGCAGCGCGACTCGTTCGACGGAGAGGACGAGCCACCGATGCCATTCGGCTGGCCGTGGTGTGCAACTCGTGCAACGGCCCTGACGCCGTTGGGTCAGCGGCAGCCGGGCGAGGTACGCGGCGGCCGGATGCTGCTGGAGGTGTCGCTCACCCCGATCTTCGTAGCCGCCGACTGACCTCAACCAGCGCCGATGAATACGCTTAAGAGACCAGATCTGGGCGACCCACCGGCGTCCGCTGCTGAATCCAGCGGCCGATGCGATCGCGCGACAGCAACTCGTCGATCACCATGAAGGCTCCACCGGTCAATCCCGGGTTGCTTTCCTGCCGCGATCGTCCAATCTGCAGATCGCGCGTCGCAAGCGGCAGGGAACGTGCTGCAACCGTCTGTCGGATGGCGGACAGATAGATGTCACCGATATGCGCCACCGAGCCACCGATCAAGATCAGGCCGGGATTGTAGAAATTGACGATCCGAGCAGCGGCATCAGCCACTAGCTGAGCGGCCGAAACCATCAGCTCTCGCATCACCCTGTCTCCGCGCGCCAGCGCGTCGCCGATGTCGGACAACGTCACCGTGCGGCCATCGTTGACGATGCCACTGAGAAAGTTGCTGCGCCCTTCCTTGCCGGCTTGCTGCGCCTGATCGAGGAGTGCGGCCGCTCCCGACAACGCCTCAAGACACCCCAGCTGCCCGCACCGGCAAGGGACAGTGGAGTCCGGGAGAGCGCGGATGTGGCCAATGTCTCCGGCACAGCCTTGAGCTCCGCGATGGATCTGGCCGTTGGAAATCAACCCTGCGCCGACCCCCGTGCCGATCTTGATATAGACCATGTTCTGCTGGCCGCGAGCCAGTCCATCCCGGACTTCTCCGATCGCCATCAGATTTACATCGTTATCAACCCACACTGCGCTGCCGAAGCGGTCCACCAGATGCCCGCGCACGTCGTAGCGATCCCACCCCGGCATGATCGGAGGCGCAATGGTTCGAGCCGAACTGAAGTCAACCGGCCCAGGAAGGCCTATGCCGATCCCCCACAAGTCGCCCGGGTGTTGGCTAAGCAGTCGATCAAACACATCGCAGACTCGGTCCAAAACGATCTTGGGGCCATCGGCGACCTCACAGGGTTCGCGGTGCTGGGCGATGATATTGCCCTGCAGATCGGCGCATCCGGCGCTGAAGTGCGTGGCGCCGAGATGGGCAACCAGCACCTGGCCAGCGTCACCCCGGAAACGTAAGGCTCGTGGATTCCGGCCGCCGCTCGAGGCCGCGAGTCCCTGCTCCTCGATAAGTCCAATCGCCAACAGCTGGTTGACGCGCTGGGTCACCATGTTGCGTCCAAGACCGGTATTCCGGGTGATTTCCGGCTTGGTCCGGGCAAGACCTGAGCGAACGATATCCAGTATTGACACGATCTCATCCAGGTGATCATCACTTGGGAGATCTCTGGGTTCGACTGCCATCGCCCTCTCTTTGCTGATGTGTCGTGCGATCTGCCTCTGTCCGGCCGTATAGATCTTTGCACCTGATTCCGCGAATTCTCGCGAGGCGAAGGTCTTTCACAACAAGTACTTCCGACTCCCACTTCTAGGCGGAGATTCGCCCCACATCTCTTGACTTCTGCACATAGCGTGCAGTTTAATCGCCCACAGAGTCGAAAGAAAGGGGGGGATGTGCAACTTGGGTATCATTCGATCACTTGGGGTGGCGTTGTTGGGCATGCACAGGGCGTCACCAGTGCTAAAGACCTCTATTACCTGACCTACGGCTCGATGGAGGAGGCCGTACGCGACATTGCGACGGCCGGCTACGCCGGCACAGAGATGTTCGATGGCAACCTAGCCGCGTACGCCGACCGTCCGGACGAATTGCGCGGCTTGCTTGTCGAGAACGGCGTTGAACTGGTCAGTGTCTACACCGGTGCCGGGTTCGTCTATCCCGATGTCCTGCCTGATGAGTTGGACAAGGTACGTCGGGCCTGCGAGCTGGCGGCCACCTTCGGTGCGGAACGCCTGGTGGTCGGTGGCGGCGCCCGCCGGGCCGCGGGCACAACGGCTGAGGACTACGACCGCCTGGCCGACGCTCTTGATCGGGTCCACGAGCTTGCTCGCCAGCATGGCCTCGTCGCCTCGTACCACCCGCATCTGAGCACGATCGTGGAGAGCCCCGAAGAACTCGAGCAGTTGCTGCCTCGCACGCAGATTGCGTTCTGCCCGGATACCGCTCATCTTGCTGCTGGCGGCGGGGACCCGGCAGCCCTGATTCGCCAGTACGGGGATCGCGTCGCTCATGTCCACCTCAAGGACGTGGCGCTGGATCCGCTCGAGTTCCGACCGCTCGGTCAGGGCTCGCTGGACTTCTCCGACATCCTGTCTGCCGTCCGGGAGACGGGATACGACAGCTGGCTGATAGTCGAGCTCGACTCTTATGCCGGCAGTCCGTTGCGGGCGGCCAAGATCAGCAAGGCCTACCTCGACCAGCTTCTCACCATGCAGGTTGCGTAGCCCCCGGGCGAGCTTCGCCAGGGCAGACGCGACATCTAACCACGGAGGTTCCCTTGAGACGAAAGCTCGCCCGAGTCGGCGTCGCCATACTTGCCGTGGCGACCTTGGCCGGCTGTTACATCCCTGGCCAGACGACTACTGCCCCGCCCGATCAGGCCGCCGCCCAAAAGGCCGACGAGGCTCTGCAGGCGCTGCAGGGTCAGGTACTCAGCAAGGGGCCCAACGGCGAGGATCCCTCACCTGCGAAGATGGCGGACCTGACTCCTGACCAGCTCAGCCAGATCAAAGCAAAGGGCGCCAAGGCCGCCATCGTCATGCACTATGCCGGCAACGACTGGTCGAGCGCCCAGATCGCCGGACTCCGCTCCGAGTTCAAGAATCTCGGCATCGAAGTCGTTGCGGTCACCGACGCCAACTTCAAGCCGGACAAGCAGGTCTCCGACTTGGAAACGGTCATGAGCAAGAAGCCCAACATCATAGTGTCGCTGCCGACCGATCCCGTCGCAACGGCGACCGCGTACAAAGCGGCGGCCCAGGGCGGGGCAAAGCTCGTCTTCATGGACAACGTGCCCAAGGGATTCAAGGCCGGCACAGACTACGTCTCGGCCGTCTCCGCGGACAACTACGGCAACGGTGTCGTCTCTGCCCATCTGATGGCCAAGGCTCTCGGCGCCAAGGGCAAGATCGGGGTGATCTTCCACGAGGCCGACTTCTTCGTGACGCGGCAGCGCTACGACGGCTTCAAGAAGACAATTCAAAGCGATTACCCAGACATCCAGATCGTCGAAGAGCAAGGCATTGCCGGACCTGACTTCGCCGGTGACGCCCAGGGCGTCGCCAACGCCATGCTCAGCAAGCATCCCGATCTCGCCGGTATCTGGGCAGTCTGGGACGTGCCAGCTGAGGGCGTCATGGCCGCGGCTCGCGCTTCAGGCCGTGGCGATCTGCGGATCGCGACTGAGGATTTAGGCAAGAACGTCGCCATCGCGCTCGCCAAGGGCGAACTTGTCGTCGGACTAGGCGCCCAGTTGCCCTATGACCAGGGCGTCACCGAGGCACGGCTGGGTGCCCTGGCGGTCCTTGGTGAAAAAACTCCGCCCTATGTCGCGCTGAGCGCACTGCCGGTACAGCACGACAACGTCCTCGACGCCTGGAAGACGGTCTACCACGAGGACCCGCCCAAGGAACTCGTCAGCTCGTTCAAGTAAGGAGTGTGCGGCCGATGACACAAGTGACAGATGCCGTGGCCCCGGTCGCCGAGACCGATGTTCCGGCCGTGGAGATGCGAGACATCTCCAAAGCCTTCGACAGCAACGTGGTCCTCACGGGCGTCGATTTCGAGGTGACGCAGGGAGAGGTGCACGCTCTGGCTGGCGGCAATGGGGCGGGGAAGTCAACACTGATGAAGATCCTGCAGGGGGTCTACACCAAGGATTCCGGCGTCATCCGCATCAACGGCCAGGAGGTCAACTTCACCTCCATTCAGGACGCCAAGGCGGCCGGCATCGGCATGGTGTTTCAGGAATTCAGCCTCGTGCCAACGCTGACAGTGGCTCAGAACATCTACCTCACCACGGAGCCGCTCACCGGGAAGGTCCTCATCCAGGACCGCGAGGCGCGGGAGAAGGCACGGGAGGTTTTTCGACAGATGGAGGTCGAGGTCGACCCGGGAGCTCGGATCGCGGACCTCGGCACGGCCTATTGGCAGCTCACCGAGATCGCCAAAGCCATGGCCCAGGACGCTCGGGTCCTGATCATGGATGAGCCGTCTGCCAGCCTGGCCAAGCATGAGGCGGACCAACTGTTCGAACTGGTCGGCCGCCTGAAGGCGCAAGGGATCTCGATCATCTACATCTCCCACCGGATGGAGGAGGTGTACCGCATCGCCGATCGGATCACCATCCTGCGCGACGGCAAGAACCTGCTCACCGAGCGATTGACCGACATCACTCCGGACCAGATCGTTGAGGGCATCGTCGGTCAGCAGATCGAGGGCATGGCCTATCAAGAGCGCGACACCTCGGCGGAGCCGGAGGTGCTTCTCGAGGCTGACGGCCTTACCGCCGGCGCGCGGGTACAGAACGTCTCGTTCACGCTGCACCGTGGAGAGATCATCGGCTTGGCAGGCCTCATGGGCAGCGGGCGTACCGAGTTGGCGCGCTGCCTGTTCGGCATCGACAAGCTGGAATCCGGGGAGATTCGAATCCATGGCCAGCGGGTCGACGTCTCCGATCCACGGCAGGCCATCAAGGCGCGCCTCGCGTTGATCCCTGAGGACCGGAGGGCGCAAGGCCTCGTGCTTGAACACTCCGTCCGCGACAACCTGCTACTTCCGCTGCTCAAGAAGATCGAACGAGGCCTGCTCATCGATGACGGCAAAGGAAAAGAGCTGGCTGCTTCCCTCATCAAGCGGTTCGCCGTCAAGGTGGCCAATCCGGCACGGCCGGTGCGCCTGCTGTCGGGCGGAAACCAGCAGAAGGTCGTCATCGCCAAGTGGCTCGGCACGGATCCAGAAGTCTTGATCATGGATGAGCCGACTGCCGGGGTCGACATTGGCACGAAAACCGAGATCCTCACAATGATCCGCGACCTCGCCCACGAGGGCAAAGCAGTGATCGTCATCTCATCGGAGTACGCCGAACTGCTCGCCGTCAGCGACCGCGTCCTGATCTTGCGCGACGGGGCTGTCCAGCAGGAGCTCGCTCGCAAGGACATCACCGACGAAGAGTCCCTCCAACACGCCGTTCAAGGAGTTTGACCGTGACCCAAACCACCAAGCCTCCCCAGACCGAGGGCGCCGTTGCCGTTGAACGGCGTAACTGGTTCGCAACACTCGACTGGCGGCGCTACGTCATCTACATCGGCTTTGTCGTCATCTTTATTTTCTTCGCCATACTGCTCGGCGATCAGGGTTTCCTGTCCCCCAACAACCTGCTGAACATCCTCCGGCAGACCGCGACCATCACCGTGATCGCCGTTGCCATGACCTACGTGATTGCCTGTGCCGAGATCGACCTCAGCGTCGGTTCGGTCGCCGGTCTCGCGAGCGTGGTAACGGCCATGGCTGTGGCCCACTGGGGCGTTGTGGTTGGTGTTATCGCCGGCCTATTAGTCGGCGCCGTAGTGGGCTCCATCAACGGTGGCCTGGTCGCCGCTCTCGGAATCCCCTCGTTCCTGGTCACCCTCGGCATGCTCGGCATCGCATTCGGCATGGCCCAATGGATCACCGACTCAGCACCGCAGCCGATCCTGTCCTACGCCTACAACCTGGCCTTCGGCTCCGGAAATATGGGTCCATTCCCTGGGCTGGTCGTATGGATGGCGATCTTCGTCGCCGTCGGGGCCGTCGTGCTGGCCAAGACTCGCTTCGGTCGGCAGGTGCTCGCCACCGGTGGCAACCGGATGGCCGCGGAGTTCACCGGCATCAACACCAAGCGGATCAAGTTCGAGGTGCTGCTGATCTCAGGTGTGGTGGCGGCCTTCGCCGGCATGCTCTACGCGGGCCGACTGCAGTCGGGCAGATTCCAATGGGGACAAGGAGACGAGCTGTCCGCCATCGCGGCCGTCATCCTGGGTGGCACCAGCCTCTTCGGTGGATCCGGCTCGGTAATCGGAACGCTCTTTGGAGCGTTGTTGATCGGGTTGATCAACAACGGCCTGATCCTGGCCGGTCTGGACGCGAGTCAGCAGCAGGTGATCCGCGGGGCGATCATCATCCTCGCCGTCGCCCTGGCCCGCAAGAAGTAGACCCGTGTCACAGACCACGCCTGTGGTCCTCCGCGCCGGGATCATTGGGACCGGCTTCATGGGCGGCGTGCATGCTGCAGCCGTCCGTGCAGCCGGCCACGTGATCAGCAGGGTGGCCGGACACACACCCGCCTCGGGCGCAGACGCGGCCGCCCGGCTCGGCAGCCGGCGTTCGGCCGCGTCTGCGGCAGAGCTGATCGACAGCCCGGACGTTGATGTGGTGCATGTCTGCACCCCGAACGCCACCCACGCCGAGCTTGCATCGGCGGCCATAGATGCCGGAAAGGCCGTCATCTGCGAGAAGCCGCTGGCGACCAGCACCGGTGAGACTGAGTCGTTGGTGGCGGCTGCGGTCCGTTCAGGCAGGATGACCGCCGTCCCCTTTGTGTACCGCTTCTATCCGACGGTACGAGAGGCGCGGGCGCGCATCGCCTCCGGCGAGGCCGGCGATCTCTGGCTGTTGCACGGCTCGTACCTGCAGGACTGGCTGGCCGGCAGCAGCGCGATGAACTGGCGTGTTGATCCTGCACAGGGCGGCATCTCCCGCGCCTTCGGCGATATCGGTGTGCATTGGTGCGACCTGATGGAGTTCGTTACCGGTCACAGGATTGTTCGGCTTGTCGCTAGCACTGCAAACGCGTATCGCGAGCGGGGTGGGGTGGCAGCCCGGACCGAGGACGGCGCTGTGGTGCTGTTCGAGACCGATCGGGGTGCCACCGGGTCGCTTGTGGTCAGTCAGGTGACGCCCGGTCGGAAGAACCGCCTGTGGTTCTCGTTCGACGGCACGCAGACCAGCTATTCATTCGACCAGGAGCAGCCCGACACACTCTGGGTCGGCGGCACAACCGATAGCCGCATTGTCGTCCGCGGTCCCGACACGTTGACCAGTGACGACAGCCGCCGGTTGGTGAAGCTGCCCGCTGGCCACCCACAGGGCTATCAAGACAGTTTCACGGCTTTTGTCTCCGATGCGTACGCCGTCGCCGGCGGCGAGGAACGAGACGGGGTCCCAACATTCGCCGACGGTCACCGTGCGGCTGTACTCACCGCGGCAGTGATTGACTCGGCCAAGATCAACAGTTGGGTGGAGGTGCCCGCATGACGAGCCAGCAACCTGATCTTGCAACCACGAGCAGGGTCTTCGATGATCATCAACGCGCCACGATCGAAGCAGCGATGGCCCGCATCATCCCGACCGACGACACGCCTGGAGCTCGGGAGGCCGGCACCATGGACTTCCTCAACCGGTACCTGTCCGGAATCGACTACATCTACGCAAAACCTGATGGCAGCGGCTTTGAGCAGCTGTCGGGGAAGCGCGCGGAAGCATGGCGACAGCGGATCGAGCGGGTGCGGGAGCGTTACATTTCCGGAGTCCGGGATCTCGACGAGCGGGCGGGCCAGGTGCACAACGCCGACTTCGTTGATCTTGCGCCCGAGCACCAGGACGAGATACTGCGGGATCTGGAGCAGCCGTCCCGCACCCAGGAAGCCGACCTCGAACGCGCGCGGACGACCCTGTATGGCGCGCCCGTCGAACCCGCCCTGCAGCAGACCAGCGCCGAAGTTGATCTTGATTTCGTACCGCTGCTGGCCCTGCACACCCGCCAAGGCTTCTACGCCGACCCAATCTACGGCGGCAACCGCAACCGAGTCGGCTGGGATGTCATCGGTTTTCCGGGGCCTGCATCCCTTACCGAGGTGCACACCGGCCGCTACAGCACCCTGGACTACTTCGCAGATGACCGGGAGCACCCCGGAGCAAAGGAGGCAACGTGACCAACGGAGCCAAGCCCGATCGGGCTGACGTCTGCATCATCGGTGCCGGAGCCTCCGGCGCGGCCGCCGCCAAGGTCCTCACTGAGCGCGGGATCCGCGTGGTCATGTTAGAACGCGGGCCGTGGCGTACCCGAGAAACGTTTGGTGGCGACGAACTCGCCAACATCAACCGCTACAACCTGTGGCCCGACCCGTTGCTCAACCCGCGCACCGTACGGGACACGGTAGACGGCGAATTCCGGACCGAGCTGTTCTGCCCGGTGCCGCAGATGGTCGGTGGCGGCACCGTGCACTGGCAAGGCTGGCTGCCCCGCTTCACCGAAGAAGATTTCAGACTGCACAGCATTGTCGGCGATGTGCCGGGGACGACACTGGTCGACTGGCCGATCACCTACGACGACCTCGAGTCGTACTACACCCAGATCGAGTGGGCGTTCGGCGTGTCCGGAAGGGCTGGCGCGAATCGCTACGAGTCGCGGCGGAGCAAGGACTACCCGTGCCCGCCGCTACCCCAGTCGCGGTACGCCCAGAAGTTCCATCAGGGCTGCGCGAAGCTTGGCTACAACTCCTTCCCGACTCCACAGGCCGCGCTGTCCCGGCCTTTCAACGGCCGGCCGGCAACGGTAATCAGCGCCTTTGCGCAGCAACACGGAGACCCGACCGGCACCCGATCCAGCGCACTGAACGTGTTCGTGCCTGATGCGCTGGCCACCGGTCGCCTGGACCTGCGGCCGGACTCCTACGTCTCCGAAATCACCGTCGATGAACGCGGTCGGGCGAAGGGTGCGGTGTACAGCGACGAGGACGGCACCACGTTCGAGCAGGAGGCGGACGTGGTCATTCTGGCCTGTGGGGCGGTGGAGACTGCCAGACTCCTGCTGCTATCGAAGAGTTCCCGCTTTCCCAACGGGCTGGCCAACGGCAGCGACCTGGTTGGGCGGAATGTCACGTTCCATGAGTACAGCGCCGCTGTTGGAACCTTCGAGGACCCGATCTACGCCTGGGCCGGCGGTGGCTACGTGAGTGCCAGCAGCTTCGAGTTCAACGGCCACGATGACAACCGCGGATTCGCCGGCGGCGGCCACATCGCCTGCGCCGGCGTTGGCATCCCGCTGCCCATCAACTGGTCGCTGCCCAATCGCCCGGCATGGGGAGCAGAGGCTAAGCAAATCGACCGTGATTACTTCAACCACAGCATGGCCGTGGCCATGGTGGTACATGACCTGCCGCAGCACGACAACCGAGTCGAGCTTGACGACACGGTGACCGATGCCTGGGGTCTGCCGGTTGCCCGAATTACGATCATTGCGCACGAAAATGATCTTGCAATGGGCCGCTTCCTGATCGACCAGAACGCCGAGATACTCGCGGCAGCCGGTGCGACGTCGGTGCAGAAGGTCTACATCGACCGCATTACGGGCAACTGCTCACACCAGCACGGCACGACGCGCATGGGCAACGACCCCGAAGCCTCGGTCCTCGATCGCTGGTGCCGTAGCCACGAAGTGGCCAACCTCTTTGTGGTAGACGGTGGTCCGTTCCCGACCGGAACCGGCATCAACCCGACACTGACGATCATGGCCAACGCTTGGCGGGTAGCGGACCACATCGTCAGCGCTGGCGCCGATCGAACTGCCGCGCACTAGAACTGGTAGCCCCCTCCGCTGAGCTTGACGGTCAACCCAGACGCAGGAGGATCGTGGCGACGACGTTCCGGCCTGAGGCCGCCTATGAGTTTCTCATCGGCGGCGCTTCCGCCCAACAGAATCGGTGTATAGGGGTGCTGTTCTCCGATCCCGCGAGCGATGGCAGCCAAACACTGCGTGTGCTGACGGAACTGATGATGAGGATCGTGGTCTTGGAACTGAGATCGGACGCGGGACGACGGGCGAGACAAGTCAACTGCACTTAGGCCCCCGTGGCTCAGTGTGGGTTGGCTTGGCCCGGCCCGAAGCTGGCTGGCCGTCTCGACCACGGCCGGGTCGGTGCGGCTAGCAGTGCGGGTGAGTCTCTCGACCACGCCGGCGTCGATCTCGCCTCGTCGCGCGGCCGCTTCGCTGCGACCACGGTTGTCGTGGCGATGGTCGGCCTGTTCCTTGCGCAGTGCCGCCTGGGCATCTAACGCTGAGCGCCGCGCGCTTTCCTTACCGACTCCTGACTCATCACATCTCCCCTATCCACACTGGTCCTTTATCGACACCGGCCTTCCACTCAGTCCTAAGCGGTTCCGACGACTCGAGCGATCATCACCGACCATCTCGACCTGCTTCACGTACCCCCGGCCGATTTCAAAATCCGATGTGCCACACACCCGATGCACCGGAGGTAGTCGCTCGGGTCGACCTGACCGCACAGGCGGCTTGTACCCCCTTGGGTGGGTGTGACGATGAGCATGCACAAGAGGCAGACGCCGCACTCCCCCGCCTAGTGCCGACCGCGCTAGGAGCCCTATCGATCAACGCGGTAACAGATCGGGAGATCACACGGGCGTTGATCATCCTGACTAAAAGTGGCTTGGCAGAGTCATCGGTGCGTCGTTTCCGAGACTCGCTGTCATCGTTCTTCGCATGGGCAGTTCGCGAGCGGATGATTACCGCCAATCCGGTTACGCCGACTCGAGTGCCGCGTGCCGGAACACCACGTGTCGAAATGCTTCCCTTCAGCGAGGACGAGCTCGAGGGCATCTATGTCCGGGCGACCGCGCGGGACCAGCGACTCGCGGACCTGCTACTCATCGATGCCTGGACTGGCCTGCGCTGGTCAGAGTTGCGCGCTATGCGTGTCCGAGACTTCGTCGAGGTCCCACTGCCGATCTTGGTAGTGCAGCGCGCGGAGCCCGAGGGCGTTGAGATCAAGAGCACCAAGTCGGGAAAGACCCGTCGCGTTCCGATCGCCGACCGCGTCCTGCCGCTCGTGCGAGCCATGGCTATTGATCGGGACGCAGATGCCCGTCTATTCGTCACCGAATCCGGCCACCAGCTGCACGCCACGGCATTCAAACGGACACTCGCTTGGACCACCATTGCCGAGGGCCGACGCATCCACGACCTGCGGCACACGGCCGCGTGCTTATGGCTGGCGCGCGGGGTTGATCCTGTAACCGTGCAGGCGTGGATGGGGCACGCCTCGATCGCAACCACGAACCTTTACCTGCACCACCTCGGAACCTCCGCTGATCGGGCTGGTTTGGACCGTCTGAACGCCCGGGAGCACAAAGGGGGCACACGCCAGCCAGGAACCGAAGAATCACAAGCATGAGAGGCACGCTTAGATCTGGCATCGCGCCTAGTCAACAGCAGAAACAAGGAAGTGGAGCTAAGGGGACTCGAACCCCTGACCTTCTCGTTGCGAACGAGACGCGCTACCAACTGCGCCATAGCCCCGCAGACCGCGTGGGGACGATCAGCACGCAGACTTTACCATCGTCAGGCAGAGGCCGACTTCTGCGATTCCTCGCCCTTCACTGCTTGCGATGAGTCTGACGGTGAGTCAGGAGCATCCGCGGTTACGGGCCCTTCATGGGGTGCTGACGACGTTGCGCCGGGACCTGAGAGGTCGATGGTGCGCACGGTTCGGGGCGCCAGTGGCTTCGAGACATAGGTCGGCACGGTGATCGGGATGGGCTCCCACAAGGTGCCTGGTCTCGAGGCCACATCTGACTTGCTACTCGATCGGTGGGAATCTGGTCCACCCGTGGAAAAGTCCTTGCGACTAAGGAAGATCGTGGACTCGTTGTTGCCGTGTCGGATCTCGCGATAGCGGACGTCGAGCCTTGCCCGCATGACCTGAACACTGATCCGCGCGACCACAACGAAGATCAACAACAATCCGCCGGGAATAGCAGCGCTCCACCAAAGGATGAGGTGTGCACCGCACAGACCGACCACCGCGCTCAGCGCTGCCATGAGCCCGAGCAAGACGCGACGCCGTCTCGAAGACGCTACCGCTTCTAGCCGGCGTAGGTCATTGACCGCGGCGTGCCTCGTCTGCGGTGTCGACACCTCGAA
>Ga0075424_100001651_pt1 | contig 19789 bp, 12 predicted proteins | sample SoiMethybrSBSTD3_FD_75301 | JGI IMG/M metagenome (GOLD analysis project Ga0075424, IMG submission 75301) | Bulk soil microbial communities from a Populus tree surrounding site in Tennessee, USA - Soil MetaG P. TD hybrid SBSTD3 | ecosystem: Environmental > Terrestrial > Soil > Tree plantation... | reverse complement strand
TCATTGTGAGGGAAAACAACGAAGGTGAGTACTCAAGCATTGGCGGTCGTCTTTACGAAGGTACCGACGACGAGATGGCTGTTCAGCAGACGATCTTCACACGTCGCGGGGTCGATCGCGTCGTGCGCTACGCTTTTGAACTGGCTCGCAAGCGCAGGAAGCATGTCACATCCGCCACAAAGTCCAACGGCATCATTCACACGATGCCGTTCTGGGATGAATGCTTTCACGAGATAGCCAGAGAATATCCTGACGTTCGCACCGACCAATTCCACGTTGATATCCTCACCGCGCACTTCGTTCGCCATCCCGATTGGTTTGACGTAGTAGTGGCCTCGAATCTCTTCGGCGACATTCTTTCCGATCTCGGACCAGCGGTCGTGGGGTCGATTGGTATCGCTCCGTCAGCGAATCTCAATCCTGAACGAGAGTTTCCTTCGATGTTCGAACCGGTCCATGGCTCCGCTCCGGATATCGCCGGAAAAGGAATCGCCAATCCGATCGGTCAAATCTGGTCGGGAGCAATGATGCTGCGCCATCTTGGGGAGGAGGGAGCAGCCGATACTATGGACCGGGCAATTCGAGATGTGCTCGCGCAATCGCAGGTCCGCACTCCCGACCTCGGAGGGACCTCGACCACACAGGATGTGGGCGAGGCCATCGCGGCAGCCGTGAGCGGAGGAAAGTAAAGCAATCGACCCTGCTCTTCCTCTCACTTTCCAACGGCCTTAATGCGCCAGATTGAGTTCGATGCGTCGTCCGTCACCAGCAGTGAACCGTCCGGGGCCACTGTGATTCCGACCGGCCGTCCCCAGACGTGTCCATTGTCCACGACGAATCCAGTCATGAAGTCCTCGTACTCACCGCTTGCATGTCCAGTCTGATGTAGCGGCACCCGGATCACTTCGTACCCCACGCGCGTTGCCTTATTCCAGGAGCCGTGCTCCGCAGCAAAAATGTCCCCTTTGTATTCCTCCGGGAACTGGTTGCCATCGTAGAACGTCATTTGCAGCGACGCATTGTGCGGATGTAAGAGAACGTCCGGAACAATTGTCTTATCCTTCAGTTCCGGATGTTTGCCCTTGTGACGCGGATCCTGATGCGACCCGATATACCACCAAGGCCATCCATAAAATCCGCCATCCTGTACGTGCGTGATGTAGTCCGGAACGAGGTTGTCGCCCAACGCATCACGCTCATTGACTGAACACCACAACTCGCCGGTCTGCGGATGGACGGCTAAACCGACAGCGTTACGGATGCCATATGCATAAACACGCATGCCGGAGCCGTCTGGATTAAACTCGAGGATGTCGGCGCGATTCTTCTCTTCCGAGGTTGTATCTGGGTCGTCCACATTGGAAGCTGACCCAACCGAAACAAACATTTTCTTGCCGTCGAGGGAAAATTGGATGTCTCGTGTCCAATGACCCTCGCCACCGGGCACGTCGGCGATGTGCTGAGCCGGCCCCCGCGCTTTCAGATCGCCTTTCTGATACGGAAAGCGGACAACCGAATCAGTATTCGCGACGTAGATCCATTGGGGATCCGGACCCGGAGGATAGAAGTTGATTCCGAACGGACGCTTCAGATCGCTGACGAAAATCTGCATCTGCTCGGGCTTGCCTTTGCTGGTGATTCCGCGGAAGACTCGAATGTCGCCCGCCTCGCTCTCGGCGACGAAGAAATCGCCATTGGGAGCCGTGCGGATCAGCCGGGGTCCTTCGAGTCCGCTCGCATACTGCTCCACTTGAAATCCGGGTGGAACCTGCGGCCAAGCTCCGTCCGGACGTGACACCACGCTCGGAGCATTGCCGGCGGACGATGTGGCGTACGGCGCAGGCAGGTCCTTCACTGTGATCTTGCGGCTCACTCCTGGCTTCTCAAACCGGTAGTCGGTGAATGGGGCCTTCGGAGCCGGGGCTTTCGAGACGTCAGGCGCAGGCGCCTTGGCTGGAGGAGCAGCGGCCGCAGTCGCTGCCTTTCCGCCCGACAACGTCTTGATGTACGTGACCAGTTGCCACCTCTGTTGCTTGGGAAGCATCGCCCAAGCTGGCATGCCGGCGGGCTTGTCGCCTTTGGTTACAAACCAAAACAACTCGCCAGACGTGACCGAGTTCAGCTTCCCATGAACAAATGCAGGAATGTTTCCCGAGCCCTCGCCGTGTTCACCATGACAACGAGCACACTTCAGATGGTACAAATGCTGTGTTTTGCGGACGATCTCAGCGTCGCCCTCATAGGGATTTTTCAGTTGCTTAGCAGACGGCGGTGCGCCATGAAAACTTTCGCTCTGGGCAGTGATTAGGGGGCACAATAGGGCAGACAACACCAGGACAAACGCATTGAATACATTCTGGGGGATGCTTTCCTTCAAGAGTTCCTCCGGGGGTAGGAAGATAACTTTTTATCATCGAGAATTGGACGCACTTTCGATGCGGATCGATCACAAAAATAATTGATTGCCCACCCTGGCTCCATCGCACGAGTGGAACTCGCGAGCCAATGGAGAACCTCTATAATACGGTTTCTTCGAGCCCTCGCGTGCTTACGCACGAACAGCTGAGGAATGAATGGCGTACCCACTTCTGGATTTGTCGAACAAAACCGCCGTCGTGATTGGCGGCGGCAGCGGCATTGGCCTTGCCATCGCTAAAGGACTTGCCCAAGCCGGCGCCAATGTTGTTCCTTCGGGACGTCGCACCGAGCAGGTGAGTGCGGCCGCTGCCGCTGTTGAAACTATCGGACGGCGTTCCTTTGTCAAAACCTGCGACGTGAACGACAACGCAAGCCTGGAAGAACTTCTGCGCGTCACATGCACCGAGTTCGGAAGCGTCGAAATCCTCGTGAATTCCGCCGGGTGGACCAAACGCAAGCCTACGTTCGAATTCCCGGAATCGGACTGGAATGCCATTCTTGAAACGAATCTGAACGGAACCATGCGCGCCTGTCGTGTATTCGGACGCCACATGGCCGAGCGACGTTACGGGCGAATCATCAACATCGCATCTCTCGCCTCATTCGTCGGGCTGTACGAAGTGGCAGCGTACTGCGCCAGCAAAGGAGCCGTTGCAGGCCTGACGCGCGCCCTCGCCGTGGAATGGGCGCAATCCGGCATATGTGTGAATGCGATCGCGCCCGGAGTAGTGCGAACCGAACTGAATGCTGCTCTGCTGGATGGAACCGAGCGCGGTCGCGAGTTTCTACTTCGTACACCGATGAGGCGCTTTGGCAAAGTCGACGAGCTTGCCGGTGCAGCTGTGTTTCTCGCGTCGGAAGCCGCCAGTTTCGTTACCGGGCATCTCCTGGTGGTGGACGGCGGGTTCCTGGCCAGCGGCGTGAATCAATAGCCTCACGCTGTTGGCGGTGCACCCGAGAATGTCGATTGGTTTCCTGCTTCGACTGCGATTCTGGCAGGTTCGAAGCGCGGCACCAGAAATTGAATCACGGCAAGGGCTATCAAATAAGCCGACCCGGCCAACAGGAATGGAATCACGTAACTGCCCGTCCACTGCAGCACGTGCCCGACTAGTCCGGCAATCAGCATCCCCCCAATTGCTCCTGCCATACCGCCGAGACCCACCACCGAGCCGACGGCTTGTTGCGGAAAAAGATCCGATGGCAGTGTGAAGAGATTGGCCGCAAATCCTGCGTGCCCGGCAGCGGCCAACCCAATCAGGAACACCGCGCTCCATACACTGTCGACGCGATACGCAAACACGATCGGAATCACACTGATGGCCGACAGAAGCATGGAGGTCTTGCGCGAGCGATTCACGCTATGTCCACTATGCAGCATGCGCGAAGAGATCCATCCGCCTCCGACGCTGCCTACATCAGAAATCAGATAGATCGTCATGATGGGCAGGCCGATGCTGGTCAATGGCAGCCCGTGACGGCGTTGCAGGAAATCTGGAACCCAAAACAAGTAGAACCACCAGATCGGGTCCGTCAGAAACTTCCCTAGCACAAATGCCCAGGTCTGCCGATGTGGCAGGAGCTTGGCCCACTTCATCTTTGAGGGAGGCGGTTGCGGGTCACGGCGAATGTATTCCAGTTCTTCACGCGAAACTTTGGGATGCTCCTCCGGCTTGCGATACATGGCCAGCCAGAAAACCAGCCAGACCGCTCCCAGCGCACCAGTCACCACAAAGGCCCAGCGCCAGCCCCAGCGATTCACAATCCAGGTCGCCATGAACGGCGTGATGCTCGCACCTACTGTCGTTCCGGCATTAAAAATTCCAGTGGCCAAGGCACGTTCTTGCTTAGGAAACCACTCTGCGACCGTTCGAATGCTTGCCGGAAAAACCCCGGCCTCTCCAAATCCAAGGGCCGAGCGGGCGACAAGAAAGCTGCCGAGACTATTGCAGAGGGCGTGTCCACCTGAGACGAGACTCCAGAAGACCATCGCCAGCGCGTAGCCCATCCGTGTTCCAATGCGGTCGACCAGCCAACCGCTTACGGCCATGCCCACCGCATACGCACCTTGAAAAGCCATCACGATGTTGCCGTAATCGATGTCATTCCACCCCAGGTCGTGCTGAAGCAATGTTTTCAGCACTCCAAGCAATTGCCGATCCATATAGTTCTTGGTGATGCCGAAGAGCAACAACGCACAGATGACCCACCGAAAATGACCGGCTTGCCAGGGAAGGCTGTGGCCGCTTGACTCGGTCTTCGCGCCGAGGGACTGGGAATTGCCGACTATAGGATTCATCCTGTTCGACCGTCGAACGGATAGTCAGAGGCGACTGAGGTATCGTTCTACTGTTATACACGGGTTAGCTGAACGATGGTCAGTGAACGATTTGACCCCAGAACGTCATGGCAGCGCAAAACTGAACACATCACTGCCGGCTGCAATCGCTACATATTGCTTTCCACCCACGGAATAGCTCATGGGTGAGGCGCTGAAGTCCTGACCGGTATTGAAGTGCCAAAGCGGTTTCCCGGTTTGCACATCGATGGCCTCAAACGAGTTAGCGTCATCGGCCAGGAAAACCAGTCCCCCTGCGGTTGTCATCGTTCCCCCCGCCGAGTGCGCCTGGCCAGTCTGCGGATATTTCCAAGTGAAGGATTCTGTATCAAGGCTATATGCGAGGAGCGTCTTGCGTGCGTTCTCTGCCGGAACCTTCTCGACTCCGGTTGAATAATACGTCTCGCCCTCCTTGAATTCCTGTGGCTCTTCTCTATTGAAGAAAATCCCGCACTCCTCCAGCGCAAGAAAGTAAACGGTGTGAGTGGCCTCATTGTAGGAGGGTGAATACCAGTTCGTAGCGCCCGAGAAACCGGGACACACTTGCGTCCCCTGCGGTGTCGGCTGCAAACCGCTGCGGATGGGTCTGCCTTGCGCATCGATGCCTTTAGCCCAGGTCAGTTTTTCCACGAACGGCACCGCCGACAGGAACTTCCCGTTGGTGCGATCGAGAACGTACAAGTACCCGTTCCGATTTGCCTCCACCAGCAACTTGCGCGGCTCTCCCTTGTACGAGGCATCAATCAGAATAGGCGTTTCGACAGCGTCGTAGTCATAAAGATCGTGGGGCGTGAACTGGAAATACCATTTGAGCTTCCCCGTATCTGGATCCACCGCCAGCACGCAATCGGTATAAAGGTCGTCCCCCGGCCGCACGCTCCCCTCGAAGTCGGGAGCGGGATTGCTTGTCCCCCAGTAGATCGTGTTGAGCTCAGGGTCATAGGTTCCGGGCATCCACGTAGTCCCGCCACCGCGCAGATACATTTTGCCTGGCCAGCTCTCCGATCCGAACTCTCCGGGACCAGGGATCGTCCACAAACGCCACGCGAGCTTTCCGGTCTGCGCATCGAAAGCAGCGATGAATCCACGAACGCCGTCATCCCCCCCCGACGTGCCTACCAGCACTTTGTCCTTCACCACGAGCGGTGCGCTGGTCGCCCCGTAGTTCTTGTTCCAATCTGCGTAGGCAACGTCCCAGAGAAGATTGCCGGAGCGCGCATCAAGACACAACAAGTGCGCGTTGTCGGTCTCCATGAAGACCCGGTTGCGCCAAACAGCTACCCCGCGATTGATGTGACGCGAAGCGTCATCGATGAGGCCTTCCGTGATAGGCCGCGAATGATGCCAGATCACGCGCCCCGTACGCGCATCAAGAGCAAAGGCATCGTTGGCGGCAGTAGCGAACATCACTCCATTGACCACTACTGGAGTCACCTCCAGACGATCTGTCATAGGCGCATGAAAAACCCATTGCGCGCGCAACGATGCCACGTTGGAGGCGTTGATCTGCGAGAGGCTGCTGTAGCGGCGTCCAGTGTAGTCGCCGTTATACGAAATCCAGTTCGCGGACACCGGTTGGACCAAAAGATCGGAGGTTTGAACATCAATGCTCGTAGAGATCGGCCCGCTCTTCTGGCCAGAGGCAACGATGACCCACACAAACAGACCGAGTATCGACAGGAGCAGCCTGGAACATTTGTAGTTCATTATGCCGCTCCCGGAATGCACAAATGGTTTTCCTGCTTCCCTAGAGGCCTGCAATCGCTCATAGTCGGATTGCAAAAAGCGCGTCCTTTCCGGCTCAAACGATTCATAAGCCCCGGACTGCAGCGCACAGAAACGATTTAATTGGGGATTTCCCATGATATCTTCCCGGCTCAACAGTTGACACTCCTCAGCGTCTTGGGATAAACCTTTCACACCAATCTGTTCAAAGCGAGTTCTTCGAGCACCAACGATCTACGAGTGTTTCGGGATGGTAAATCATGCCGCACACTTCCGGTTTGGGGCAAGTTGTGATCGTGCTCTAAGGGCTGGTGGGATCTGACAAGAATTACTGGAGGAGAGCTCGGCATTGATCAGGAATTGGTCGTCACCAAGTTTTTTCGCTCTCCTATTGCTCATCGTCGGTGCTTCTGCCCAAACACCATCCTCGAATGCTCGGAAGACATCCACCGACGCCGTTTCTGGAAAACGCGCTTACTCAGCTCGATGTGCCAATTGCCACGGCCTGGATGGACGAGGCGGTGAACGCGGGCCGAATATCGCCACCAGTCCGAGGGCGCAACGCTTGTCCGAAAAACAACTCACCAACGTAATCACAGATGGCCGACCCGCCTCCGGCATGCCCGCCTTCCGGCTGGTGGGGGCAACCGAGATTCAGAAGCTGGTTGCCTATGTCCGTCTTCTCCAAGGCAACATGAAGTCGGCAGTTGTCGGCAATCCTCAAAAGGGCAAAGACCTGTTCTTCGGTAAGGCCGATTGCGGATCGTGTCACATGGTGGCTGGCCAGGGTGGCTTTCTTGGTTCCGATCTTTCGTCGTACGGACACGGAATGGATCCAGCTGCGCTTAGAAAAGCGATCTCGGAACCGCCTTCCAGTAAGCGTGCGAGATTGGCCGTCGTGACCACCTCGAACAATGAGACCTTGAAAGGCATTGTCCGCAATGAAGACAACTTCTCCCTTCAGATGCAAGGGGACGATGGCGCATTCCATCTGCTGCTGAAATCAGAATTGCAGAGCATCGACTACCAGCCCTTGATGGAGACCAACCACGGCGGTCACCTCGGTCGAGAGGAATTGGACGATGTGGTCGGATTCCTTCAGAGCGTCAGTTCTTCGGCTGAGCCCACAGGGAGAGTCAGGAACTCAGAATGAACAACCCATCCCGGATAGAGGTCGGGACACCTATGCGGCATAAATTCGCTTACTTGCTCCTTGCATTCCTTATTCTTACTTCCGTTTCCTCTGGGGCGCAGAAAACGTCAGGCAAAAAAATCTATCGTGTGTACGTGGGGACCTATACGGAACACGACAGCAAGGGCATCTATGCTTTCCAGTTTGATTCGTCTTCCGGCAAGGCAGGAGCCGTCGAACTAGTCGCCGAGACGAAGAACCCGTCCTTCCTTGCGATCGAACCCAAGCACCGCTACATATTCTCGGCCAATGAGATCTCGGAATACCAAGGGAAAAAGAGCGGGGGGATCAGCGCTTTCGCGGTAGAGCCAGGATCGGGCAAACTGACCTTCCTCAACGAAGTGTCCTCCGGGGGCGCCGGCCCCTGCCACCTCGCGGTGGACAAGACTGGAAAGTACGTCGTGGTCGCAAATTACGATTCCGGGAGCATTGCCGCATTTCCAGTTCAGTCGGATGGAAAGTTAGCCGAAGCCTCCTCGGTGGTTCAACACACGGGTCATGGCCCCGACGCCGATCGTCAAAAAGGGCCTCACGCCCACAATATCGCAATCGCGCCTGACAATCGGTTCGTGATCGCAAACGATCTCGGCCTAGATCAATTGTTGGTGTACCACTTCAACGCCACGAAGGGGACCTTGACCGCGAACCAACCTCCCTTTGCATCAGTGGAGCCGGGCGCTGGACCTCGTCATGCGGCATTTCACCCCAATGGCCGGTTTGTCTATTCAATCAATGAAATGGCAGGGAGCGTGTCGGCATTTCGGTACGACGCGAAGGCGGGTAGCATGCAGCACCTGCAAACAATCTCTTCTTTACCCCCGGGCTACAAGGGCGCAATCGAGTCAGCCGAAATTACAGCGCATCCTTCAGGCAAGTTTCTGTATGCCTCGAACCGGGGAGATGCCGACACCATTGCCGTCTTCGCAATGGACAACTCGGGTATGCTGAAGATGATTGAGTCCGCGCCCACCATTGGCAAGACGCCGCGCAACTTCGCAATCGATCCTACCGGGCAATTTCTGCTTGTGGCTGGTCAGAATTCCAACAATGTGGTGGTGTTTCGGATCGACCCTAAGACCGGCCGCCTGACGGCGACCGGCCAGGTAGTCGACGTGCCTATGCCTGTATGCCTGATCTTCTTGCCTATCAATTGAGGAGAGCAGTTTCGCTTACGCCAAGCCGCTCTTCTTGATCAGTTCGGCGATCCCGAATTTGCCTTTGTCGGTAAACATCGGCTTCCAACTCGGCCATTGCGACAAGAATGAGAACGGATCGCCCAGGAGCAATCCGATCAGCACTTCCGCGACAATGCGTCCCCCCACAGGACCCAAGCGCACGTGGATGGAATTTTTGGCACCGTCATTGCCATGACTCGCCTGGGCTTCCTTGGCCCACTGATGTTGCGCTTCGGCCAGCACGTAGAACCATAGCGGCGCGTTGTCCTTGAAGCTGTCGCCGAACTCAGTAATCGGTTTGTTGTCCTTGAGTCCGTCAACGTTGGCCTTTCCAACTTTGAGTTCTTTGTCAGGGATGACATCAAGGTCCATGTGCCGCGCCACGCTTTGCCCTGAAGGTAATCCCATGCTTAAACCTCGGAGCAAATTTCGCTCCGCAAGATTGGAGATCTGGCCTGCTTGTGGCAGCGGATGGCCATCTTTGTCGGGTACCAGGTTGCCGTCCGGTTTTGCCTGCGAGAACTCCGGCAAGAACGCCAGAGGATTGACTAGCGACGTGTCGATCTTATAGGCGGGTTGGATTCGATTGGGGCCGCGGTTCCCGGAATCTTCCAGCTTCCGATCAAAAGCAAAGAACAGCCGCCAATCGATCGACCATATCGAAGGAAACTCTCGAAATCCGTTCAATCCTTCCGTTTGCACGGCAGCAAAGATGAACTGCCGTCCGTCGACCCCACGATCTTTCTGATCCTGCGTAGCGTCGCTGCCCAGCTCCGTGTTTAGACGATAGATCGGGCGCACCATGGAGTGCCCGAAACGGTATGCCGCGGCGGCAAACTCGATCGGCATGAATGGATCATTGCGCCAGGTGAAGAATCGCAAGTCCGGTTTGTCCTTGTAAATGCTGGTGCCGTTCTTGAGATAAGGCAAAACCTTGTGAACGGTATCGATGCCAACGATGGTCGGCAGGAAGTCGTGCAACACCACCCATTGGTAGTGCCAGCGGACCATCCGTTGGATATCGTCGAAGGTAGCCTTCGAGGGCGACTTTAGCATCTCGTCGGCCACGGCGTTGTGGAAGTTCAGAAACACTCCTTGCAGCTGCGAGACGATGACATTCTCGTCGTTGCGCTTGTCTCCGATCAAAGCGCGCGCGTTGAAACGCGGCAGGTCCTTTGCCTTGCTGGCCTTGCCGTTTCGCGTCAAGTCCCTGCCCAGGGCAAAATGCACCCCATCGGGCAAATACATATATGGCTGATCAGCCGGACCACGGCCATAAAGATTGTCGAGATCGAGTCGAGGTGTGCGGAAGTCGATCAGAGCGTCAGGGTCGTTCTTCTCCTGTAGGCTGCTGGCCGGATCAAAAGTGATGTCGTGATCGATAAACTGGCCCAGGTACGTGTACCCGGCAGGGATTCCGAGATTTTCTTCATCGTCGAGTTCGCTCTCTGGAGTCGCCTTGGGAATAAGAAAGCCGTTCTGGTCACGCTTGGGCTTTCCCGAAGCGTCTTCAACAACCTCAGGTTCTGCCGTCATACCATCCAGAGCCAACCTCTTGAGATCCTCTTCCGTAAAGCTGGCTGCTGGTAGCGTGCGGAATATCCTTCCAAAACGACCTTCGAATTGTGCGGATCGATGTCCCGAGTCCGCACCTCGCAAACTACCGTGTCCACCTTCACGCCTGCGCCACCAGGGCGACAATTTCACCGGGTTAGTAGCCATCTGCGATCTCCTTTAAGTGCGTCATGAGAAGAGTTGGACTTCACCTTTTATCGGGTAAAGGTATTTGGACCAGAGTGAGGACAATCACCGCGAGTGTGTGTGTGCATCTTACGGCAACCGAACTACACCCGCTACCGACGGATATGTTGTTTTAGTGAAACGAGCCTGGGTCTCGTTTCATCACCCGGGCTGGAAGCCTAGCAATCGAGCCCCGAGCACGGTACGGATTGAAGCAGCGCAAGACGTGTGGAAGTTGAAAGTTAGAGAGGAGGAAGACCAGCGTCGATTATTGGCGCTCCTGAGAATGAAGTCAAACTGAAACGTGAGCCAGCATCCTTAGCCGAGAGCATGCCTGACGCGGTTCGAAACTAGAGTCGTCCGATCACAAGTCTTCCTCCCGCAGCTTCCCGTTTAGGGTCGTGTACGCTTTCGCCCCCATCTAAGGTAACGAGGGATCGTTCAACCCGAGTGACCGTACGAACGGCGGTGTTCAATTGCACAGCGTTGAGCGAATTTACGTCAAACTGTCCGAAGGGTTCAAGACATCTAAAACCACGGTCATTTAATTCTTGGCGCTGCTGGAGGTCAGAAATGGCGCACTACGGACGTTTGGCGCACTACCAATTTTCCGATCAAGCCGAAGACATACGTGGAGCCAGCCTGTATGGCTTGAACGATGAAAAACTCGGCAAGATCGACGATGTCATCTTCAATCACTCTACCGGGAATGTGGCCTATCTCGTGGTCGATACCGGTGGTTGGTTGAGTACGAAAAAGTTCCTCGTCCCTGCCGACCGCGTACGTCCCTCAGCAAAGCATGAAGACGACTTTGTTTGCGATCTCAACAAGCAACAGATCGAAACATTTCCTGCTTACGACGAAAAGGACCTGGATTCGGAACAGAGATGGGCCGACTACGAAGGCCGGTATCGCTCCAAATGGGAAACCAGCCCCGTAATGCACCGAGCAGAGACAGATCGGAATGTCACGCCTACAACGCAACAGTTGCAGCGTAATCCATCCTCGGAACGCGCGTCCCAGGGCCTTCCACGATCCGTCCATGAGACTCGCAGCCTCGATCCGGAATCCGCGAACGCAGCGGGCGGCTCAACGGGCCGGGTGGTTCCCCCGGGGACCGATTCCGTTGTTATCAACAACAGTGCGGTCGGAATTGGGGGCCGCTGGGATACCTTCCAGGCACGGCTCAGAGAGCGCCGCAAGGAAGCAGTAGCTGGGTGCCGCTCCTGCACGGTCGGAAGCGCAAGTGTGAAGGGTTCCGAGAGCGTGGGTACTTTGAAGAAGGCCATATAGAAATTGGTCTTATTCCAAGGACTCACAGCTACTGCGGTATCAGTTGCGAAATTAGTTCGTATGCATTCCCTAGGCTTCGGGCACGATTATGGCTTTGAATACGGAACAGATCTTGAAATCGGTGCGGAAGTTTCGCCAGACTCTAAAGAGCGCGCCTGTCTCGCCGACGCCGCAAGAGGTGCACAAACTGCGCACGCAGGCGCGCCGCGTCGAGTCTGTTTTAGAGGCATTTTGGTACGTCCCCAGACGTAGGGGTCGAGTCGTTTTGAAGCAGATTTCCAGACTCCACAAGCGGGCAGGAGGGGTGCGCGATATGGATGTCCTCACAGCGCACTTGGCTACTATCCCACAGCTTCCGAAGGAGACTGATTGTACCGTTCAGTTGCTGGAACATCTTGGCGCCAAGCGCGAAACGCAAGCTGCGAAACTGCGACGAGTTCATCATCGATATTCTCGCCCGCTTAGAAAACACCTCAAACGTTGCGCACAACAGATGGAAAAGTTGCTGCAAAGGAAGTCCGACCAGCCAGGCCACAACAACGTCGAACCTTCTTCTGGAATAACAGCGTCGGCGTTGGCGCTCGTCTCCGACCTGGCGCAGACCAAGACTCTTAATCGCAGAAACCTGCATTCTTATCGGCTCCGGATCAAAGAATTGCGAAACCTGCTTCAATTGGCACGAAATGCTGAACAGAGTGACTTTGTCTCACGCCTGGGGCGGGCAAAAGATGCAATCGGCGAATGGCATGATTGGGAGGAACTGTTGGCAACCGCCACGAATGTGCTCGATCACAGATCCCAGTGCGCGCTGATCAACCAACTGCGAAAGATTACCGAGACTAAGTATCGAACTGCTTTAGCCCAGGGGAAGCGTATCCACCGTGATCTATCGGCGATTACCCAGCAAATCACAAGCGGCCGTACACGCCGTGCGAGTGCTCCCGCCTACGCCGCCACTCTTGCGCTCGCCATGTGACTGGCGGAAAGCGAGCGCGATCCGCTTCCCTCCACCCGATGGCAGCACCTTCCGCCACGCGGGTTCAATCATTAAACCGGTAGATACTTCCTCGAATTTTCCCGCCAGAAGCGCAGCACACGTTTTGCAGATGGTGGTACTGTATTCCAACAGCACCATCCCCCATTTGTAAGCTGGATTTGTCCGACACAGTTCTTTTGCGATGTCTGCAGAAGAAAGAGCAGGCAGTTCTTCTGCCGTGAAAGACTTCGCAGCCCTAAAATATTCTTGCCATTCAGGAGCATTCCGATGAAGGGAACCATGATGCACTCTCCCCTCACCCTGGTGTCGCTGTTCGAACGTGCAGGCAAACTGTTTCCGGAAGTCGAGATCGTTTCTCGCAAGCCTGACAACTCGATTCACCGGAGCAGCTATGGCGAAATGTACCGCAGGGCGCGCGCATTGGCCGCTGTACTGCGGGAGAGCGGCATTCGTGCGGGCGACCGTGTCGCCACTTTAATGTGGAACCACTCCACCCATCTGGAGGCCTATTTCGCCATCCCGGTGATTGGAGCAGTCTTGCACACACTGAATCTGCGGCTGCATCCCGACGAGTTGGCGTACATCGTAAACAACGCCGAAGACCGCATTCTCATCGTCGATGACGTGCTGTTGCCACTGTTCGAGAAGATTGAGCACAAGGTTAAGTTCGAACGAGTCATCGTCGTTCCCTTCGGCGGCCGGCCGCTTGCAGAGCACTACGAGAACTATGAGACGGTCCTGCGACAAAGTGGCGGCCTCCCGAACTATGCCAACCTCGACGAAAACGATGCGGCAGGCATGTGCTATACGTCGGGCACGACCGGTAAGCCCAAGGGAGTTGTCTATTCGCACCGCGCGCTAGCGTTGCACTCCTATTCCATCTCGCTGCCGGACAACTTTTCTATCTCACGTTGCGACACGATTTTGCCCGCCATGTCCATGTTTCATGCCAATGCATGGGGGATGCCATTCGCGGCCGTGATGAACGGCAGCAAAGTGGTTCTGCCCGGTCCCAACTTGCAGCCTGAGATGATTCTGGATCTTCTCTCAGACGAAAAAGTCACTTTGACCGGAGCTGTCCCAACCGTATGGCTCCCCGTTCTCGATACGCTCGAGCGACAACCCGACCGTTGGGTTCTATGCCCTGGCCTGCGAGTTGTGGTGGCTGGCTCAGCGTGTCCTGAAAGCATCTTCCGGCGATTCGACAAATTTGGCGTCCGCGTGATTCAGCCGTGGGGGATGACCGAGACTACTCCGATTGCGACGGTCTGCACCGAGAAACCCTGCATGCGCGACTGGCCAGAACAGGAACGCTATCACGTGCGTGCCAAGCAAGGGCTTCCGTCCCCTTTTATCGACATTCGCGCCGTTGGGGATCACGGCGAGATTCCCTGGGATGGAACTACGCCCGGCGAGTTGCAAGTCCGGGGCCCCTTTGTCGCGGCCAGTTATTTCCGTTTGCCCGAGGAGTCTTCGAAGTGGACGGACGACGGCTGGTTTCGCACGGGCGACGTCGTCACTATCGATTCCGACGGTTACATGAAGATTACCGATCGCACCAAAGATCTGATTAAATCCGGGGGAGAGTGGATTAGTTCCGTGGATGTGGAGAATGCGCTGGTGGCTCATCCCGATGTCGCCGAGGCCGCGGTGATTGCGGTTCCTCATGACAAGTGGCAGGAACGGCCTTTGGCTGTGGTTGTCCTCAAAAGTGAAGCCACGATCGGCAGAGATGAGCTCCGAGAATTTCTCGGAAGGACGTTCGCGAAATGGCAGCTTCCCGACGACTTTGTCTTCGTTCCGGAATTACCTCACACGTCCACCGGAAAACTGCTCAAGTCAGAACTTCGTCGAAAGTATGCCGAGTGGAAGTGGCAAGCAACGTCACCCGTCGCCTGATTCGGGCATCGTTACTTCGACGACGCATACACAAGGACAACGAAAGTCCCAGGCTTAATGCTTGGCCGAGTCTGTCCTTCCGCAGGCGGACCGAACTCCGCAGTCGGGAGATAGACTTTGTGGGACCTGGCATCCACGGTCAGGGTACGTGCACCGCGCTGCGTGGGAACGTTGTCCGCAACGGAATACTTCCCGCCGGATGCCTTTACGACTGTAAGTGTTCCATCGCCGCCATTCGAAGCAAACGCATAGCCGAGTTCCGGGTCGAATGCTGCACCATCGGTGCCTGCGCCCGTTTCGAGCGTCGCGATAATCTGGCCGCTATTCGTATCAACCACCATCATTTTTCGATTCCCGCAGACACTGAACAAACGGTGCGTTTTCTCATCGATGGCTAAACCCGATGGCTCTTCACATCCCGTCAACTTCCAGCGCTTATCGGTTTTCCAGGTCTTTGAATCGACGGTGGCGATTTCTCCGGTATCTTCGACGTTTACATAGATGTGAGATTGGTCAGCGGCAGCGAACTCGAGCTCCCCCCCCAGGGGAACCGTGGCAACAACCTTCAATGTATCCGGATCGATCGCCATCAAGTCTTTGCTTCTGCCGTTCATCACAATCACCTTGCCGGAATAGTGGTCGTAGATGATGGCATCCGGATTCTCGCCGGCTTTAATCTCTGCCTTTGGTTGAAGTGTCTTGAGGTCGAACACCGTTACAGTACCGGCGCGTCCATTGGTACTGAAACCCAGACCTTTCGCCGGGACGAGCGCAATGCCATGAGCCCCGTTTGCCCGAACGCTTCCGATCTTCTTGCCGGAAGGTTCATCCACCACAGTAATTTCCATGCTGTGCGCTACGAACAAACGGTTGGAGTTACCGTCATAGGTGATGTAGTCCCAGCCGCCTTCACCGCCAATCTCGAATTTCGCTACCTGCTTGTAGAGGTGAGATTGCGCCGTCGCCAGCGTGGCGAACAGCAGGATGATCAGCGCGCTTCGCAAATACTTCATATTGCTCTCTCTTCTGGTTTCCCATTCGAACCCAACTGCCGCGCCGCACTGTACATGACCGGAATCGCCACCAATGTGATGAAGGTCGAGATCGTGAGTCCACCGATCACGGCAATGGCGAGGGGTTTCTGCAGTTCCGCTCCCGAGCCGAGGCCCAGTGCCAGCGGCAACAGCCCAAAGAGTGTACATAGCGTGGTCATGAGAATCGGCCGCAGGCGGATCCTTCCTGCCTGAACCAGTGCGTCGGTCACGGACATGGTTCCATGCAAGCGCTCGTAGTATTCAAAGAGGATGATCCCGTTCTTCACCACTAATCCAACCATCAAGATGATCCCCATGAAGGACGACACATTTAACGCCGTGCCGGTAATCAACAGAAGCAGGAACACACCGATCAATGACAGCGGCGCCGCCGAGATAATCACCAAGGCCGGTAAGAACGCGCGGAACTGTATGACCAGCACTGTGAAAACAGCAGCGAGAGCCAACGCCAGTACGAACAGTAGATCGCGAAACGAACTCTGCTGGCTCTCGTACTGTCCACCGATTTCGTAGGTGTACCCGAGTGGAAATTTGTAACCTCCGAGCACTTTCTTGACGTCGGCTACCCCGCTTCCAAGATCGCGACCCTCCAGCCGCGCTGTCAGCACGATCATCAGGCGTTGGTTTTCGCGCAGCAATTCGTTCTGGCCCCGGACGGACGCAATCGTCGCCAGGGACTCCAGAGAAACGGTCTGGCGGTTTGGCGTCATGATGGGAAATTGACGGATGTTATTTTCCTGCCCGCGGAAGCTGTCAGGATAGCGCACGCGGATTGGAATCAGCCGGTCACTGAGCCGGAAATCGGTAGTCGACTCTCCCAGTAACCCTGCCTGCAGTTGGTCCGATACTTGCGCCACGGTGAGGGCGACGTGTGCTGCCAGCGCCGGGTTGACATATACAACCAGTTCCGGATTTCCGCGACGAGGTCCTTTGTAGTCCACGACTCCCGCGATCTTCTGAATCTGCGCACCAAGATCATCGCCGATATGATTCAGCTCTTCAGTGTTGTTGCCGAAGATCTTTACTTCTATCGGCTCAGGGGAGCCTTCCAGGTCGCCCAGCATGTCCTGCAATATCTGCACGAACTCGACATCAACGCCGGCGATACTGTTCGTGATCTGGTGGCGCAGATCGCTGATTACCTCTTCAATGTCGCGCTTGCGCTGCGATCGAGGTTTGAGTTTAACCAGGATGTCACCCTTGTTCTGCTCAGTCGCGAAAAGGCCTAGTTCCGCACCCGTACGACGCGAATATGCGGACTTCTCTGGTAGCTTGTCCACCTTCCCTTCCATCTGCCGGACAAGATTGTCGGTTTCGCTGAGTGACGTTCCCGGAGGCGTAAGGTAGTCGAGGACGAAGCCGCCCTCGTCCATCTCGGGCAGGAAGCCGGTCCCAACACTTCTGTATGCCACGTACGTGAGGACGACAAGACCTGCCGTCACCGCGCCGACAATGACCCGCCGTCCTAACGCCCAACGGATCCCGCGCTCGTACAAACGATTCACCGGTTCAATGAACCGAGCTGAGGAATCGCGAAAAGTGGATTGCGCCAGCAGATACTCGGCAAGCAGGGGAACGAACGTCAGCGCATAGAGTAGAGAAAGTAAAACTGCCGCTGAAAGGGTGATCGAAAGGGCAACAAAGAATTCTCCGACTGCTCCCCCGAGTAAACCGAGTGGAAGGAAGACCACAACCGTCGTGAGGGTCGAACCGATGACTGGCCCAACCAATTCCTGTGTACCTTTTTCCGCCGCAAGCTCGACTGGCTCGCCTGCGCCCAGATGCCGATAAATGTTTTCGACGACTACAACGGCATCGTCGATCACGAGGCCGATCGCGATGGCAAGACCCCCGAGTGACATCAGGTTCAGAGTTCCGCCCAGAAGCTTCACAAAGAAAAATGTGCCTATGACCGTAAGTGGCAGGCTGACGGCGGCGACAAGCGTAATGCGCGCATTCCGCAAAAATGTAAACAGCACTACCACCGCAAGTAGAGAACCGATGATGATGGCATCGCGCACACTTGCCATCGACTCTTGAACAAATTCCGCCAGGTCGTAAACCGTGGAGATGTGCAAGCTGGCTGGAATCAGATTCTGCGAGTGAAAGGCGATCTCTTTCACCTGCTGCGAAACGGAGTTGATATTACCGCCAATCTGGCGCGTGACATTGATGACGGCGGCGGGCCTTCCATTCCCTGTTACTAGCGTACGGCGGTCCGCGGTTCCTTCGCGCACGATAGCAACATCTTTGAGGCGCACTGGGTTCGCGGGATCCACACCGATCACCGTGTTGGCAACGTCGTCAAGATTCTTGTATTGCGAGTTGGCAAGGACCAGGAACTGCTGATAATTCGCGTCGAGTCGGCCCACGCTGGCTACGGTGTTCGTGGCCAGTAGTCGGTCGGCAATTTCGGGCACGCTCAGCCGTTGCGCAAGCGCTTTTTGGGGATCAACGATGACGGAAATCTCGCGCGTATCCGTCGCGTCCACTTCCACGCGGGCAACACCTGGAACTCGACTGAAAGCGGGGCGCAGGTTGTAGACCGCATAGTCCCGCAAGTCCGCATCAGGCACATTTCCATTCAGCACGAGGCTAAGGATGGGCCACACCGTCGGACTCAGGCGTTCGACCTCAATTTCGGTATTCGGTGGCACGGAGCCGCGCGTTTCGTTTACCCGGGCCTGCACAAGCTGCAAAGCTTGTTGCATGTCCATAGTGTCGGCGAAGAAAACCGAGATTTCCGCCGCGCCGCGAATGGTTCGTGAACGGACGCGGCGCACGCCCAATACGGTGCTGACTTGCTCCTCAATCGGCCGCGTGATTGTCAGCAACATCGTGTCGGGCGAGAGGTCGCCCGCGTGCACCAACACTACAATTCGTGGGAAATTCAACTCCGGGTAAATATTGCTAGGAAGTTGGAAGAGTGCGGCGAATCCGGCGATCGTCAAGACCCCCGTGATAAGAAACACAGCGCGGCTGTTGTTACGGCATGCCCGTACGAGATTCATCGCTTTACGTGGACCTTGGACTTTTCCGGTAGACCGTAGCCTCCGGTGACAATAACCAAGTCGCCTTCATTGACCCCTTCCAGAATCTCAACTTGATCGCCTGCCTGCAACCCGAGTTTCACCGCCGCAGACGCTGCCTCGTCGCCGTTAACCTCGTAGACGTGCGGCTCGCCAGACTCGTCGGGATATACCGCCTGTCGCGGAACTACCAACCGGAGTTTCTCCTGTTTCAACGGCAGATCGATCGACAGATACTGCCCCAATTTGAGTTGCCTCTTCGAGTTCTCGATGCGAATGCGGACGGTTCCATTGTTCGTGGCAGGATCCACGGCGGGAAGAATCGAAACTACAATCGCTCTAAATTTGGCGTCGGGCGCTGCACTCGTTTCGAAAGAGAAGGCCTCACCAATTCCGATCTCGGAAAGACGCGCAGCCGGCACAGTGCCCATCAACTCCAGCGTTTCGATTCGTGCGACCTCCACCACCGGTTGTGCGGCGGTTCCGTCAACCTGCTCTCCGGCAGCAGCAAAGCGTTTGACAATCGTGCCCTCAAATGGCGCCCGCACGGTTCTGCGCGCGAATTGTGCCTTCGCTGTTGCCAGCCCCGCCTCTGACTGCGCTAGCGCCGCGGTGTTCACCTTCAATTGCGTGCGGGCATCCTCCACTTCCTTACGCGAAGAAATGCCCCGACCCAGCAAACTCTCTTCGCGCTCTGCTGCCAGTCGGGAATTCTCAACATTTGCCTTCGCCTGATCGACGGCCGCCGCCGCCTGCCGCTCTTGCTCCAGTAGCAACGTACCTTCAATTTCAGCTAGCGGCTGTCCCGCTTGGACGCGATCGCCTTCCACCACCAGCATCCGGCCGATACGTCCGGGTACGAGCGCCGCTACCTTGGCATCACGGTTGGGTGGTGCAGCCAAATTTCCATTGACTATCAAGTGCTCAG
>Ga0075424_100001650_pt1 | contig 19790 bp, 18 predicted proteins | sample SoiMethybrSBSTD3_FD_75301 | JGI IMG/M metagenome (GOLD analysis project Ga0075424, IMG submission 75301) | Bulk soil microbial communities from a Populus tree surrounding site in Tennessee, USA - Soil MetaG P. TD hybrid SBSTD3 | ecosystem: Environmental > Terrestrial > Soil > Tree plantation... | reverse complement strand
AACTTCTGCAGCCGCGGCGGCCGCTTCGGCTCGCACTCGTCGCAGGAAAGTTTCACGCCGATCTATTACGGCCGCGTGCTGTTCGTCACATTCTTCAATGCCGGCGTGCGCGCGCTCGACATTCGAGACCCGTTCAACGTGAAAGAGATCGGTTACTACATTCCCGCAACGACCAAGAACACCGACCGCCGCTGCGTCGGCCAAGGTGCCAGCGAGCGTTGCAAGGTGGCGATCCAGTCGAACAATGTCGACGTCGACGACCGAGGCTACGTCTACGTCGTCGATCGTGCGAACACGGGCATGCACATCCTCGAGCTGACCGGGAGCGCGAGGAAAGTCGCGAACTATCCGACGGGTACGAACTGAATTCAGCATGCAGACATGCAGAATGCAGACACGGTCATGAAATCAGCGCAGTGGACCATCGTTGTGGCAATGGTGATGCTCGTTATCGGGAGTCACAGCGACGACCGCACTGCAGTCGCGGCGCAGACGCGTGGATCGACGGCTCGCGACGTGCCGAAGTTTCGTGTTGACCCTGCATGGCCGAAGATTCCCAATGGCTGGCAGTTCGGACAGGTATCGAGCGTCGCAGTAGACGCCCAGGATCACGTCTGGGTACTCCAGCGACCAGGCACACTCGGTCCCGAGGAGCGAACGAAAGCGGCTCCGCCGGTGCTCGAGTTCACCGCCGAAGGCACGTTCGTTCGGGCTTGGGGCGGACCAGGCAAGGGCTACGAGTGGCCGACGTCCGAGCACGGGATCCATGTCGACGCGAAGGGATTCGTATGGATTGGCGGGAACGGGACGAACGACCATCAGATCCTGAAGTTCACCAAGGACGGCACGTTCGTCATGCAGATCGGAAAGTCGGGACGAAGCACGGGCAACGCCGACACGGAGAATCTCAACCAGCCTGCCGACGCATTCGTCCATGCCGCCACGAACGAGGTCTTCGTTGCCGATGGCTACGGCAACAGACGCGTCATCGTCTTCGATGCCGACACCGGCAAGTACAAGCGGATGTGGGGAGCGTTCGGAAACGCGCCGACCGACAATCCTCCCAACCCCGCGCCCGCAGATGGAGATCCGAACGGCGCACCGCAGTTCGTGCAGCCGGTTCACGCGGCCCGCGTCTCGAAGGACGGTCTGGTCTACGTATCCGATCGCGGCGGCAAGCGCGTGCAGGTGTTTCGACTCGACGGCACGTACGTCACGCAGGTTTTCATCGGACGAGAGTGCAAGGCACCCGAATGCGGCAACGGCACGACTGCCGCCAGCACGGCATTCTCGACCGATGCCGGGCAACGCTTTCTCTATGTGGGCAATCGCAGCCAGGCCAAGGTCATGGTCTTCGAGCGCCGCACACTCGAGCTCGTCGACTCGTTCGGTGAGTGGGGCTCAGCCCCAGGACAGTTCGGCACGCTCCATCACATCGCCGCCGATTCGAAGGGTAATCTCTACGTCACCGAGGTCACGCCCCTTCAGCCCGAGAACCGCCGCGTGCAGAGATTCACTCTGATAGCGACGTCGAGTCGCTGATCCTCGAGACACTACTGCTGCGACAGCGAAAGAGCGATGATCGCGCCGATGATCGCAAGCAGCACGACGAACGCGATCTTCCAGAAGCTTTTCGGATACCGTCCGGCGATTTTTCCCGTGTAGCCGTTGGCGATCACGTTGAAGACCTTCGCGCCGTAGGTGTACGTCAGCAGCCAGATCGGCACCAGCACGTGCTTGAACGTGCGCGCGGAATACTGCGGGTTGATCTGAAGGTTGCGATACGTGTCGCCAGGCACCTGCCCTGCACACATCTGTTCGAGCTGCGCCTGCATCTGCTCCTGCGCCCGCTGCGCGGCATCGAGCAGCACCACCTGATAGTGCTCGACGACGTGCCCCGAAAGAAACGCTGTGTCGTAGGCCACGACTTCCTGCGTCGGAAACGGCTCGACCTGTCGAAGCAGATCGAGCGGCAGTCCCTGCGTCCCGGGCACCGGCTCATCGTCGAACGCGTGATCGACCACGCCGGCGGCCGGCTCCCAGCGCGTGCGCTGCTCCATGCGCGTGACCGGCCGGCCCTTCGAATCGAAGCCCTGCACCGGCACGTAGTAGTGATGGCCGGCCTCGGCCTGCCACGGACAATGCACCTGCGCGTCGAACGTCCAATACGGGATGTAGACGCTTTTCAGCGTATCGACCAGCGCGCTGTGCGACAGCGCGTTTGGCGCGAACCACTTGCTCTTCCACCACGAGCGGATGCTGTCGCGAATGCGGCCGGCGTCGATCTTGAACGGCAGCACGCCTTGCGGCCGAATCGGCGCCTTGATCTCGTCGTAGGCCACGAGCGCCGGCGAGCCGCAGAACTCGCAGTTCTGACCGACGCGCGCCGGATCGAACACCATCACGGCGCGGCATGACTGACACTGCACGCTGCGACGCGCCGTCTGCCAGCCGCGTTCGTCCTCGGGCAGCTCGCGCAGCGTCTTGACGAGATCGAGCTCGACGACCGTGCCCTGCTGGCGATCGATGTGGTACGGCGACTCGGTGCCGCAGAAGGGGCACACGAGCTTCTCCTTCGCCGGATTCCACTCGGCCTGCGCGCCGCAGGCCGGGCATTCGATCTTTTGGAGAGCGGAGACGGGGGAGCTCATGTCAATTCAGAATGCAGAATTCAGAATGCAGACAGAGCCCGCCCGGAAGAAACGTGGTGAATGCGTAACGAGTTTCACCTCAACCTTGCAAACCTTGTCGTGTCTGCATTCTGAATTCTGAATTCTGAATTCCGATCACTTCGACATGTACTCACTCAACGCCGCGCGCGAGATTCTCCATGCGGCGCCGATTCTCTTGCCCTTGAGCTCGCCTGACTGCAGCACGCTCATCACATCGGCTTCGGTGACGCCGAGCGCCTGCGCCGCCTCGGCGGGGCTGAGCAGATCCGGCAAACCGGATCCACCGGCGGTTGGAATCGGAGGAATGCCGGCGGGCGCTGCCGGCGCAACACCGGGCATCGCGTGACCACCCGAGAAGCCGTCGCGCATCATCTGCTGTGCGAGGCCGAAGCCCACGGCGAGCTCCGCGGCTGCGCCCGCAGGACCGCCGCCCCCTCCGCTCTCGAAGCCCTTCCCCATTTGGTACTTCACGAACTCATTGAGATTGCCGATCGCCGCCATGCTCGATCGCTTGTCGATCGCCTGCTCCACCTCGGGCGGCACCGACACGTTCTCGACGATGAAGCTGGTGATCTCGAGGCCGTACTTGGCCTGAATCGCCGGATTGATCAGGGGCAGCAGCGCGTCGCCGAGCTCGGTGTAGCGCGCGGCCACGTCGAGCACGGGCACCTTCGCGGTGGCAATCGCATCGGTGAACACGCTGACGATGCGCGAGCGCATCGTGTCGGAGAACTCGTCGAGATGAAAGTTCTGATCGGAGCCGGCGACCTCGCGCAGGAACGTCTTGGGCTCGACGATCTTGAAATCGTAGGTGCCGAACGCGCGCACGCGCACGACGCCGAAGTCGTTGTCGCGCAGCATCACCGGATTCGACGTGCCCCACTTGTTGCCGGTGAACAGGCGCGTCGTGACGAAGTAGACGTCGGCCTTGAACGGCGAGTTGAAGCCGTACGGCCACGACTTGATCCGGGTGAGGACCGGGATGTTGTCGGTGACCAGCGTGTGCTTGCCCGGCGTGAACGTGTCGCCGAACTCGCCGACGTAGACGAACTGCGCCACCTGCGACTCGCGCACGATGAGCTGCGCGCCGTTCTTGATGGCCTTGTCTTCATCGGGAAAACGCCACGAAAGCGTGTCGCGAGTGTCGTCGGTCCACTCGATGATCTCGAGCAGCTCGCCCTTGATGAAGTCCATGATCCCCATGTCGCTACGCTCCCTGTAATTCAGAATGCAGAATGCAGAATGCAGAAAACGAATCAGGATGCAGAATGGTTAGACGTGCTGCGAATCGAGCGCGTTCAATGCCCGACGCCGGCGTTCACGCCCTGTCTGCATTCTGCATTCTGAATTCTGCATTACGAGTCCTTAATCAGCCTAAACACCGCCTTCAACCCGGCTCCCACCAGATCGAGCGACGTCACGTCCGAGTACCACTGCTCGCCGCCTTCCATCTTGGCAAACGCCAGCTCGGTTTCGCGCCGCGCACGGGCCAGCTCCATCGGCAGCGAGGGATCGACCGGCTGGTGCTCGCGTGCGTCGGCGTTCTTCAGTTGCTCGACCAGGCGGCCTGCCTGATCCATGTCCAGCATCGACAGGGCCGAGCCGCAGTGCGCGCACGCCGCACCGACGGTGAGATCGACCGGCGCGCCGCAGTTCGAACAGTTGACCATCTTCACGTTGCGGCGGAGATCAGCGATCTGCTGCGGCGTGAGCGGCCGGATGAAATCCTTTTCGCGCAGGAAGTCGAAGAACGTCGTCAGACGTCCGTGGCCGTTCGGGCAAGCCAAATACTCGAACTTCGTCGTCCGCTGCATGTCGTGAGTGCGGCGCAGGTGCGCCTTGCAGCGCGGACACTTCGACAGATCCGCGTCGCTGCGCTGCGGGCGAGTGACGTGCTCGCCGATCGTCTTGAACAGCTGCAGCGTCGACCCCGGAGTCAGGCTCACGCTTTCGTGCGCATCGAACCAGAACGATTGGCAGGCGTGACAGATGTCGATGGCGATGGAGCGGCCCATGTGGCCATCGAGTGCCTGTTCCTGCATAGCGGCGTTGCAACGGGGACAGTTCAACGCGCCCAATTCTAGAGCATTGTTGATTTCATCGATCTTTGATTATTGAATCGTTGTTGATTGGTGATTCTTGTGATTGGTGATTGAAGACGCGGCTGGCCGACTCGCAGCGGCACGGGCGCTCTCTGTTCCTCAGCTTTCAATCACAGATCGACAATCAGGAATCAACAACGAATCACCAATCAAAGATCATCAAATCTTCAATTAAGATTGCTTCCCATGCGCCACGTCCTCTTCGCCCTTGTCGGACTGCTGACCGCTGCAACAGCCTTCGCGCAAAACGCCCCTGACGGCGCGGCCGTGTTCGAGCGCGCCTGTGCGTCGTGTCATGCGAAGCCGGCGCCCGATTCGCGCGCGCCGACGCGCGAGGTGCTCAGAAACGTGGCGCCCGAAGCGATTCTCACGACGCTCACCGTCGGCAACATGTTTCGACAAGGGTCCGAGCTCACCGACGCAGAGCGCCGCGCGGTTGCCGGCTTTCTCGCCGGGCGTCCGGTCGGCACCGCCGCACCGCCGTCGATCGTCGGACGCTGCCAGGCGACGCCCGCGCCGCTTCAAGCATCGATGCTCGACGCAGGCTGGAACGGTTGGGGCGCAGGCGTCGCGAACACGCGCTTCCAGCCCGCAGCCAGAGCCGGCATCACTGCGGCGACCGCTCCGCGGTTGAAGCTGAAATGGGCCTACGGGTTTGCCGGCGTCAACTCCGCGCGATCGCAGCCGGCGGTGCTCGGCGGCCGCGTGTTCGTTGCCAGCGAGAGCGGCGACGTGGTGGCGCTCGACGCCAAGCGCGGCTGCACCTATTGGACCTATCACGCCCAAGCGGGCATTCGCACGGCGGTCTCGGTCGGTCCGTATCAGAGCGCAAACGCAAATGGACGTGTCCTGAGCGCAGGCTTTGCCGTGTACTTCTCCGACGGTAGTGCCACGGCCTACGCAGTCGATGCGACGACGGGCAAAGAAATCTGGCACCGCAAGGTCGACGATCATCCGTACGCGCGTGCAACTGGCTCGCTGACCCTCTATCAGAATCGCGTGTACGTGCCGACAGCAGGCGTCGGCGAAGAGGGCCAAGGCGGAACACCGCGATACGAATGCTGCACCTTCAGAGGCAGTGTCACCGCGCTCGACGCATCAACCGGTGCGGTGATCTGGAAGTCGTACACGATCACTGAAGCGCCGAAGCCGCGCGCCAAGAATGCGAACGGTGTACAGACGTGGGGACCCGCCGGCGCCGGCGTCTGGGGTGCGCCCACGGTTGATGCCGCTCGACGCGCGATCTACATCACCACGGGCAACAACTACTCCGGACCGGTAACCCCGACCAGCGACGCCATCATCGCGCTGGACATGGAGACCGGCAAGATTCGCTGGTCGTTTCAGCCGACGACGAATGACGTGTGGACCGGTGGCTGCAGACCAACAAATCCAGCCGACTCGAATTGCCCCGAGGCGCTCGGACCGGATCACGACTTCTCGATCTCGCCGCTGCTCACGAAGGGACCGAACGGTCGCGACGTCGTGATCGCGCTGCAGAAGTCGGGGATGGCCTACGCCGTCGATCCAGACAAAGGCACGAAGGTCTGGGAATACAAGACGAGCGAGGGCAGCGGCATGGGCGGCCAGTGGGGGATCGCGTCCGACGACACGCAGGTGTACTTCGGCGTCAACGGTCCGCGCACGGCGCCTGGTGGGATGCGCGCCACCACCATCGACTCCGGACAGGAAGTGTGGTCGAAGCCGGCCGCCGAGCGGTTGTGCGGCAACGCACGCGGATGCAGCGCTGCTCAAGGCGCCGCGCTGACCACGATTCCTGGTCTCGTGTTCTCGGGATCGCAGGACGGCGGTGTGCGTGCGTACTCGACGAAGGATGGATCAATCGTCTGGACGTTCGATACCAACAAAGAATTCGAGACGGTCAACGGCGTCACCGCCAACGGCGGCGCGATTGATGGACCGGGGCCGGTGATCGCAGATGAAATGGTCTACGTCACCTCGGGCTATGTGAGCTTGATCGGGCGGCCGGGAAACGTGCTGCTCGCGTTCGGCGTGGACTGAACCCTGAATGGGCGGGAGGATGAGGATGCGTACGACGTTGTTCGGGCTTGTCGCAACGGTGTTCATCGCGTCACTCGCCTATGGGCAGGTGCCGCCGAATATCGAAGAAGGGTTGAAGAAGATCGGACCGATCGTCGATCCGGCGTGCACGGCCAAGCTGTATCGGCCACTGATGCCGAAGAACGACTTCAACACCTACTGGCCGCCGGATGCGTCGGCGCCCGCCTCGACCGCGCAGCTCTATCCGGGCGTCACGATCGCGCGCGATCAATCCTTCGGTCCCGATCCGAAAGATGTCGTCGACATCTTCACCGCGGACAAAGGCGGCGGCAATCGTCCGGTCCTCATCTACGTGCCGGGCGGCGCCGGCAACAAGATCGAGCAGCAGGCGCGCGAGGGCAACGCGTTCTACGACAACATCGGCCGATGGGCGACGAAGAACGGCATGGTCGGTGTGCTCATCCAACGACATCCTGGCAGCGGCAACTGGGACGACGGTGGGCGCGACATTTCGAAAGCGGTCGATTGGCTCAGTGACAACGTCGCGAAGTACAAGGGCGATCCCAAGCGCATGTTCATCTGGGCGCATTCAGCCGGCAACGGACCGCTCGGCGTCTACATCGGCCACGCCGATCGATGGCCGAAGGGCGTTGCCGTGAAGGGTGCGATCTTCACGTCGGGCAATCCTGTTCCCGGAGTTGGCGGCGGTGGCCGCGGCGCCGGCGCGCCGGGCGCCGGCCGTGGTGCTGGTGGACCGGGCGGAGGGCCTGGTGGTCCTCAGGCAGGCGCCGCGTGTGGAATGGTCGGCACCGCACTCGGAGCCGAAGGTGCGATCGCAGGTCCGAGCAGCGCTCGCGCAGGCGGAGCCGGCGGCGGGCGCGGCGCAGGTGGAGGACGCGGCGCTGGCGGTCAACAACTCACGCCGGAACAGCAGGCCGAACGCGACAACCTGCCAGGCTTCAAGAAGACCGACGTGAAGATCATGCTGATTCGCGCCGAGCTCGATCCGGGTGTCACCGGCGACATGACCGCCGCGGACAAAGCGCTGCACGACGAGCTCTGCACGATCGACGGCGCCAAAGCGAAAGACGGCGCCGGCCACTGCCCGGCGATGCTCTTTGCCAAAGGCGAGAGTCACATGTCGGAAGTGTTTTCGATCGACACCGACGACAAGATCGTCTCGGGTCCGATCCTCGCCTGGATCAAGAAGGTGAAATAGGCGCTACGCGAAGCGCTTGATTGCGCGCTCCTTGGCTTTCAGCATTTCGACGTCGCGATTGCGCGGCGGCGCGCTCGTCTTGAACGAGCGGATCAGCCGCTGCGCAGCCTCGGTCACGTCCTCGACCGCCTGATTGAAGGCCGCTTCATTGGTCTGCGACGGGCGCGTCGATCCGCTCAACTTGCGCACGAACTGCAGCGCCGACGCGCGGATCTCATCGTCTGTGGCTGGCGGCTCGAAATTCGCCAGAGTCTTGATGTTTCTGCACATGGCGTGACTCTCTTCAGAGTCTAGCCTACTCGCCCGACTGAGCCTTGCGGATGATCTCGAACACGGCTTTCGGATTCTCGATCAGCTCGAACGCTGGCCCCGCTTGAAGACCAGGCCATGCCGCGATTCCACCCCTGCTCCACCCAGGAAGGAATGAAGACCCGAACGAGATGCTGCCACGACCCGACGCCTTCTCCTCCACCGACACGTCGGGCAAAGTGCGCAACTGCAGCGATGTGACCCTGCGGCTCCAGATCCCCGACGCGATGATCGCGCGCTGATTCGTCACCCCGTAGAACGTGTGCGCGCGCTGGATCGAGTCGAAGAAGAATCGGCCCGCGATGAGATAGAGGCCGATCCCGACGAAGGGTATTCCCCACAGCATGAAGAAGAACGGTGCGCCCTCGCTCGACACCACCTGATACTCCCAGAAGAACGCGAAGCCGCCCCACATCAGGCTGAACGGGATCAACGCGAGATCGGACGAGCGAAACATGATGCCTTGGGCCGGCCGGCCACTCCAGAGCACCCGCTCTCCCAACGCGACCTGTTCCTGAATCGCCGGTTCCACGATTCCGTTCATGGGGTGACACCTCGCGTCGCGCCTCTCACTGAAAGAGACCCGGAGCGACGAAGTGCGTGATCGTCGCGGCGAACGCGGTGCCGATGATCAAGACAATCACGCGGCCGCGGCGCCACGCGGCGTCCAGACCCGAGAACTGGACGAACAGATCTGGCACATACACCGCGCAATATGCGACGTTGGCTAGCACCGCGAGCATGAAGACGCCGAGCCCGAGATCGACCGACAGTGCGTCGCGCGACGCGGGCCACCGCGCGGCGAAGTGGCCGACGACCACGAGCGCGAGCACGGCGTCGTAAACCAACCGGCGCGGCTCCCAGTAGCGAAGGGCGTTGGCGGCATACGCGCTCAACCGACCGAGAAACGTCTGGTCCATCGTGATCTGTTTCGGTCGGTGGAACGGCGGACTTTGGGCCTGCGCTCAGGCAGACCTTTCCTTCCCACGCCTGCGTATGCGACGGCGCGTCCACGAGATCGCCGCCCCCACATTCGCCCAGAATGCAGTGCTGAGCACAAACGCGATCGCCGCGATCGCATACGACTCGCCACGCGTCGGTGATGTGGTGATGTACGTGAGGGGAACGACTTCGAGTTCGCTGATGAATATGGCTGGACTAGCCGTGAGATCCAATAACGCGTCCCAGCTCAGTGGCGTGAACCCGCCAAACCATCGGCCGGCCAGTACGGTGGGCACATCTGTCACGATCTGCAGCGAGCCGCCGGCATCAACAGACGCGCGATCCGAAAGGATCTCGCGATAGTCCGCCTCGGTGGGCCCGGGCATGAAGATTAGGAAGATCACCCACGCAATCCAGTTCACCGCCATCGCGATCCACACGGCGCGCGTAAACACGTGACGGTGAGCCAGCATCCAGGCAAACGACCCGAGCAAGCCGCCGGTCACCATCCACTCGGGAGACCAGAGCTCGCTCCACGAACCGCCAACGATATCCAAAAACGGTCCACGGAATTGAGAGACCAAGCGAATCCATCGCGCCAGCGCCCCTGCGCCGGCGCCGAACGCAACGGCGGCCCACAACGACCACAGGCTTCGAGACACTCGTGATCACTCGCCTTTCAGAGGGCGTGCGATGAAGACGTCTCGTCCCCACTGATCGATCGAGCAGCTTGCCTGCAGGCCGCTCGCCTCGAACCACTCGAGCCAGTGCGCGCGGGTAAACAGGCCTTCGACGTGCCGATCGTGCACGACGCGGACCTCGCCCGTTGCCTCTCTCATCAGGAACGCGTAGTCGACGATGTAGGTGTCGTCATTGGCATCGGGATCCCAGTGCCATTCGAGATACCGGAATCCGCGGCCGTCTGGCGCGTCCTCGCCGCCGTGGTCAGTGCCCGGCGCGAACGTTTCTCGTACGTAGTCGGGAAGAACCACGATGGTGCCGTCGGCGCGGCAATGCTCCGCGGCAGTGGCCAGCGTGGCGCGAACGTCGGCTGGAGTGGTCGCATACATGATCGCGTCGTGCACGAGCACGACGTCGAACTGGCGATCGAGACGGAGCGTGCGCATGTCGCCGGCGATGTGCTGGCACTCAGGGTTCACGGCGCGATTGACCTCCAGCATCGCCCGAGATCGATCGGTCAGCGTCAGCACGAAGTGCGATTTGAGATGAGAGGCCAGACTGCCTCCACCCGATCCAAGCTCCAGCAGCGTCGCCGATCCCGGCGACGGCAACGGCTCGAGGCGCTTCAACAGGTCGGTGGCTTCCTCATCGTAGTGCTCGGGCGGCGAGAACAGCGGCCACCATTCGGCAAGATGGTCGTAGAAGTACGGATTCGGAGTCACTGTGATTCCTTGTGTGGCTTGGTCATGACGAAGATGTCCGAGGCGAGCGTCACCGACATACGCTCGATATCCGCCATGCGCTCGGCCTCGCGGAGGCGCACACCACGATAGGTGCCGCGAAGCAGATGCCGAAGCGCCCCGCGATCGAGCGTCAGCGTCTCGCGGATCGTGGCGCGTTCGACGACCGTGAACGCTGGATGCGCCGCAATCATCGTGTCGCCGCGATCGCGCTCGACGCCAGCGCCCTGAACGTGCGTACGCAGCTCGATCAGATCGTCCGGCGCCGGAAGGGCCATCACCAATGCACCGTGTGTCGCGAGGACGCGCGCGACCTCGTCCGGATTGCGCCGGCCGTTCACCGACAGTACGACATCGACCGCGCGATCGACGAGCGGCAGCCGACGGTCGGCGTTTGCGACGATCCAGAGGTGATCGGGAAAGCGCCGGGCCGCGTACTCTGCGGCGGGCACCGAGAGATCGATCCCGATGCCGAGGACCTCGTGACGATGGCCGATCGCGGCCAGCGCATCGCCGGTTCCCGACCCCAGATCGACGATGACGGGCCGTTCGGGGAGATCGAGCGCAAGGATCTTGTCGGCCACGGCGTCGATGAGCGTTCCACCCACACCCACCTCGAGCAGCGCCGCACGCGCCTCCACCGCGTCTTTCGAATCGCCGGCGTTGAGCGATCGGCGATCCTGCGGTTGGAGAAGATTGACGTAGCCGCTGCGAGCGATGTCGTATGAGTGCCCGCGCGCGCAGACGTAGACGCGCTCGCGCCGCTCGATCGGGAGGGCGCAGTCCCTAACGGTGCAGGCGAGCGGAGGAACGGAGGCCACGGAGGACACGGAGAAAAGCGTTATCGCAGAGATCGCAGGGGAGCAGAGCGCGCGGAGAGCGACGGGTGATCGCCGGCCTGCGGCCGGCGGATGGATCGAGAGGAAGCTGCGAATACGAGCGCCCAACGATTGCAGATGGCGTTCGTATTCGCAGCTTCCTCTCGATCCACCCGCGCGCAGCGCGGGTCACCCGTCGCCCTCAGCGTGCTCCGCCCCTCTGCGACCTCTGCGTGGTTTCTTCCCCTGCGATCTCCGCGATCTCTGCGTTGTCTAAACGGAGAGCGGCTCGAGCTTCAGACGCCCGGTGCTGTCACCGAGCTTGTCGATCGGCACACCCGCCGCGTCGAGCAGCGTGAGCAGCAGGTTGGCCATCGGCGTGTTGAGCTCGCATCGCAAATGGCGGCCGGTCTTGAACGCGCCGGCGAGCTTGCCCGCCATCAGACACGGCAGATCGGCGTGGCGATGCAGGTTGCCGTCGCCCATGCCGCCGCCGTAGAGAACCAGCGAGTGATCGAGCAGCGAGCCGTCGCCGTCGGGCGAGGCCTTGAGCTTCTCGAGGAAGTAGGCGCACAGCTGCGCCTGGTTGACATCGATCTTCGCCTTCTTCGCGATCAGCTCCGGATCGTTGCGATGATGCGAGACGGCGTGATGCTGCTCGGGCACGCCGATGTGCGCGAAGGTGCGCGAGCTCAGCTCTCGCGACATGATCAGGCTGAACACGCGCGTGATGTCGGCGCGGAAGGCGAGCGCCTGCAGATCGAGCATCAGCTTCGTGTAGGCATCGAAATTCTCGGGCGCGTCAGTCGGCCGCTCGGGCAGCTCGATCTCGGCGGGCTGCGATTCGGCGTGCTGGATGCGCCGTTCCACCTCGCGCACCGAGTCGAGATACTCGGTGAGCTTGGTCTTGTCGCCCACACCGAGGCTGCTGGTGACGCGAGCGACCTCGCCGCGAAGCGAGTCGAGGATGCTGCCGTCCGATTTGTTTCGCGCCTCACGCGCGGCGGCGCTGCCGCCATCGCCGAACAGACGCTCGAACACGAGCCGCGGATGCGACTCGGTGGGATTCGGCGTCGTCGCATTCCGCCATGACACCGTGTTGACGTAGAAGCAATCGCCCGAGTCGCACGAGCCCTGCGTCGGGTAGTCCACCGACAACTCGATCGACGGGATGCGCGAGGTCTCACCGACCTTCTCGGCGATCATCTGATCGACTGTCGTCGCCAGACGCACCTCGACGCCTGGCTTGGCGCGATCGTAGGCGTGAATGCCGGTGAGCCACACTGCCGACGAGCGCGGATGGTCGCCAGTGCCATCGCCAAACGTGTCGGCCTGCAGATGCGAAAGGCCGCTGATCACGTTGATGTGATCGCGAACGTTGACGAACGGCTGCAGGATCGGCGTCAGCTCGAAGGCCGCCCCCGTCGTCGCCGGATTCCACTCACGCTGGATGACGCCGTTGGCGATGTAGATGAACCCGAAGCGCTTCGTCGGCGTGAACGCCGCGAGCGCCGGCACCATGGCATCGAGCATCGGCAGTGCGACTGCGGTGCCCATGGCCCGCAGGAACGTTCGTCGAGGCAGCGCGCGTCTCGAGATGTACATGCTCACACGTCTTCGTGATCTTCGTGTCCTTCGTGGCGACTGGTGTCCTTCGGGGCGACTCGTGTCCTTCGTGGCTACTCGCCCGCTTGACGCATCTGGAACGGCCGGCTCTTGACGACCGCCACCACCAGGGCGGGCATGGTGTTGCCGTTCGCTCCCGCATCCCGCAACAGGGCGCGTACCGCGGGCGCATCATAGTATTGCAGGTTGCGGCCGACCGCGTACATCAGGAGTTTTTTGGCCACCGTCATCACGAACTGATCGGATTGGCGCAGCAGTTCCTTCTTCAGCCCGCTCACGCCGTCGAACTTCGTTCCATCCGGAAACACACCCACCGCATCGATCGGATTGAAACCGTCGAGATCGCGCCACGCGCCCACCGCGTCGAGGTTCTCCATCGAGAAGCCGATCGGGTCCATGCGCACATGGCAGCCGGCGCATGACGGGTTCGCGCGATGCTGCGCCATCGCCTCGCGCATCGTCAGTGGCTTTCCTGTCGTTGCGGCCTCGGTGCGCAGCGCGGGGATATCGGCCGGTGGCGGCGGCGGCGCCGAGGACAACAGATTCTCGAGCACCCACTTGCCGCGCAGCACGGGCGAGGTGCGCGTCGAGTACGACGTGAGCGTGAGAATGCTGCCTTGCCCGAGCAAGCCACCGCGCACGCTGCCCTCTGGCAGCGTCACCCGCCGGAAGTAGCTGCCCTTGATGTTCGGGATGCCGTAGTGGTTCGCGAGGCGCTCATTGAGGAACGTGTAATTCGCGGTGAGGAGTTCGGTGACGGGGCGATTCTCGCGGAAGATGCTGGCGATGAACAACTCGGTCTCGCGCCGCAGCGCGTCGCGCAGCGTCTCGTCGAAGTTGGGGAACAGAATCTCGTCGGGGTGCTTCGAGTCGATGTCGCGGAGGAACAGCCACTGGGCCGCGAAGTTGGTGACCAGCGAGTCCGATCGGGGATCGGCGAGCATCCGGCGCACCTGCGCATCCAGCACCTTCGGATCCTTCAACCGGCCCGCGACGACAGCCTCGAGCAGCTCGTCGTCCGGGATGCTGCTCCACAGGAAGAACGACAGCCGCGACGCGAGATCGAGATCGCTGACGCGATACACCGCGCCGGTGGCCACATTCGCCGGCGGACGCTCGATGCGAAACAGGAACTGCGAGCTCACGAGCAGCCGTTCGATCGCCTTCTGAATCCCGCGATCGAATCCGCCCTCTTTGCGCCCGGTCTCGAAGAACGGCAGCAGGTCCTGCAGATCGGCCTCGACGATCGGATGCCGATACGCGCGGCGCGCGAGCGCCGAGAGGATCTGCCTCGCACACGGCGCTTCAGCGGCGGGCGTGTTCGGTTTACAAACGAAGACGCGTTTTCGGCTGGGCGAATCGCCCGGAGCCTTCACATCGTATGGCCCGCTGATCGTCACCGACGCGATGGCCGGTTGCGTGCCGCGGCTGCGCATGCGCGGCCGCAGCGTGCTTTCGTCGCGCGCCTCGGTGTGCTGCACGAACGACACCCCGATCACTTTCGGGCCGGCGGGAAGTGAAAGCCTGAACTCGAGCGGTGCCGCGGATGCCGCGCCTCGCCCTCGACCTCTGCCCCCCGCAGGCGCCTCGTCGCCAATGGTTCGCAGCGCTGCCCGTGCGCCATCCACCGTGACTTCGAGATCGTGGCGTTCGCGGCCACCACCGGCGAGATCGACTTTCACGGTGTAGGTGCCGTCCACCGGGAATTCGCTTCGCACCGCGAGACCACCGCGCGTGCCAAACGGCAGATCGTCGACACGCTCGTCCTGCGGATGCTCGGGCTCGAGCTTGTGAATGTTCACGAGCACGGGCATCGCCGGATCGCCGACGGCGAGACGCGCGACCTTGCGCGCCGCGTCGAGATAGCGCTCCATGTTGCTTGGCGACACGAACAGCAGATCGGCGATGTTGTCGAAGCCGCTGCTGATGTTGTCGGGCGGCAGCAGCAGATCGATGCGAACTTCGTGTGGCAGCGCCTCCACCGCAAGCAGATCGCGCACGGCGTTCTGATACTCGGTTCGCGTCAAGCGATGCACGAGCGGCAGCTTGCCGAGCTGTGGATGTGTGATCGAGGCGCGATCGAGCTCGGTCTCGAGGGACGTCGCCACCGAATCGTAGGTCGCCTTATCCGGCCGCGGTGCCCCCGCCGGCGGCATGGCCTGCGCGCGCAACTTCCGTACGACCTTCTCCCACGTCTCGGCGCCGCTGCTCACGTCACTCAGTGCGGCCGGATCGAGCACGAACCCACCGGTCTTCAATCGCGCGTTGTGGCAGGTCACGCAGTACTGCGTGAATACCGCGGCCGCTGCTGGAGGCGTGCGGGCAGCCGGAGCCTGGGCCACAACGGGCTCGATGCGCACGTATGCCATGGCGGTCAGCAACAGCACCGCCACAGCAATCATCTTCCTCACGACGGTGATATTAGCGCCGTTCAGCGCGAGCGTGGGAGGGCGCATTCCCGGCGTCCTCCCCACTCGTGGTATACAAACCCGTCAGGAGATCGCGCATGAACCGCCCGCACCGACGACTGCTCATCGCGCTGTTCTTAGTCTGGAGCTTCGCATCGATTTCGGCGCAAACCGGCTCTCGTCTCATTGACGCGGTGAAACGGCAGGACGCCGGGGCCGTTCGATCGCTGCTGGCCTCGCATGCCGATCTGAAAGCCACCGACGCCGACGGCTCGACCGCGCTGCACTGGGCCGCTCAACGTAACGACGCGCAACTCGTCGACGTGCTGCTCGCCGCTGGCGCCGATGCGAAAGCGGCGACGCGCTATCACGTCACGCCGCTCTACTTCGCGTGCCTCAACGGCAACACCGCCATCGTCGAACGCCTGCTCAAGGCCGGCGCCGATCCGAACGGCACGTCGCACGAAGGCCAGACGATGCTGATGACCGCGGCGCTGTCGGGCCGCGCAGACACGGTACGACTGCTGTTGACCCGCGGCGCCAACGTCAACGCCAAGGAACCGTACAAAGGGCAGACGCCACTGATGTGGGCGGCGTCGGAAGGAAACACCGATGCCGCGGCCGTGCTCGTCGAAGCCGGCGCCGATGTGCACGCGAAGGCGAACGGCGGTTTCACGCCGCTGCTGTTTGCCGTGCGCAATGCCCATCAGCAGACGGTCGATCTGCTGCTGAAGCACGGCGCCAACGTGAACGACGTGGCCAAAGATGGCACGAGTGCGCTCGGCATGGCGGTCGTGAACGCCTACTTCGAGCTGGCGTCGATGCTGCTCGATCGCGGTGCGAATCCCAATCTGCCCGACCCGCGCGGGTCGGCGCTCCATGCGATCGCGTGGCTGCGCAAGCCAGGATCGGACGGCGCGGCAGGAGTCGGCAACACGCCGCAGGGACCGCCGCCGCCGACGGGCCGCGTCACCGCGCTCGACCTCGCGAAGCAGCTGCTCGCCAAAGGGGCGAATCCCAACGTGCGCATCGAGTGGCAGGAACCGACCTTCGGCAAGGAAGGCGGAACAGCTCGCAATCCTCCCGACATCCGATTGGGTCGGCACCTTCTGAGCTACATCGGCGCGACGCCGTTCTACGTTGCCGCGAAGAACGGCGATGTGGAGTTGATGCGCGTACTCGCCGATGGCGGCGCCGATTCGAAAACGCCGACGAAAGCCGGCATCACGCCGTTGATGGTGGCGTCAGGACTCGATTACTGGGAGGGCGAGAGCCCCGGTCCGTTCACGGGTGTGACGGAGGCCGAGCGGCTCGAGGCCGTGAAGCTGGCGATCGCGCTCGGCAACGACGTCAACGCCCACGCCAACTTCGGCAACTACAAGATGGTCGGCGACGTCGAGTACACGCTGCTCTACTACCCCCACAACATCGACGAGCTGCTGAAGCTTGGAGTCGGCGACCCGCGATGGAGCGGCAGCACGGCGCTGATCGGCGCGGTCGTATCGGGTCAGCCATCGATCGTGCAGTACCTGATCGATCACGGGGCGCAGGTCGACGCCACCACTGCGCTCGGATGGACCCCGCTCAAGGTGGCGGAAGGCGTGTTCTTCGCCAACGCGAAGAAGGAATTCCCCGCCGCTGCGGCCATCATCCGCAAAGCCCTCGCCGACCGTCAGCAATAGGACATGCGATGCGACATCTGATCCCACTCTTTGCGTTCATCACGTTCGCGACGATCACGATCGCCGCGCAGAAGCCCACCGTCGTCTACGTGCCTGCGGACAAAGTGGCCGCGGCGCTCAAGGACGGCACGCGCATCGCAGCCGCATCAGACTTCATCGCGTTGGGGGCCAAGCGCACAGGACCTGGCCAGGTCGAAGTGCATGACAAGGAAACCGACACCTTCTACGTGATCGACGGCGAGGCGACGTTCGTCACCGGCGGCAAGATGATCGGCGGCAAGATCTCGCGGCCGAACCAGTGGCTCGGCACGAGCATCGAAGGCGGCGAGACGCATCACCTGAAGAAGGGCGACTTCATCTCGGTCCCCGCCGGCATGCCTCACTGGTTCAAAGAAGTACCGAGTTCGATCAACTACTACGTCGTCAAAGCAGTCAAACCGTAGCCAGCGTCCCCATCGAACGCTAGTCCACCGCAGGATTCATTTCGCGCGATGAAGCCAGAGCGCGCGGGCGCGTTCGACGTCGTCGCGTGACAGCCACGATGTCTTCGGGATGTCGTCGCGGGTCTCGAGGTGATGGCGATAGTGGTCGTAGATCGGCAGGGTGACGCCGTTGGTGCCGGGCCACATGATGTCACGCGGGTTGTCGCTGTGTCGCAGGCCGAGCGCGTGGCCGATCTCGTGAAGGCAGATGTAGTAGACGACCACGTCGCGCATCAGCGGATCCTCGATGATGCGGCGCCTGACCGTGGGGCGGAATCGATGCTCGTCGGGCCGGATGTCGATCGAGGCGATCGAGCGTCCCTTGACGGTGGACGGCTCCATACGGCCCAGCGCCGATTCCTCGGACCATGGGAGCCAATGCACGCGAATCGCCGCGGCATCTTCGACGTCGACTCGCTCGAACCGCAGCGCATCGCCGACGCTGCGCTGCCATTCCTGCAGCGCCCATCGTGCGAGATCGGCATCGTCTGGACGAAAGCCGGAGCCGTGATCGCCGGGTGCGATGTAGTACGGAATCGCGCCGGTCTCATCGATCGACAGCGCGACTAGTGGCTGGGCATCTTGACGCGGCTCGGCTCGCGGCGCAGCGACAACCAGCGCTGCTGCCAGCGAGACTCCGAGCGCACGCGCAACCGAGCTACCGGCCCGATCCCGGCGTCCAGCCATTGCCAAGTCCGTAAGGAATGGTCACGAACAGAGCCGCCTCGACGTGATGGATCAATCCGCCTCGCACCGAAAACGTCTCCATCGTCACCAGGTTCTGCAGCATGCCCGGGGGCGCGTCGGCCGCGGCACCGCGACGCGTGCCGTCGTGCACGAACAGCGGAAACGCGCCGACGATCTGCTTCTGCTCGTCGAGAATCAGCGCGCGGCGCGGCCGGATGCGTTTCATGAAGGCGAAGATCTTCGTGTCGATCTGCTGCGCGCACGTCAACATGCTCATCTTGAGCTGCGACTGCCCCTGCTCGGTCTTCGGATCGGGGAGCTGCGGGCCCGGCATCAAGCGGCCGCCAGGCGGCGGGTTGTTCACCGTGCGATAGCCGTTCTCGTGACGGACGCAGTCGTCGGCGAAGGCGCCGATCTTGCCGCTGTCGCCTTCGAGCGCATCGAAATAGGAATTGGCGACGCGAAACATGATCTCGCGCGACACGCGCTGCGCCGGCGGCGCGTCCTCGGTGAGAACCGTGCGCGGCGTGGTCAGCAGCTCGATGGCCTGCGGTGCGATGCTGCCGGCCCAGAGCTGCTCGATCTCGGAGATCTTGCCGCGATCGACTTTGAGGCGTAGAGCGACGAGATTGTCGCGCCCTTGCACCGTGAGGCGGCCCTGGAAGGCGACCTGGCCTTCGATGGGATCGGCGACCGCGATCTTGAACGAGGTGGGCCCGGTCTTCGATCGCCACAGCATGCCCTCGCCCACGTCCATCACCGCGGTGTTCTCGGTCATGCGCACGTCGATGGAGAGCGGCGGCACCGCCTTCGGATCGTGCTTGAACATGGCGTTCATGTAGCCGTCGAGAATGCCGACCAGACACGCGCGATCGCATGGCTTGATCGCTGCCGGATTCCACTGCGGCTCTTGAGCCGCGATGCGAGCCGCCGTCACGCAGAGCAGCAGTCCACCCAAGCCACGAAGGACACGATGGACACGAAGCCGCTTCATGAGCTGTGTCTCCTCAACTCTGAATGCGAAGTATATCGCTGGGGGAGAAACGGAGACACAGAGGCTGGCCTTGACACAGAGCAACAGAGCAACAGAGGACGAACAGAGCTAGATGCTGATCTCCAGTTGCACAGCGGGCGGGGCGCCGGTCTCCGACCGGCGCATGGGGCGAGCGTCGCTCACGAAAACGAACGCCATCTGCGAAGGGCCAGGCGCTCGGTTTCGTGATCGACGTTCGTCCCATTCGCGCGCGAAGCGCGCGACCCACCCGCGACGTACTCTTGGCAGCAAGAATGCCTCTGTTGATTCTCTGTTGCTCTGTTTCTCTGTGTCGAGGCGGACTCTGTTTGCTCTGTTGCTCGAGCTAAAGGCGCTTGAGTAGCGCCTTGGCTTTGCGAAACCAGGG
>Ga0075424_100001649_pt1 | contig 19792 bp, 13 predicted proteins | sample SoiMethybrSBSTD3_FD_75301 | JGI IMG/M metagenome (GOLD analysis project Ga0075424, IMG submission 75301) | Bulk soil microbial communities from a Populus tree surrounding site in Tennessee, USA - Soil MetaG P. TD hybrid SBSTD3 | ecosystem: Environmental > Terrestrial > Soil > Tree plantation... | reverse complement strand
TGTCCGCCTTCAGGCGGACCCGTCATGAACGGACAATACGAGATGCGTACACGAGCCTTCAGTGGAATGGCGATCGCGCTCGCGATCGCCGCGGCATTCAGCGGACGCGACGTCGCGGGACAGCGGCAGCCCGGCGCCCCGAACAGCCAGTCGGGGATCGACCTGGATGCGATGAACAAGACCGCGAATGCATGCACCGACTTCTATCAGTTTGCGTGCGGCGGCTGGATCGCGAGCCATCCGCTTCCTGCTGATCGCGCAAGTTACGGCCGGTTCACCGAGGTGGACGACCGCAACAACGACGTGCTGCGCGACATTCTGGAGAAGGTGCCGGCTGGTGAATCGGATCCCGACATACGCAAGAGCGTCGACTACTACGCGAGCTGCATCGACGAGAAAGGCATCGACGCAAAGGGCATGACGCCGCTGTCGGCCGACCTCGCGCGAATCGCCTCGATCACGACGCGATCGCGCCTCGCGCCCGCGATCTCGGCGCTCCACGCGAAGGGAGTGCCCGTTTTCTTCGGCTTCGGATCGTCCCCTGATTTCAAAGACGCGTCGAAAGTCATTGCCGCCGCCGACCAGGGCGGCCTCGGCCTTCCTGACCGCGACTACTACGTGAAAGACGACGAGCACTCGAAGAAGCTGCGCGAGGAGTACGTCGCGCACGTGCAGCGCATGCTGAAGCTCAGTGGCCTCGACGCGGCCGCGTCCACGGCTGGCGCGCACGCGGTCATGCAAATCGAGACCGCGATGGCGAAGGCGGCCCTGGACCGCGTCAGCCGGCGGGAACCGGCGAAGGTGTACCACAAGATGGCGCTCGGCGAAGTTCGCGAGCTCACCCCGATCTTCGACTGGGCCGTATACCTGCGCGACCTCCAGGCACCGTCGTTCAACGACATGAACGTGGCCGAGCCGGAGTTCATGAAGGCGGTCAACGACCTTCTGACGAAAACGCCGCTCGCCGATTTGCGCGCGTACATGCGCTGGCACCTCCTGAATGCGAGCGCGGAATTCCTGCCGAAGCCGTTCGTCGACGAGAACTTTGCGTTTACGCGGATCCTGACGGGGGCGAAGCAGCTGCGCCCGCGCTGGAAGCGGTGCGTGCAGTACACCGACGCCGACCTCGGAGAGGCCGTCGGAAAGGCGTTCGTCCAGCGCGCGTTCGGCGGCGACGCGAAGGCGCGCACGCTCGACATGGTCCACGCGATCGAGCAGGCGATGGATCAGGACCTGCGGTCGCTGACGTGGATGTCCGACGACACGAAGAAAGAGGCGTTCGTGAAGCTGCGCGCGATCAGCAACAAGATCGGATATCCCGACAAATGGCGCGACTATTCCGCGCTTCGCATCGTGCGCGGCGACGCGTTCGGCAATTCACAGCGCGCCAACTCCTTCGAGCTGCACCGGCAGCTCGCGAAGATCGGGAAGCTCGTCGACAAGACCGAATGGGAGATGACGCCGCCGACGGTCAACGCCTACTACAACCCGCTCGAGAACAACATCAACTTCCCCGCGGGGATCCTGCAGCCGCCGTTCTACAACAATGCCGCCGACGAGGCGGTGAACTTCGGTGCCGTGGGCGCCGTCGTGGGCCACGAGCTGACGCACGGGTTCGACGACGAGGGACGCCAGTTCGATGAGAAAGGGAACCTGCGCGACTGGTGGTCCGAGGCGGACGCGAAGGCCTTCGAGGAGCGCGTCTCCTGCGTCGTCAACCAGTACGGCGGCTATACCGCGGTCGACGACGTGAAACTCAATGGCAAGCTCACGCTGGGAGAGAACACCGCGGACAACGGGGGCATGCGCCTCGCGTGGATGGCGCTGCAGGAGAGCCTTGCGAAAAAGCCGTTGAGTACGTCGGACGGGTTCACGCCCGAGCAGCGTTTCTTCATCGGGTGGGCGCAGATCTGGTGTCAGAACCGAACCGATGAGATCGCCCGCATGCTGGCTGCGACCGATCCCCACTCGCCTGGCCCGTACCGGGTGAACGGGGTCGTCGCGAACTTTCCGGAGTTTCAGAAGGCGTTCAACTGCCCGGCGGGATCGCCGATGGTGAGCGCTTCAGCGTGCCGGGTGTGGTAACTCGAACGTCACTGCCTTAAATCACGCGGACCAGACGGCCTTCGTCATCGCCAAAGCTCCAACGGGTTCGCAGGGAACGCGAAATTCTGCCTGTCCGAAGCTCTTCTGTCAAGTCCCTGCGAATGCGGGGCTTCTGGCGCTTGCCTACGAAATATCAACTAATGTAGATTTATAGATGTGGCTGATGCCGCGGCGCTGTACCGGCTGCTGGGCGACGACGCGCGGCTGCGCCTGCTGCGGCTGCTCGCGCTCGATCGGCTGAACGTCACCGAGCTGACGGGCATCCTCGGGATCGCGCAGTCCGGGGTGTCGCGTCATCTCGGACTGTTGAAGGAAGGCGGCCTCGTACGCGAGGAGCGGGAAGCCGGCTACACCTACTACCAGGTCGAGCCGTCCGTGCGCGAGGGATCGAACGGCCAGGGGCCGCTGTGGGAGCTGCTGCAGTCGCAGTTCGACGCGATGTCGCGGACCGACCCGGGCCGCGCCGACGGCGCGCGGCTCGAAGAGGTGCGGCGCCTTCGCAAAGAGAATTTCGAAACGCACGCCGGGCCCGACGCACGAGAGCGTCAGCTCGTGCCGGGGCGGAGCTGGGCGGCGTGGGCCCGCGCGCTCGCCCATTTGCTGCCGCCGGTGCGCGTGGCCGATCTCGGCTGCGGCGAGGGGTATCTGACGATCGAAGCGGGCCGCTTCGCCTCGCGCGTGATCGCGATCGATCGGTCCGCAGAAGTGCTGAAGCGCGCGCGTGCCCTCGCGACGCGGCGGCGCGTGTCGAACGTCACGTGGAAGCGCGGCGAGCTGGAGAAGCTGCCGCTCGCCGATGGATCGGTGGATGTGGCGCTGTTCTCTCAGGCGCTCCATCACGCCGCGGATCCTGCGCGCGCGGTCGCGGAGGGCGTGCGCATCCTGGTGCCGGGCGGCCGCGTGCTCGTGCTCGATCTCTCCGAGCACGACCAGACGTGGGTTCGCGAGCGCCTCGGCGATCGATGGCTTGGCTTCTCGCGCGATCGGCTCGCGGCGCTGCTTCGGGGCGCCGGCCTCGTCGACGTCAAGGTGACCGTTGGCGCGCGGCGCAGCGGCGACCCCTTTTCCGTGTTGATTGCGTCCGGCCGTAAACCGGTACAAGAAACAAATGACTGATTCAACGATCGGATCCCGCATCCCGCCCTTCGACAAAGCTCAGGGCGGCCCTGAGCCTCTCGAAGAGCCGGATCCCGCATCCCGTCTCCGTCAGCTCCTCGATCAACGAATCCTCATCCTCGACGGGGCGATGGGGACGATGATCCAGCGCCGCAAGCTCACGGAAGCGGACTTTCGCGGCACGCGGTTCGCCGATCATCCGCGCGATCTCAAAGGCGACAGCGACGTCCTCGTGCTCACGCGGCCGGACGTGATCAGCGCAATCCATCACGAATATCTCGCGGCCGGCGCCGACATCATCGAGACCAACACGTTTGGCGGGACCCGGATCGCACAGGCGGACTACGGGCTCGAGGGGGCGGTCTACGACATCAACGTCGAAGGTGCGCGGCTCGCCCGCGCGGCGGCCGACGAGTGGACCGCCAAGACGCCCGACAGGCCCCGGTTCGTCGCCGGCTCTATGGGTCCGACCAACCGGACGCTGTCGATTTCACCGGACGTCAACAATCCGGCGTTTCGCGCCGCCACATTCGACGAGATGCGCGAGGCGTTCGAGGAGCAGGCGCGCGGGCTCCTGGAGGGCGGCAGCGACATCCTCCTGCTCGAGACGATCTTCGACACGCTCGTGGCGAAGGCGGCGATCGTCGCGATCGAGAACGTGTTCGAGGAACGAGGGGTGCGCCTGCCGCTGATGATTTCGGTGACGATCACCGATCGCAGCGGGCGCACGCTGTCGGGCCAGACGGTCGACGCGTTCTACGTCTCCGTCCGCCACGCGAAGCCCTTCAGCGTCGGTATCAACTGCGCGCTCGGAGCGCGCGACATGCGCCCGTACCTCGCGGAGCTCTCGCGGTTGGCGGAGTGCTACGTCAGCGCCTATCCGAACGCCGGCCTGCCGAACGCATTCGGCGAGTACGACGAGCAGCCCGCGGAGACGGGCAGCCTCCTCCGCGACTTCGCCGCGAGCGGCTTCGCAAACATCCTCGGTGGCTGCTGCGGGACAACGCCGGATCACATCAGGGCCATAGCCTCAGCGGTCAATGGGGTGGCACCAAGGCCTCTCCCGGGATCCGGGACTGGGGATCCGGGATCCGAATCGGATCCCGCAGACGGCGTCCCGCATCCCGGATCGGATCCCGCATCCCGGATCCCGCATCCCGGCACGTTCACCCAGTTCAGCGGGCTCGAAGTCCTCACGATCCGCCCCGACAGCAACTTCCAGATGATCGGCGAGCGCACCAACGTCACCGGCTCGAAGCGGTTCGCGCGGCTGATCAAGGATGGCAACTACGCCGAAGCGGTCAGCGTCGCGGCGGAACAGGTGCGCGGCGGCGCCAACATGATCGACGTCAACATGGACGAAGGCATGCTCGACTCCGAGCAGGCCATGACGACGTTCCTGCACTACATCGCGACCGAGCCCGAGATCGCGCGCGTTCCGGTGGTGATCGACAGCTCGAAATGGTCGGTCCTCGAGGCGGGCCTCAAGTGCGTGCAGGGAAAGGGCATCGTCAACTCGATCAGCCTGAAGGAAGGAGAGCGCGACTTCCTCCAGAAGGCGCGCACGATTCGGCGCTACGGCGCCGGCGTGGTCGTCATGGCGTTCGACGAGACGGGCCAGGCGGACACGATCGCGCGCAAGGTGCAGATCTGCCAGCGCGCGTACGCGCTTCTGACCGGGCCGGCCGGCTTCGATCCATCCGACATCATCTTCGACCCGAACATTCTCGCGATCGCGACCGGTCTCGAGGAGCACAACGACTACGCGGTCAACTTCATCGAGGCGACGAAGATCATCAAGGCGACGTGCCCCGGCGTGAAGATCAGCGGCGGCGTCAGCAACCTCTCGTTCTCGTTCCGCGGCAACGACGTCGTCCGCGAAGCGATCCATTCCGCGTTCCTGTACCACGCCATCAAGGCGGGTATGGACATGGGGATCGTCAACGCCGGCCAGTTGATCGTGTACGAGGACATCCCCAGGGACCTTCTCGAACACGTCGAGGACATCATCTTCAACCGTCGGCCGGATGCGACCGAGCGGCTCGTGCAGTTTGCCGAGACCGTCAGGGGCGCGGGGACGAAGCGGGAGGCGGATCTCGCCTGGCGCGCGGCCACGGTCGAAGCGCGGCTCTCGCACGCGCTCGTTCACGGCATTGTCGACTTCATCGAGGCCGATGTCGAGGAGGCGAGGCAGCAGTACGACGAGCCGCTGCGCATCATCGAAGGCCCGCTGATGGACGGGATGAAAGTCGTCGGCGATCTGTTTGGCGCCGGCAAGATGTTCCTGCCGCAGGTCGTCAAGAGCGCGCGCGCGATGAAGAAGGCGGTGGCGTACCTGCTGCCGTACATGGAAGAGCAGAAGCAGCGGTCCGGCGCGGCAGCGTCCCAGGGGCGGCTGCTGATGGCGACCGTGAAAGGGGACGTGCACGACATCGGCAAGAACATCGTGGGGGTCGTCCTCGGCTGCAACAACTATGAGGTCATCGATCTTGGAGTGATGGTGCCGGCGGCGAAGATTCTCGACGAGGCGGTCGCGCAGAAGGTGGACATCGTCGGGCTGAGCGGACTCATCACGCCGTCGCTCGACGAGATGGCGTTCGTCGCGCGCGAGATGACCCGGCGCGGGTTCACGATGCCGCTGCTGATCGGCGGCGCCACGACCAGCCGCCAGCACACGGCGGTCAAGATCGCGCCGGAATACAGCGGTCCCGTCGTTCACGTCGCGGACGCGTCGCGGGCGGTCGATGTGGTGTCGAGCCTGCTCGGCGGTAATCGTGCGGCGCTCGACCAGTCGAACCGCGCGATGCAGGCGGAGATCCGCGAGTCGTACGCGACGCGGCGGCAGAAGCCGATGCTCACCTACGAGCAGGCCGTCGCCAACAAGTTCCAGACCGATTGGGACGACCACGTCATCGCATCACCGTGGTTCGTCGGCCGCCGCTATCTGGACGAAGTGCGGCTCGCCGAGATTGCGAGGTTCATCGACTGGACGTTCTTCTTTGCGGCATGGGAGCTGAAAGGGCGGTTCCCGGCCGTCCTCGATCATCCGGCATACGGCACGCAGGCCCGCGAGTTGTACGGGCACGCGCAAGCGCTCCTCGAGCGGATCATCGACGAGCGGCTGCTCACCGCGCGCGGCGTATATGCATTCTGGCCGGCGAATGCAGACGGCGACGACATCATCGTCTACAAGGACGACGCGCGGCGGCAGGAGCTCGGACGGCTGCCGATGCTGCGGCAGCAGGAGGTCATCGCCGACGGCCGGCCGAACCGTTCGCTCGCGGACTACATCGCGCCGCGGGACAGCGGGGTGCCCGACTACGTCGGCATGTTCGCGGTCACCGCCGGCATTGGCGCGGATGATCTCGTCCGCCGCTTCGAGCGTGATCACGACGACTACAACGCCATCATGGTGAAGGCGCTCGCGGATCGGCTCGCGGAGGCGTTCGCGGAATACCTGCACGCGCAGGCGCGCAAGGACTGGGGCTACGGCGAGTCCGAGCGGCTGACCAACGACGATCTGATTGGCGAAAGATATCGTGGCATCCGTCCGGCGTATGGGTATCCCGCCTGCCCGGATCACAGCGAGAAGTTCAAGCTGTTCGATCTGGTCGACGCACGCCGCCAGGGTCTCACCTTGACCGAGAGCGCCGCCATGCTGCCGGCCGCTTCGGTCAGCGGGTTGTACTTCTCGCATCCGGAGGCGAAGTACTTCAACATCGGCCGAATCGGACGCGATCAGATCGAATCGTACGCCCAGCGGAAGGACATGGCGATCGAAGAGGTCGAGCGTTGGCTGTCGTCGAACCTCGCGTATGACCCGTCGGCGGTTGCGGCAGTCCCGTAGTGTCCACCTTTAGGTGGACCGCCCCCGGGCGGGCCGCACGAACGTCAACGGATAGACGTGACTCCAGCCCGGATTGTCACGGTGATAGACGATCGTGATCGGCGCGCCGGTGGCCGGCGGCGCTTTCCCCACGTCGTAGCGCATCGTACGGGTGGCACCACTGAAGTCCTCAAAGGTGCACGTAACCTGATGCGCCGTATGTTCGCCCCTCCGGACCTTCTTCTGCCCGATGACTCGACCGAGCACACCGCGCCCTTCCGACAGGAGCACCCAGTCGCGCCGCACGCCCCACGCGATCGCGCCGGCTGCGGCGATGAGCGCTCCTGAAATAATCGGGATTATCCAGGCCGGAACGGGGCGCGGTTCGTAGCCCGCAATCCAGTTCTTCGCCGGATCCGACGCCACGTATTCGACCGCGATCGGCGCTCCCTCGAGAACGGTACGCCGATCCCGCTCGGGCAGGGTCATACGCCCCGTGAACGCGCGTCCGTCCACCTCGAACTGGTAGCGGACGGTGCGGCGTGGATGCTCGCCACGCCGGAGTTCGACCGCTACCGTCTGCGCGAGCGTCGAAGCACGTTCGCGCGGGTGCCGCGTCCGCGCGACCTGGATCGACAGGAGAACCGCGCTCGTCAGCCCTCCGAGCAGCAGCACGCAGACGAGCGCGACGACGACGATCCCGGAAGCGGTGAATCGCACATCACGCGGAACCATCCCGGTGAGTTCCGACGGGAGTGCTCCGTTGCGATTGGTCCGAACCGATGACATCGCGTTCATGACGGCTCCTTCGAACCCTCCGGGGCAGGCGCACTGCGCTCGGCGTCCGGCAGCAAGCCAGCTTCGCGCAGCGCGCGCCGGAGGAGGAACTCGATTTGCGCGTTCAGACTCCGCAAGTCCGCGCCCGCCCAGCGCTGAAGCGCGTCGTAGGTCGCCGGGTCGAGGCGCAGCAGGAATGACTTGCGGTCTGCCATCGGTCTCTTATTGGTACAAGGTGCCGGTGTTCACAACCGGCTCGACGCCGCGCTCGCTGCACAGCACGACGAGCAGGTTGCTGACCATCGTGGCCTTGCGCTCCTCGTCGAGCTGCACGACGCCCTTGCGGCTGATTTCCGAAAGCGCCATCTCGACCATCCCGACGGCGCCTTCCACGATCCGCTGTCTCGCGGCGATGACCGCGGACGCCTGCTGCCGCCGGAGCATGGCGCCGGCGATTTCAGGCGCGTACGCCAGATGGCTGATCCGGGCCTCGATGACCCCGATTCCTGCGGTCGCGAGCCGTTCCTGGATCTCGTGCCGCAGCCGTTCCGTGATCTCTCCGACCGACGAGCGCAGCGAGTGTTTGTCGTCCTCGTGCGCGTCGTACGCGTAGGTCGTCGCGAGAATGCGGACAGCGGCCTCCGACTGCACGTGGACGAAGTGTTCGTAGTCGTCGACGTTGAACACCGCCTCGAAGGTTTCGACGATGCGCCAGACGACAACCGCCGCGATCTCGATCGGGTTGCCGTCGAGATCGTTCACCTTGAGCTTGCCGCTCTCGAAGTTCCGCACGCGCAGCGACAGCCGCCGGCGGCTCGTGAGCGGATTCACCCACCAGAATCCCGGCTCTTTGATTGAGCCCTTGTAAACGCCGAACAACGTCAGCACTTTGGCTTCGTTGGGGTTCACAACGGTGAGACCAGGCAGGCACGCGATCGCCAGTACGAGCACCAGCGACCAGAGAAGGACTTCCCACGGCGAGCCTCGCACCGCCGACTGCACGAGCTCGTAGATCGCGCCGAGCAGTACGGCAACTAGCACGACGAGCATTCCCCAGCCCGGCAGACCGCGAATTGCTTTCTCCGACATTGAATGTCCTCCTGTAGACATCAAAATGATATCACTTTGATAGCTCAGGTGCAATATGTCGGTATCTACCTGACGCTGAGTGGCTTATTGTTATGAAGCGATGAGGCCGTTCTTACTGATTGCCCTTGCGGCACTGATGGCGAGCTGCGGCGGAAACTCGGGCGGTGCGTCGTCCACAGGGGCGCCGACGCCGACGACTCCCACTCCCACCGTGACGTCAGTCCAGCTCTCAGGATCACCGGGCTCGCTGTCTCCTGGCGCGACCGCGCAGCTTACTGCGATGGCATCGCTTTCAAACGGCACGACGCAAGACGTGACCGGCCAGGCGACCTGGCAGTCGATGAATGCAGCCGTTGCGAGCGTGTCGAATGCCGGCCTGGTGACGGCGGTGGCGCCCGGTTCCGCAGACATCCGTGCTTCCTACCAGAGCATCAGCGGCACCGTTACGCTCGAAGTGAAGTCCGCTCCGGCGGCGGGCTTCGCCATTTGCGGCACCGTGACCGAAACGGGAGGCGCGCCTGTTTCGCGTGCGTTCGTCGAAGTTCGTGATGGTGTGAATGCAGGCAAGGGCGTCGAGAGCGACGACGCGGGCCGGTATTGTCTTCGAGACCTGGCCGCCGGCTCGTTCACGATGCGCGCGGGCAAAGGTGGCTACGACTACGTCGAGCGGGGGGTCACGCTTACCGCCGATACCACGGTCAATTTTTCACTTGCTCCCCAACAAGGCCCCCTCAGTTTGTGCGGCACGGCCACGGAGGTGTCGGGATCCTCGATATCTGGTGTGCTGCTGGAAGTCCGCAACGGTCTCAATGCGGGGCGCACGACAACGTCGGACGGTTCCGGGCGTTATTGCCTCACCGGCTTGCGGGCCGACAGCTTCACGGTCCGCGCCTCTCGCGCGAGTTACGATGCGTCAGAACGATCGGTCACGCTTTCCGCGGATGGGACGCTCAATTTCACACTGCTGGTCACGATTCCGACGGTCAGCGTGCGCGGTCACACCGCGACTCCGTCGACGATTACCATCGCTGTCGGGCAGCGGGTCAGATTCGTCAACAATGACGTGATCAACTATGACATGGCGTCAGACCCGCATCCCTCACACACGGATTGTCCGCAAATCAATGGAACCGTTATCGTTCCGGGTGCGAGCAGAGATACGGCCGTCTTTACGAGTGCAAAAACGTGCGGTTTTCACGATCACCTCAGTGTTTCCGCGTACGGAACAATCATCGTCCGCTGAAGCGTAGCGTCACCGTCGCGGCAGCGTTGTGGCTGTGCTGGTACGTCCCGTCGGACGCCGTGTCAGCTCAAGTGCGGCCTCGGCCGGCGCCCGCTGCAAAGCCTGCAGCATCAGCTCCATTCACGACGCCGCTGACGATGGCGGAGATGAGCAGCAAGCAGGCGGTCGTCGACACGTCCGCGGGCACGTTCATCATCGACCTCCGGCCTGACCTCGCGCCCAATCACGTCGGCTACTTCATGAAGCTCGCGCGCGACGGCGTATACAACGGCACGATCTTCCACCGCGTGCTCGCGCTCGCGATCATCCAGGGCGGCGATCCGCTTTCGAAGGACCCAGCCAAAGCGAAGCTGTACGGCACGGGCGGGCTTGGCGTGCTGAAGCCCGAGTTCAGCACAACCGAACACGCGACACGCGGCGCGGTGGCCGCCGTGTTGCGTCCGAACGATCCGGATTCCGGCGGGTCGCAGTTCTTCGTCTGTGTGACCGATCAGCCCGCGCTCGACGCCAAGTACACGATCTTCGGACGCGTCTCCGAAGGCATGGACGTCGTGCAGAAGATTTCGCAGGCGCCGGCGGATGCGAACGGTGCGCCAAACGAGCGTGTCATGATCAACACGGTCACGATTCGCGATACGCCGCCGGCCGAACCGGAGCCTTTCTCCACGGAAGCGCCGGCGCAGCTCGGGCAGTACCGCGCGATCCTCGAGACATCGCTCGGGGCAATCACCATCGAGTTCTTTCCGGACCGGGCGCCCGAGCACGTGCGCAACTTCCTGCGTCTGGCGCAGGCGGGCGTTTACGATGGCACCACGTTTCATCGCGTCGTGCGAGGGTTCGTCGTGCAGACCGGCGCGCTGAACACACGCGGTCCGCTCACCGAAAAGCAGCAGAAGTACGTGCACACGCTGAAGCCGGAGTTCAACGAGACGAAGCATGTGAAGGGAATCGTCTCGATGGCGCGGGGCGACGACCCGGCGAGCGCGACGACGTCGTTCTTCATCGTGACCGGGGACGCGAGCTCGCTCGACAACAAGTACACCGTATTCGGCCGGGTCATCGACGGATTGCCCGTGCTGGACGCGATCGAGCAGGCGCCTGTGAACGGCGAGACGCCCGTCCAGCGCATCGAGCTCAGCCGCGTGCGGATCGTCGGAAATGGACGATAATTATCAGATGGCCGAGCAGGCCGGGCCGCGGGCGAACGGAACGGAGCGAGCAGCGAAGTGCGAGCGGAGTGAAGTGAGCCAGGCGGGGTGCAGGGGTCCCCGCCGCTAAAACATAGACGCGGCAGCATTGAAGGGAATACAGGTAAGTTTTGGCAGACACACGACTCAAGATTGCGGTTTTCATCGACTTCGACAACATCGAGATTGGCGTCAAGAACACGCTCGGCGTGCAGTTCGACATCGGCGTCGTCCTCGAAGCGCTCCGGGAGCGCGGCGACGTCGTTTCCAAGATCGCGTACGGCGATTGGACGCGCGCGGGCGACTACAGCCGCTCGCTGACGCAGCACGCCACCAAGCTCGTTCAGCGCAACCTCACCCCCGGCGGCGACAAGAACGGCGCCGACATCAACCTCGCCCTCGACGCGCTCGAGATGGCGTTCACGCACGGCCACATCAACGCCTACGTCATCGTCGGCGGCGACAGCGACTTCATCACGCTCGTCGAAAAGCTGAAGCAGTACGACAAGCAGATCTTCGTGGTCGGCGGCCGCGCGTTCACCAGCATGGTGATGCAGCGCAACTGCCACGAGTTCATCGCGTACGAGAACCTCGTCGGCGGATCGCGCCGCAGCGCGGATCGCGGACGCCAGAGTGGGGGCGCATCACAGGCGCCGATCGAACAGGCTGTGCCGCTGGTGCGTCGCGCGCTGAAGCTGCTCAGCGATCGTGAGGTGTCGCCGCAGCTGGGGCTGCTCAAGAGCACGCTGCTGCAGCTCGATTCGACGTTCTCTGAGCGGACCTATGGCGCGGGCAGCTTCCGCGACTTCGCGCAGAAGCTCGCGTCGGCGGGACACGTCGTGCTGCGCGAGTCGGGACGCAACGTGCTCGTCGAGCTCGCGGACGGAAACGCGCCGGAGGAGGCGCGGCAGGAAAGGCCGCCGCGCCGGCAGGCGAAAGAGCAGGACGAGACGCAGGATGCGCAGCCGGCAGCTGGCGAAGCGCGAACCGCAGATGGCATTCGCGAAGTCCGTCGTCTCTTCCAGGCCGCGCAGAACCCGCCGCGCTGGCCGATGTACATCCGCCAGGCGAAGCAGTTTCTCCGGAATGTCGATGCGTCTTTCGACGAGCGGAAATTCGGGTTCGCGAGCCTCGTCGACCTGCTGCGTGCGTGCCAGCGCGAGGGTCTGTTCCGCGTCGAGCGCGACCGGCAGGGGGTGATGCGGCTCTTCCCCGGAAACGTGATGCAGGTGCCGGTGGAGGGCGATCGCGTCGAGGAGAGTCGCGACGCCGCGGCGGAAGCGGTGGTCGAGTCCGGCGCGCCAGAGTGGACGCCCACTGAAGCGGCGGCTGAACCAGAAGTCGTCGAGGTGGACGTCGTCCAGGAGATGGCCGCGCCGACCGAGGTTGTCGACGGGGAAGCGGAAGCGCAGCCGGCGGAATCCGGAGCGGCGCCAAAGAGCCGCCGACGCGCGCCGCGCCGCAGGCACGACGAGACCAAGCCCGCGGTCGAGAAGAAGCCGCGCGCGCGGAAGACGGCGCCGTCGAAGCCGCGTGCAGCGAGGAAAGTTCCTGCGGCCTGATCGCCGGGGCTGACCAGCCTCGCTAAAGCTACGGTTGGTCCGCCGTAGCCCTGGCGAAGGCGGAAGCCCCGGGCTAGACGCTCCCGTAGGGCGGCCCTTCAGGGCCGCCGTCGAGATCGTCGAACAACGGCAGCGCCGCCTCATCGGCGGGCTCCTCGGGGTCGATCAAATTGTGCACGCTGACCCCGAGGAGCCTCACCGGCCGCTGTCCCGCCTCGGTCCGATCCAGCAGTTCGATCGCGCGTGCCGCGATGTCGTCGGGATCCCGCGTCGGCGGCGTGCGCGAATGACTGCGCGTGATGGTGGTGAAGTCGGAATACCGCACCTTGAGCGTGACCGTGCGGCATGTCAGCCCTTTGCGCTCCAGCCACGCCGCGCCATCGCGCGCCATCTCGTCGACCTCATGACGGATTTCGGCAATCGCCGTGAGGTCCTCCGCGAACGTGTTCTCCGTCCCCGCCGACTTCGGATCGTGATGCGGCTCGACCGCCCGATCGTCGATCCCGTCGGCCAGCTGCCGCAGCCAGTCCGCGCTGCTGCCGACGGCCTCGCGGAGCACGTTTGGATCGACGGCGCGCACGTCCACGAGTCGCTCGATGCCGCGCTCCCGCAGACGCTCTGCGGTAACCGGGCCGACGCCCCACAGCGCGTCGACCGGCAGCTTGTGGAGAAACTGCTCCACTCGTTCGGGCGCAATCACCGTCAAGCCGTCTGGCTTCTTCCAGCCCGACGCGATCTTTGCGAGAAACTTATTCGGCGCCACGCCAGCTGACGCCGTCAGCCGGATCGTCTCTCTGATTTCGCGCTTGATGCGCTGCGCGACCGCCTGCCCCAGGGTTTCTCCCCAGGCGTTTTCCGTCACGTCGAGGTACGCCTCATCGAGCGACAACGGCTCGACGAGCGGCGTCACGGATCGAAAGATCGCGAACACCTGCTGCGACACAGCTTTGTAGCGCGAGAAATCGGGCCGGAGGATCACGAGCGATGGGCACAGCCGCACCGCGCGCGCCATCGGCATCGCGGAACGCACGCCGAACTCCCGCGCTTCGTAGCTCGCCGCGGCGACGACGCCGCGTTGCTCGGGATCGCCGCCCACTACCACCGGCAATCCGCGAAGGTGCGGCTTGTCGCGCTGCTCGACCGACGCGTAGAACGCGTCCATGTCGATGTGGAGAATCCGTCGCATAATGAATTCGCGACTCGCCCGCCTGCGCCTCGCCGCAGTCTGACGAGGCTTCGGCCTGGCAGGCTGGCTCGCGGTTCGGTTCGTATGCGCTCAATTGTAATCGCCCTGATCGCTTTCTTTGTCGCGGCGCCGGCGGACACCTATCGCAACGAGATCCTGAAGTACCGCGCGCAGCGCGAGGCGGAGCTGAAGGCCGACGACGGGTGGCTGAACGTCGCGGGGCTGTTCTGGCTGAAGCCGGGAGCCAACGTTGCGGGCAGCGCGGCCGGCAGCGACCTCCGTCTGCCGTCGAAGGCGCCGGCGCGGATCGGGGTGTTCGAGCTGAAAGACGGGAAGGTGACGTTCTCCGCCGATCCGTCAGCGCACGTGACCTCGGCCGGCCGCCCGGTCGGGACGCAGCCGATGGCGGCGCCGCGCGGCGACGAGAACGCGCTTGCCGCGGGCGATCTGCGCATGTTCGTCATCCATCGCGAGGATCGCTTCGGTATCCGTCTCCGCGATCTCAGGAGTCCGATGCGCGCGCAGTTCCGCGGGCTTCGCTATTTTCCGATCAATCCCGCCTATCGCGTCCGCGCGAAGTTCAACCCGTACAATCCGCCGCACACGGTCGCCGTCCCGAACGTCCTCGGCCAGAATCCCGAGATGGAGAGCCCTGGATACGTGACCTTCGCGCTGAACGGGAAATCGCTGCGCCTCGAGCCTGTGTACGAAGACGCCGAAAAAAAGGATCTGTTCTTCATTTTCAAGGATACGACGAGCCGCGATTCGACGTATCCGGCGGGACGCTTTCTGCACGCAGATCTGCCGAAGGACGGCTTCGTCACGATCGATTTCAACAAGGCCTACAATCCGCCGTGCGCCTTCACGGATTTTGCGACGTGTCCGCTGCCGCGGAAGGAGAACCAGCTGCCCGTCCGTATCGAAGCAGGCGAGCTTGCCTATCACCTCAAACGGTAAAATAGACCGGTGACAACCCGCACGCTTTCCCGCGACGTCAGCGCCCCCCTCTCGACCAACCTGCACCTGCTGCGCTGGGTCCGCAAGATGGCGGATCTCGTGCGGCCCGCGGCGATCCACTGGGTGGACGGATCCGAGGAGGAGCACGAGCTGCTCATCGATCAGATGGTGCGCACCGGCACGATCGTTCGTCTGAACGACGACCTCTGGCCCGGCTGCTTCTACGCGCGGTCAGATCCGAACGATGTCGCGCGGGTGGAGAACCGAACCTTCGTCTGCGCGCTGTCCAAGGACAACGCAGGGCCGACCAACAACTGGGTCAACCCGTTCGAGATGCGCGGGCGGATGCGTCAGCTGTTCAACGGCGCGATGGCCGGCCGCACGATGTACGTGCTCGCATTCAGCATGGGCGTGCCGGGATCGCCGATGTCCCGCATCGCCGTCCAGCTGACCGACTCGCCGTACGTCGTCGTCAGCATGCGGATCATGGCGCGCATCGGGATCCCTGCGATCAAGGAGATCGACAAGGACACGCAGCGCGTCGTCCCGTGTATGCACAGCGTCGGCATGCCGCTCGCCCCGGGCCAGCCGGACGTGCCGTGGCCCTGCAATCCCGAGAAATACATCGTGCACTTTCCGGAGACGCGCGAAATCTGGTCGTACGGCTCCGGCTATGGCGGCAACGCGCTGCTCGGGAAGAAGTGCTTCGGCCTGCGGATCGCATCCAACATCGCGCGCGACGAGGGCTGGATGGCCGAGCACATGTTGATCCTCGGCGTCGAGGATCCGAAGGGGGAGAAGACGTACATCTCCGCCGCATTCCCCAGCGCGTGCGGCAAGACGAACCTCGCGATGATCGTGCCGCCAGACGCGATGAAGGGCTGGAAGGTCACGACGGTCGGCGACGACATCGCGTGGATCAGGCCGGACAGGGAAGGGCGGCTCAGCGCCATCAATCCGGAAGCCGGCTTCTTCGGCGTGGCACCCGGGACGTCGGAGAAGACGAACCCGAACGCGATCGCCACTATCGCGCGCAACACGATCTTCACGAACGTCGCGCTGACTCCCGAAGGCGGCGTGTGGTGGGAGGGGATGACGGATCTGCCGCCGGCCGAATGCCTGGATTGGCGCGGCGAGCGGTGGACGCCCGAGATCGGCCGCGCAACCGGCAAGCCGGCCGCGCACCCGAACGCGCGGTTCACCGCGCCGGTCGCGCAGTGCCCCATCGTGGATCAGGATTGGGAGGCGCCGGAAGGGGTGCCGATCAGCGCGATTGTATTCGGAGGCCGCCGCGCGCACACGCTGCCGCTCGTCTATCAATCGTTCAACTGGAGCTCGGGCGTCTACGCGGGCGCGACGATGGGCTCGGAGACGACGGCCGCCGCGACCGGCAGCGTCGGCGCGCTCCGACGCGATCCGATGGCGATGCTGCCGTTCTGCGGTTATCACATGGGCGACTACTTCCGCCACTGGATCAAGATGCAGCGCGTGCTCGGCGAGACGCCGAAGATTTTCCAGGTGAACTGGTTTCGCAAGGACGCGTCGGGCAGGTTCCTGTGGCCAGGCTATCGCGAGAACATGCGTGTGCTGAAGTGGATTGTCGACCGCGTGCGCGGGCGTGTGCTCGCGAAGGAGTCTCCCATCGGATGGATGCCGCGCTACGAGGATTTCGACTGGCGCGGGCTCGATCTCCCGAAGGAGCAATTCGAGGAACTGCAGCGTGTGGATCCGGCGCTCTGGCGCCGCGAGGTCATCCAGCACGAAGAGCTCTTCATCGATCTCCACGATCATCTTCCGCCGGAGATGATCTACGAGCGCGAGCTGTTGATCTGTCGCTTGTAGCCCGCCTGGCGGCTCGCGACTGGCACGCATGAACGACCTGTTCGCTGACGCGAAGTACGGCGTACGCCTGCTGCGAAAGTCGCCCGGCTTCGCGGCCGCGGCGGTTGCCACGCTCGCTCTCGCCATCGGCGCCACGACGGCGATGTTCAGCATCGTCGACGGAGTTCTTCTCAAGCCGCTGCCGGTAAAGGACCAGAACCGCCTGCTCGTCGTGTGGACGTCCGTCCCCCAACGGGGGTTCGAACATTGGCCGTTCTCGTACACGTCATACCTAGGGATTCGCGAACGATTGCGCACGGTCTCCGGCGCCGCGGCGCAGCCGTACTCCGGGACCCTGCCCGCTGTGTTGCACCTCGATGACGCATCCGCGATGCCGCTCCAGCGAACCGCCGTCACCGGTGGATGGTTCGACGTGCTCGGCGTGCACGCTCGCGCAGGACGACTGCTGACCGAAGCGGACGATCGAGCGGGCGCCCCGCGTGTCGTGGTTCTTTCGGGCGGCATGGCGAAGCGGCTGTTCGGCGGCGCGGAAGCCGCAATCGGCCGTACTCTGCATCTCGACGAGGACAGCTACACGATCGTCGGGGTGACGCCGATTGAGTTCGACTATCCGAGAGGCGCAGAGGCGTGGGTGGCGGCTGTGTGGTTCCGCGATTCTCCATATGTCGATTGGGACATGGTGGTCCGGATCGCGCCAGGGTTCGCGGCGGAACAGACGATCGCGGATCTGGACAACGCAATGCGCACGCTGCCTCCGGAGCCGCTCGGACCATTATTCCGAAACAGGTCCGTTCACGCGCGGACGCTGACCGACGACATCGTTGGCGATGTGCGACGGCCGATCCTGATACTTGGCGGCGTCGTCCTGCTGATGTTGATCGTGGCAGGTGTGAACGTCGCGAATCTGCAAATTGCCCGCACCCTCGCGCGACGACGCGAGCTTTCGATCCGCGCCGCGATCGGAGCGAGCCGCGGTCGCCTGGTGCGACACCTCGCAGTCGAGTCCTTCGTGTTGACGTGCTTCGGCGCGGCAGCAGCTGTCTTCATTGCGAAGGTGGTGCTGGACGGCATCCTCGCTCTTGCGCCCCCGGAACTACCCCGAATCGCGCAAATCGCCATCGACGGTCGCGCACTCGGATTCACGGCGATAGTCGCGGCATTCGTGGTTGTCGCATTCGGAGCGCTGCCGGCGATCTCTTCCGCGCGCAACGAACCTGCCGAAGCGCTCCGATCGTCCGACGGCAACGTCGGCGGCACGTCCCGGCGACAGTGGCTGCGGCGCGCGCTCGTGATCGTGCAGGTCGCGACTACCGTGCTCGTGATGTCCGCGGCTGGCCTCCTGTTACGGAGTCTGGATCGCCTGCAGCACCTGGATATCGGCTTTGCTTCAGAGGGCCTCTTCCTCGCGGAGATCGCGCTTCCGGCGTCACGCTACCCGGCGCCGCCCGACATTCAGCGCGCGATGATCGCGCTTGCGGAACAGGTCACGATCGCGCCCGGCGTGACTCGTGCGACCGTTGTTGCCACGCCGCCGTTCGCGGGTACGCAAGGCGTGGACGCCGTCGTGTTTGCGGAGGGCCAGGACATCCGTGAAGGCGCGACCCCCGTCGTCAACTACGAGGGGGTGGACGCGTCGTACTTCGGGACGCTCGGCGTGCCAATTCTCCGAGGGCGCGGGATCGATGCCCGTGACCGCGCGGGCAGTGCCCCCGTCGTTGTCGTGAGCGAGACGTTCGGCCGCTTGTTCTGGCCCGGTAAGGATCCGCTGGGGCGGCGCCTCAAGTGGGGTTCGTCGACGGACAACAGCCCGTGGCTGACGGTCGTGGGGATCGCGCGGGATACGCGCTATCGCGAGCTCGCGGTCATCAGGCCGACGATGTACGTGCCGTACGCACACGGGATCCCGGTCAGCCCTGCCTATCTTGCCATCCGGAGTCGGGACGCGTCGTTGGCCGCAGGCGGTGTTCGAAGCGCACTCGCGAATCGCGAACCTGGCGGCGTGCTCGTGACGGTCGATCGATTGCCCTATCTGCTCGCTGCACCGCTGTCTCGGCCGCGATTCCAGACCATGCTCGCCGGGTGCTTTGCCGCGCTTGTGCTCGGCCTTTCGCTGATCGGCACCTACGGGTTGCTCTCCTTCATCGTGCGGCAGCGCAGGCGCGAAATCGGGATCCGCATCGCGCTCGGAGCGACGCCGTGGAGAGTTCGTCAACTCGTGCTCCGCGAAGGCGTGACGATCGCGGCTGCCGGAATCCTGATTGGCGTCGCGCTCGCGTTGCGAATTGGGCTTCTGATCCAACCTCTACTCTTTGGCGTCAGCACAGCCGATCCTCTCGTGCTGATCGGGACAGCAGCGCTCCTCGTAATCACCCTGGTCGGCGCAACGATGGTGCCGACACGCCAGGCTGCGCGCACGGATCCGATGGAGATTCTGCGCAGCGAATAGCAACTGCGCGCGAGCAAGGCAAAAGCGTCGATCCAACAAAATTGTCTGAACCTGCGAAAGTTCTGTCGATCTTCGTCAGAACGCAATCTGGTGCTTGAAGCGCGCATCTCGCGTGCCGATAATAGCGATCGAGCCTCAGTCATCATTTCCCTTCCGCAAGGCGCAGAAGCTAGAAAGGACAAAAACGTCATGGGTTCCGCTACAACAGGCGACGCCATTCGCAACATCGGTCAGTGGGGCACGACGCTCAGTCAGCGGCCGGTTGCCGCGGCGACGAAGAAGATGACGGACGAATTCGGATCGCGCACCTTCAACGACGAAGTCCAGCGCACTCGCCTGCCCAAGGACGTGTATCGCGCGCTGCGCAGCTCGGTCGCGCACGGCGAGCCGATCGATCCGTCGGTTGCCGACATTGTCGCCGCCGCGCTGAAGGACTGGGCCGTCGAGCATGGCGC
>Ga0075424_100001647_pt1 | contig 19802 bp, 18 predicted proteins | sample SoiMethybrSBSTD3_FD_75301 | JGI IMG/M metagenome (GOLD analysis project Ga0075424, IMG submission 75301) | Bulk soil microbial communities from a Populus tree surrounding site in Tennessee, USA - Soil MetaG P. TD hybrid SBSTD3 | ecosystem: Environmental > Terrestrial > Soil > Tree plantation... | reverse complement strand
CCGGTCGTCGGGAAGACGTCGACGATGCCTCCCCGCACGGCGAAATGACCGCGATCATCCACCCGCTCCACACGCTCGTAGCCCGCAAGCGCAAGCGACTCCGCCAGCCCTTCGACGCCGGACTCGAGTCCCGCCCGCAGCTCGATCGGGTCCGGGCGAGCCTCCGCCGGCGGCAGCCCTTCCGCGAGCGCCCTCGCCGAGGCGCAGACAAGCCCGCCGCGCGCCAGCACGTGGAGCGCGCGCGCCCGCTCGCCGACGAGGTGCGGCGGGGGCGTCAGCCCCGACTCCGACGTGACGCCTCGGCTCGGCAGCAGGCCGACCGCCTCGTCGCCGAGGAACCAGGCCGCGCTCTCGGCGGCGTCGCGGGCGTCCGCGTCCTCCGGCACGAGCACGACGAGGTCACGCTCGAGCCGTTCGTGCAGCGTCGCGAGCAGAAGCGGCAGTGCCGACTCCGACACACGCGCTCGCGTCGGGAGCGCTTCCGCGAGCTCGCCGAGGCGCTCGTCCTCGACGAGCTCCCGAACGAATGCGTGCAGTACCGGACGGTCCATGACGAAGGGCGGAACCGGCGGGTTCCGCGATCTTCGATGGTAACGAGCCGCCTCGAGGCGACGCTTAGCCTCGCCGCGACGCTCTTACCCCTCTAGCGCAGGGTCTCGCCGCCGCTCCTCGCGGATGAACAGGGCGCGCCGCGTCCAGTGCGGCAGCCACCAGTTGGCGTCCCCGAGCAGGCGCATCAAGGCAGGCACGAGCAAAGCCCGGATCACCGTCGCGTCGAAGATGATCCCGGCCGCGAGCCCCACACCGAACACCTTGATCTCGTAGCCCGGGCTCGACGAGAGGACCAGGAACGCGAACATCAGGATCAGGGCCGCGCTCGTGACGAGCTTGCCCGTCCGAGCGAGGCCGAGCTCGATCGCGCGGTTCGTCGAGTGCGTCTCGTCGTAGGCCTCTCGCATGCGCGTCAGCATGAAGACCTCGTAGTCCATCGAGAGCCCATACAAGAACGCGAAGATCATGAGCGGGATCCAGGCGGTGACAGCCCCGGTGGCGTGGATGTTCCAGAGAGACGAGCCATGACCCTTCTGGAAGACGAAGACGATGATCCCGTACGCAGCGCCGAGCGAGATGAGGTTGAGGATCGCGGCCTTGACCGCCAGCACGATCGACCGGAACGCACGCGTCAACAGGACGAGCGTCAGCACCAGGACGAACGCGAGCACGTAGGCAAAGTTCCCGTACACGGCGTGCACGAAGTCGCGGTCGACGGCCGGCACCCCGCCGAGCGTGCCGCTCGTTCCGTTCAGCGTGCTGTTGACGCGGTCGATCACTCCCTGGATCCCGGGCGCCGCGCCATCGACGGCGGGGAAGGCTTCGACGAGCGTGTCTTGGCCGTGGTGCCAGCCGGGACCGGGCGGCACGGTCGCGCCGACGATTCCGGGCACTGCGCGCTCCTTTGCCGCGACGGCCTGCGCGTTGCCGCCATCCTCCACCAGTGTCACGAACGGCTTCATCACCCCGGGCGAGAAGCCGGCATTCGCAAGCAGCGCGCGTCCCGCGATGGCCGTGCCGCTGCCCGGGAAGTTCCTCAGCTGCGACTCGTTCGGGTTGAGCTGGACGCCGTACCCGATCAGGACCGCGACGATGGTGAGCCCGACCGCTGCCACGGGCCACGGCCTGCGCAGGACGAAGCGCGCCCAGCGTCCCCACGCGCCATCCTCAGGATGGCCCTGGTCGACGAGCCGCTTCGGCAAGAGCCGCACGCTGTTGATCCGCTCGCCCAGCACGGCGAGCATCGCCGGCATCAGCGTGATCGCGGCGAGCACGGAGACCGCAGGGATCAGCATCCCGCCGATGCCGATCGAGCGGATGAACGGCAGCGGCAGGATCACCATCGACAGCAGACCGACGGCGACGGTCGAGCCCGAGACGATGACCGAGCGGCCGGCGTGCGTCATCGTCTCCACGAGCGCCGTCTCGACGTCCTCACCCTCCCGCAGCTCGTCGCGGAAGCGGAAGATCATCAGCAGCGCATAGTCGATCGCGACGCCCAGCCCGACGAGCGCGATCAGGTACTGGACGATGATCGAGACGTTCGTGATGTAGGTGAGCGCCCAGACGAGCGTGAACGTGTTCAGGATCGCGCCCACCGCGACCGCGACCGGCATCAGGACCGCGGGCAGCGTGCCGAAGACGAAGAGGAGGATCACGATCGCACCCAGGCCTCCGATCAGGGCTTCCACGAGCACATTGCCGTTGCCGCCGCCCTCGGAGCTCGCCTCCTCGAGTGGGTCGTGTCCGGTGACCTCGACCTGGACCCCTGAGGGCAACCCACGCTCGGCGGCCGCGCGAATGTCCTTGGCGCCGCTCGTCGTCGAGAACGTCGACGGACCAGGCGGGTAGACCTCTTCGAAGGTCGTATGCCGGTTCTTCGAGACGTACATGAGGTCGTGCGTCGAGAAGTACGAGCTGGTCCGGGCGCCGGGCACCGCCGCAGCCGCCCGCTGCATCGCGGCTTCAATCGCGCCACTTTTCGTCGCGTCACCGGTCGTGTGGAAGACGACGACGTCCGGCGGCCGGATCCCGGTTCCGAACGTCTTCAGCGTGCGCTGGTTCGCCTCGTAGGCGGACTTACCCGGGATCGAGAAGCTCTGGTACCACCGCTTCGAGACCTGGCTCGCGGAGAACGCGCCGAAGAGCGTGAGCGCGACCCAGGCGAAGATGACCTTCCGCCGGTGACGCGAGACGACGTGTGCAAGACGAGCCAGCATGGTTCTCCTTCCGAGGGTAGACACGACTGGAGACTCCACGCCGCACCCGAATTCGTCGGTTAGCTTGCGGCTCTAGCGCCGGTTCACCTGAATCTGCGCGCGCTCGACACCCTCGGCATCGAGGGTCTCGACCGCGTCTGCGGCGCGCGCGACAAGCCCTTCTGCGTCCTCGTGCGGCTCGAAGTTCGCGAGCACCCAGTCCGCGAGCGGCCGCGAGTCGCCGCGCTCCGGCCGGCCGACGCCGACGCGAAGCCGCAGGAACTCCTGCGTCTTCAGGTGCTGCGCAATCGACCGCAAGCCGTTGTGACCCGCAAGGCCGCCCCCCAGCCTGAGCTGAAGCCGCCCGAGCTCGAGGTCACTCTCGTCGTGCACGACGAGGACGGCGTCGGGATCGACCTTGAAGAAGGACGCAGCCGCACCGACCGAGCGACCCGACTCGTTCATGTACGTCTCGGGCTTCAGGAGTGCGAGCTTGTGGCCGTCGAGCCTGATCTCCGCGATCCGCCCCGAGAACTTCGAACGCCACGAGCCGCCGTGCCGGCGCGCGAGCTCGTCGACGACCATCGCGCCGACATTGTGGCGATTGCGCTCGTACTCACGGCCAGGATTGCCCAGCCCGACGACGAGCAGGTCGAGCGACGAACCTGAGCGGCGCGGCCAGAGGCGCACCGGAGGAACCTAGCTCTCTTCGGTGCCCTCGTCGCCGGAGGCCTCTGCCTCCGGCTCGGCTGCACCCTCGGCAGCCTCGCCTTCGGCCCCCTCCTCGCCCTCGGCCAGCTCGGCCTCGGCCTCGAGCGCGGCGAGCTCCTCCTCGGTGGGCTCGGGCTCGACGACCTTCGTCGGCGCCGTGACCGTGGCGACGACCATCTCGGGATCGTCGAGGAGCGTGACGCCTTCAGGCGCGGTGAGGTCGGAGATGCGGAGCGTGGCGCCGATGTCCATGCCCGAGACGTCGAGATCGAGATGCTCCGGCACCTCGAGCGGCAGCGCCTCGACCGTCACCTCGCGGAGCGGCTGGGAGAGGACGCCGCCCTCGCGCACGCCCGGCGCGTCCTCGCCGCCGTGAAGCTCGACTGAGACAGAGGCCTGGATCGCCTTGTCGAGCCGCACCTCGTGCAGGTCGACGTGCGTGATTCCGCCCCGCACGGGGTGGACCTGGTACTCCTTGAGAATCGACGCGTGCGTCTCTCCTTTGCCGTCGATCTCGACGTCGAGGATCGAGTGCAGGCCGGCCGCACCGGTGAGCGCACGCCGGAGTTCGCGCTCGGCAATGCAGATCGCGACCGGCTCGCCGTTGCCGTAGAGGACGCCCGGCACGAGCCCCTCCTTGCGCATACGGCGCGACTCGGCCGAACCGAGCCTCTCGCGCTGCGCGACCACCAGTTTCGTCCGTTCTCCGGCCATTCCGGCGGGGGAGTGTAGCCGAGAGCCGCTTCGATACCGTCCTCTACATGGACTTCGAGAGCCTCCTCGCGGGCTGGGAGGGCGAGCACGCGGTCGTCCGTCACGACGCCGAGAGCGGCGCCTGGTTGTTCGTGTGCGTCCACTCCACCGCGCTCGGCCCGGCCGGCGGTGGCACGCGCATGCGCGTCTACCCCGCTCCGGCCGACGGGCTCGCGGACGCGATGCGCCTCTCGGGAGCAATGACGTGGAAGATGGCCGGCGCCGCGATGCCGCGCGGCGGCGGCAAGGCCGTGCTCGCCGTACCCGAGCTTCCCACCGGCGAGCCGCGCAAGCGCCTCCTCCGGCGCTACGGCGAACTCGTCGCCTCGCTCGGCGGCACCTACCGCACCGCCGGCGACATGAACATCTCGCCCGAGGATCTCGACGTCGTCGCCGAGACGTGCCCGTGGGTCTACGGGACGACAGGGCGCGGCGGGAACAGCGGCCGCGGCACCGCGCGCGGCGGTTTGCACGCGATCCGGGCCACGGTCGAGCACGTGTTCGGCTCGCCGGACCTCGCCGGCCGCTCGGTGCTGGTGCAGGGCGCCGGCTCCGTCGGCGCGGTCCTCGCGCGTGAGCTGGCGGACGCCGGAGCGCGCGTCCTCGTCAGTGACGTCGACGAGTCGCGGGCCGCCGCGACCGGCTCCGAGACGGTGCCGCCGGAGCGCGTGCTCGAGACGGAGGTGGACATCTACTCACCGTGCGCCGTCGGCGGCACGCTCAACGCGGAGTCGATCCCCCGCCTCGCCTGCCGCGCAATCGCCGGCTGCGCGAACAACCAGCTCGCCGAGCCCGAGGACGCCGAGCGGCTGCAGGAGCGAGGCATCCTCTACGCGCCCGACTACATCGTCAACGCCGGCGGCATCATCCAGCTCATCGGCCTCGAGGACGAGGGCTGGGACGAGACTCAGCTCGAGGAGCGGCTCGCGGGAATCGGCGACACGCTGCGGACGCTCTTCGCCGAGGCCGAGAAGGAGGGCGTTACTCCCGCCGAGGCCGCAGACAGGCTGGTGCGACGGCGTCTCGCAGCAGGGCAGTCGCTGCACTGACTGATCAAACCGGCCGAACGTGCGGCCGGGCGAAGATCAGATCGACCTGCCACCCGTGGCTCGCTGCAGGGCTCGCGAGCGGGCGGGGAGTCGTGATGCGTGGCGTCAAGTAGCTGTCGGCGGAGTAATCGTTTTCGATCACGAAGGCTTCGAATCCGAACCGCCCGAGGGCCTCGGTCGCGATCCCTACGGCATCGCCCTCGAGCTCGAGGACGATCGCCGCGTCATCTCGAAGCCGTGGGAGGAGCGGCTCCATCCCTTCGAGCACCTGAAGCTCAGATCCTTCGACGTCGATCTTGAGCACTGCGGTGCGGGCGACCTCGTCGTCCGAGAGCAACTTGGAGAGCGGCTCGGCGGGGACCGCAACCTGTGTATCGAGCGACCAGCGCGCGGCCCAGGCTGGGTCGAGGGTGGTCCCGCCCACGATACGGTGGCTCGCTCCGAACACGACGACCTCACCTGAGGAGTCCCAGACCGCGACGTTCTCCACGCGCACGTTTTCGCCGCCGTTGGCGGAGACGTTCCTGCGCAGCACGCTATTTGCGAGCGGAGAGGGTTCGACTGCGACAACGCGACCGCTTTCCCCGACGAGCCGCGACGCCAGCACGGTGAAGTAGCCGACGTTCGCGCCGACGTCCACGAACACATCGCCCGGACGCAGTCGTCCTTCGAGCCAGCTGGTGAGGTTCGGCTCCCAGACGCCGAAGTAGGCGATGTAGCTTCCGACGAGGTCGGAGGCATCGACCTCGAGCCTGGCTCCGTCGCGAGTCCGCGCCCGGCACATGCCCTCAGTCCACATCAAGCGCCAGACCAGACCGTGCCACAGCGCTCGCCGGCCCGGGGCGTGGTCGAGGCGCACGTAGGGCCGCAAGACGCGGATCAGTCGCCGTGCCGCGAAGCGGAAGAGCCGCGACCGCTTCAGCCGTTCGCGCGGCAGCTTCATGACCTACCGATCAGAAGAGCTGGTTCTCGCCGCCGAAGATCGCCGAGACGGAGTCGTCGGCGAAGACGTTCATGATCGTCTCCGCAAGCAGGCCGGCCACCGGGAGGACGGTGAGGTTCGGCGGTGCCTCGAGCTTGTTCACCGGCACGGTGTCGGTGATCACCATCCCCTCGATCGGCGCGTCGTGGAACTTCGCCAGCGCGCCGCCGCAGAAGACGCCGTGGGTCGCGTAGACGTAGACCTCCTTCGCCCCCTGCTCGAGCAGCGCGTGCACGTTCGCGATCAGCGTGCCGCCGGTCATGATCACGTCGTCGCCGACGATCGCGACCTTGTCGCGGACCTTGCCGGTGACCTCCGTGATCTCCGCCTGATCGCGGGCCGGGCGGGTTTTGTGCATGATCGCGAAGTCGCCTTCGATCATGTTCGCGAAGCGGACGGCAACCTTCGCGCGTCCCTCGTCGGGAGCGACGGAAACGACGCCGGGCCCGGTCAGGCCGAGGTCGCGGAAGTGGCGCGCGAACAGCGGCTGGGCCGTCATGTGGTCGACCGGGATCGTGAAGAAGCCCTGGATCTGGCCGGCGTGTAGGTCCATCGTCAGGACGCGGTCGGCGCCGGCGAGCTGGATCATGTCGGCGACGAGACGGGCCGAGATCGGCTCGCGCGGCTTCGCCTTGCGGTCCTGGCGCGCGTAGGGGAAGAGCGGCACGACCGCCGTGATCCGCTTCGCGGACGCGAGCTTCGCGGCCTGGATCATGAAGACGAGCTCCATGAGATTGCGGTCGACCTCCCCGACGCCTGTCTGGACGATGAAGACGTCGGCACCGCGGATCGACTCGAGGTAGCGGCAGTACGTTTCGCCGTTCGAGAACGTCTCGAGCTCCACGTCGCCGAGCTCGACGCCGAGCTTCTCGGCGATGTTCTGTGCAAGATCGGGATGCGAGCGGCCGGCGAAGACCATCAGCCGTTTGAGCGGCCCGCGCTCGATGAAGTGCTCCGGGGCCGGATCCATCACCACGCGGGCCTCCTCGAGCCCGGGCAGAGCCAGCTCAGTCGCCGTCGGGCTTTCCATGCTTCTCGTAGACCCACCCTTCCTTCGTCGTCTGTCGCGGGGCGAAACCGGCCAGCGAGCCGGGAGGGACATCTTCCGTGATGACGGTTCCCGCTGCAATCCAAACGTCGTCGCCAATCTCGACAGGAGCATCGAAGACAGTGTCCACGCCGGTCCTGACGTTGCGGCCGATCTTCGTCCTGCCCTTCGGCTCGCCCGGCTCGTGCGGGAAGTTGGCGGTGATGTTGCCGGCCGCGACGTTCGAGCCGTCTCCGACCTCGGCGTCGCCGACGTACGAGAGGTGCGGGATCTTGGCGCCGGCTCCGACGGCCGCGTTCTTGACCTCGACGAAGGTGCCGATCTTCGCGCCCTCGCCGACCACGCTCACCGCCCGGACGTAGGCGAACGGCCCGATCTCGGCGCTGCCCTCGATCCGGACTCCGCCGCGGATCACCGTGTACGGATGGACGACCACGTCGGGCTCGATCTCGACGCCGGCCTCGATCCAGGTCGTGGCCGGGTCGACGATCGTGACGCCGGCCAGCATGTGCGCCTCGTTGATCCGGTCGCGGAGGGAGGCTGCGGCGAGCGCGAGCTCGACGCGTGTGTTCACGCCCTCGGCTTCGAGCGGGTCGTCCGCGAGCTGCACGGCGCACAGCTCGCCGTCGGCCACGAGCAGGCCGAGCGTGTCGGTCACATACAGCTCGCCCTGAGCGTTGTGCGCGTCGAGGCGCTCGAGCGCCGGCCAGAGCTGTTGGGCCTTGAAGACGTAGATGCCGGAGTTGACCTCGCGCAGCGCGAGCTCCTCGGGCGAGGCGTCGCCCGCCTCCACGATCTTGGCGAGCTTGCCCTCGCCGTCGCGGACGATCCGCCCGTAGGCGCCGGCGGCAGCCGGCTCGAAGGAGAGGACGGTGGCAGCGGCGCCGGCCGCACGGTGCGTCTCGACGAGCGCGCGGATCGTCTCGGGCCTGAGTGCCGGGACGTCGCCGTTGAGCACGAGCACGTCGCCACCGAAGCCCTCGAGCGCGGCGCAGGCTCGGCGGACCGCGTCACCGGTCCCAAGTGGTTCCTCCTGCACTGCGACCTCGACGCCCTCGAGGAGGTCGCTCGTTTGCGGCGACGCCACGACGACGAGCCGGTCGACGCCGGCTCCGCGCGCCGCGTCGACGACCCAGTCGACCATCCGCCGGCCGAGGATCGGGTGCAGGTGCTTCGGCGTCGCGCTCTTCATGCGCTTACCGATCCCGGCGGCCATCACGACTGCTGCTAGCTCGTCTGCCATGTCAGGAAGAAGTGGCTGGGGCGCCAGGATTCGAACCTGGGATCACGGGACCAAAACCCGTTGCCTTACCACTTGGCTACGCCCCAGGGGCACGGAAGTCTAGCGGTGGTCGAAATAGAGGATCGCGAGGCCTATGACGGCGAAGGCGATGAGACCGAGGATCACCAGCCACTTGAAAAAGACGGCGAACAGGACGAGAAGGGCGGCAAGCAGCTGTGAGACGACAAAGATCCACAGAACCGACCGCACCGTGCTCGAGCTGCTGTTCCGGCCGAGGAACCAGACGAGCGCGGAGAGGACCGCGAGCGCGACGACGGTCCATTTCGTGAGGTCGGGGGAGACCGCGACGATGAGGCCCTCGCCGGCGGCGATCCACAGCGCCAGGCGCTGGCGCCGGGCCCGAAGCCAGCCGCCGCGGCCCTGTTCAACGGTCTGCGTCGACGGCTCGGTCAACACGCGTCAACCGTACCACGCAGGTGCCGCCAGCCAGGTGCGGCCAAGGCGGCGGAGTGTGCGTCTCGCGGCGTCGGCATCGCGGCGGTGATGGAACAGCCCGTACAGCGCCGGACCGGCACCGGAGACGTCGGCACGGAAGGCGCCCGCCGCGCGAAGCTCCTCCGCAAGCGGCGAGCTCACGAGGTCGTTCGGCGGCAGTGCTGCGAGATCGCGTGGGCGCTCGACCGCAGCCAGTTCGTCGATGAGGGCCTCGCGCCGTTCGGCGAAGCCTTCCACGCCGTGGCGCGCGTCGAAGGCGGCGTACACGTCGGCGGTCGAGGACTTCGGCATGTCGCGCGGGAGGAGGACGACGACCCAGAAGTCCTGTGGCAGGTCGAGCGGCTCCAGCTCGCTTCCGTCGCCCGAGCCGAGCTGCGGGCCGTCGGCGAGGAAGAACGGGACGTCGGCCCCGAGCTTTGCGGCCAAGCTGTGCAAGTCCTCGGCCGACAGCGGCTCGGGCAGCGTCTCGTTGGCGAGCCGGAGTGCGGTCGCCGCATCGGAGCTGCCGCCGCCGAGGCCGGCCGCGACCGGGATCTTCTTCTCGATCTTGATCTGCCAACGAGCCTCGATCCCGGCGCTCTCGGCAAGCTCGCGGAGGGCAGCCGTGACGAGGGTGTCCTCGGCGAAGCCGTCGACGATGAGCTCCGGCGCCTCCTCGAGCTCGATGCGGTCGACGAGGTCGATCCGCTGGAGGACGGTGAGAACCTCGTGCTTGCCGTCGTCGCGCAACGGGCCGACGACGAGCGCGAGGTTGATCTTGGCCGGCGCCGGGGCTCGGCTCACCGCAAGGCCCTCGTGAGCGCGACGAGTTCCGCCGGGGCGAGCGCCTCGGCACGGGTCGCCGGGGGGTGGCCGATCGCAGAGAGCGCTTCGGCAGCCTCCTCGCGCGACGCGAGCCTGGCGAGTGCAAGCGAGTTCGGCAGCGTCTTGCGCCGGTGTGCGAACGCGGCCGTGACGACCTCCTTCACGCGGCGGTAGTCCGCCGGCAGCTCCATCCGCCGGAAGGCGACGAGCGCCGAATCGACGTTCGGCTGCGGCCGGAAGACGGTGCGGGAGACCGGGTGGAACCCGGTTCGCTCGACAGCAAGCTGGACGAGGACCGAAACGGCGCCGTACTCCTTGTTTCCAGGTTCCGCGAAAAACCTCTCAGCGACCTCCCGCTGCACCATCACGCACCACAGCCGGACGTTCGGCAGCCCGTCGAGGCTCTCGACGACCAGAGGCGTCGCGATGTTGTACGGGAGGTTGGCGACGAGCTTCGTCGCGTCCTGGGGGAGTTCGACCTGAAGCGCGTCGCCGAAGACGACGTCGACGTTGGCCGCGAGCTCGGTGAGCGCCGGCTCGAGCGTGCGGTCGATCTCGACCGCATGGACGCGGCGGACGCGCTCCGCGAGGTAGCGCGTGAGCACGCCCTGCCCGGGGCCGACCTCGAGCACGACGTCGTCCGGCCCCAGCTCCGCCAGCCGGTCGATCACCCCGAGGATGTTCGGGTCGCGCAGGAAGTGCTGGCCGTACTCTTTCTTCGGCCGCGCGCTCATGGCAGCGAGAAGCACTCGGCGGCGTTCCGCTCGACCTGTCGCTCGAGCTCGGCCGGCTCCTCCCCGCGAGCCTGGGCGAGCGCGGCGAGGGTGTGGACGACGTTGGCCGGCTCGTTCCGCTTCCCACGGACGGGCTGCGGCGCAAGGTACGGCGAGTCGGTCTCGGCCAGGATGCGCTCCGCAGGGACCTGCGTCGCTGCGAGCCGGAGGTCGACGGCCTTTGGGAAGGTGGCGTTGCCGGCGAACGAGACGTACCAGCCCCGCTCGAGCGCCGTCGGGAGCATGTGCGCCGACGAGAAGCAGTGGAGGACGACCGTTCCCGCGTGGCCGGCGAGGGCGGCGAGCGTGTCGTCGTCCGCAGCGCGCGTGTGGATCACGACCGGCTTCCCGAGTTCGGCGGCGAGCTCGAGCTCGGCGGCGAAGAGCCGCCGCTGGTCGTCGGGTGAGGCGTAGTCGCGGAACCAGTCGAGCCCGGTCTCGCCGACGGCGACCACCTTCGGATGCGCGAGCAGCTCGCGCAACGCTCCAAGGTCGTTCTCGGTCGCCGCGCCTGCGTCGTGAGGGTGGATGCCGAGGATCGCGAAGACCCCGTCGTGCCGCTCGGCGAGCGAGAGCGCCCGGCGACAGTCGTCGACATTCGTGCCGACGGTGAGGATCCGCGTGACACCGACCCCGGCGGCACGTTGGATCGCCTCGTCGCTGTCCTCGAGCGAGGTGAGGTGCGCGTGCGTGTCGATCACGGGAGCTCGGCCGCGATGACTTCCTCGGCGTCGAGCTTGCGGAAGAGCGCCCGCGGCTCGCGCAGCATCTGGCCGGGTGGCAGCTCGCTCGGCGCCCAGGAGCCGACCCAGCCGGCGTAGTCGCCGGTGAGGATCTCGTGCGTGGAGCCGTCCTGCTCCTCGACGGTGCGACGCTCGAGCGGGCCGGCGATCCAACCCTCGTAGCCGAGCAGCTCGTGCAGCACCTGGGAGCTGAACGGGAGGAACGGCGTGAAGAGCGTCTTCAGGGAGTCGACCACGCGGAGCGCGACGTAGAGCACGGTGGCTGCGCGGTCGCGATCGGTCTTCACGAGCGACCAAGGCGCCTGATCGGCGAGGTACTGATTCGCGAGCGCGCTCGTCGCCATTCCTTCCGCCAAGGCAGCTCGGAAGCGGGCGTTCTCGATGTGCTCGCCGACCGTCTCGAATGCATGCTCGACCGCGTGGAGGAGCGCGCGGTCGCCCTCCGTCAGCCGGCGCGGCTCGGGGACCGTGCCGAAGTTTCGGTGCGCGTTCACGAGCGTCCGGTTGACGAGGTTGCCCCAGTTGGCGAGCAGCTCGTCGTTCGTGCGGCGGACGAACTCCTCCCACGTGAAGTCGCTGTCCTGCGTCTCAGGCCCGGCGGCAGTGAGGTAGTAGCGCAGCGCATCGGGCTCGTAGCGGTCGAGGAAGTCCTTGACCCAGATTGCGTGACCGCGACTCGTGCTCGCCTTGCTGCCACTCATCGTCAGGTACTCGCTCGAGACGACGTTGTACGGGAGCTGCAGGTCGTCGCCGTAGCCCATCAGCATCGACGGCCAGATGACCGCGTGGAAGACGATGTTGTCCTTCCCCATGAAATAGAAGCTGCGCGCGTCCGGGTTCTGCCACCACTCGCGCCACGCCTCGGGCCGGTCAACGTTGTGGGCCCACTCGATGGCGGCCGAGAGGTAGCCGATCACCGCGTCGAACCAGACGTAGATGCGCTTCGTGTCCTCGGGGTAGCCCTCGACAGGAACGGGGACGCCCCAGTCGATGTCGCGGGTCATCGCCCGCGGCTTCACCTCCCGCGCGAGATTGATTGCGAAGTTGCGGACGTTGGGCCGCCAGTGCGTCTGCGCCTCGATCCACTCGACGAGCCGCTCGCGGAAGGCGGGAAGGTCGAGGAACAGGTGCGTCGTCTCGCGGAACTCGGGCGTCGAGCCGTCCACGACCGAGCGCGGGTCGATGAGGTCGACCGGGTCGAGCTGGTTGCCGCAGTTGTCGCACTGGTCGCCTCGCGCCTCTGGGTAGCCGCAGATCGGGCAGGTGCCCTCGATGTAGCGGTCGGGGAGCGTACGGCCGGTTGCGGGAGCGATCGCCCCAAGCGCTGTCTGCTCGAGGAGGAAACCCTGCTCGTACAGCGTGCGGAACATGTTCTGGACGACCGCGTAGTGATTGCGGGTAGTCGTCCGAGTGAAGCAGTCATACGTCATGCCGAGACGTACGTAGTCGTCGAGGATCAGGGCGTTGTTGCGGTCGGCGAGCTCACGCGGGGTCACGCCCTCGCGGTCGGCGGAGACCATGACCGGCGTGCCGTGCTCGTCCGTCCCGCTGACCATGAGGACGTCGTTGCCCTTGAGCCGGTGATACCGCGCGAAGACGTCCGACGGCACACCGGGGCCGGCGACATGGCCGAGGTGCCGAGGCCCGCTCGCGTAGGGCCACGCGACCGCGACGAGGATCTTCTGCGGCGTTTCCGCCACCGGCGACAGCTCCTTCCGAGGCTCGGGGAAGGCCCGAAATCATACGACCGGCACTGAGCGGCTTACGCGGCGCGTGATACGCGCGGCTGCGCGGCCGCCGGCCGCGACAGCTGCAGAACCTCCGCACCCGTGGTCGAGCTTCCGCTCGAGCGTCGCCGTCTTCGGCTCGCGGCGAGCATCAAGGCAAGCGCGAACACAGCCGCCGCTCCGTTGCACACGAGATCGGGCATTAGGCTCGACGGCTTGCGACGGGGCTGCATGATGGGCACGGGTGGCCGCAGCTCGTGGCCGGCGTCGAGACCAATCGGCCTGGGCGCCACCCGCTCGACGACTGGCCGCCGCGAGGAGCCCGTCTCCTCGCTCGCGCGATCTCGCACGGCAGGCCGGTGCGACGATCGCCTGGTGCGAGCCTTCGAGCGCGGCTCTTGCAAGCGCTCCTGTGGGTGGGTCCGGGCGTGGCTCCGTGCAGCAGGGCGCGAGCCGTGCGAGGTCGCCACTCGCCGCGTCCTCGGCGCCGCAGGTGCCGGTTTGCTCGCAGGCGCGGCCGACGACAAGCTCGGCTGCGAGACGCTCGAGTCGCTCTCCGTCGCACCGCTCTCCGTGTCCGGCGGTAGGAGACCGAGCGGATCGACGTAGCCGTTCGGATCGGCCGTCACGCGAATCCCGAGGTGGACGTATGGGCCGTCCACCTCGGGCGCGCCGCTCGGACCGACCGCGCCGACGGCGTCCTGCTCGGCCACCGCCGCACCCTTGACGACGCCGATCGAACCCAGGTGGGTGAGCGTGACTGAGTAACCGTCGGCAGTCTCGATCGTGACCGACTTGCCGTTCGTGGGCACGGTTCCGGCGAAGCTGACCGTGCCGGCTGCCGGCGCGACCACGGTCTCACCGGGAGCGGCGCCGAGGTCGACTCCGCGGTGCTGGCCCGGAGCGTACGGGTCCGCCTCGTCGTAGGCGAAGGGCTGCAGGACCGGCCCCTGCACCGGCCGGCTCCAGGCGTACGCGGCCGGCGCCCAGGCCAGGAAGACGAAGAAAAGAACCGCCAGCCGCCGTATCGTTGTCAGAATGAGCAACAGAAGGCGCAGGGTAGCGCGACCGTCCTCCGTTGTCAAATCTGCTTACAGAGAGCGCTTGTAGAGCCTGTTCCGCGGGATGTCCGCGAAGCGGGAGACGATCTCAGCCGCCTGCCGCCGCGGCACGCCCGTGGCCACGAGCTCGGCGACGGCGGCGAGCGCGCGCTCCTCGCCGCCCTCGTCACGAGCCGCCCCCGGCCCCAGGACGAGCGTGATCTCGCCCTTGGGCGGCGCACCGAACTGCTCCGCGAGCTCGGCGGCCGTCCCGCGCACGACCTCCTCGAACCGCTTTGTGAGCTCGCGGCACACGGCGGCCTCGCGGTCCGGATCGGTCGTCGCGAGAGAGCGCAGCGTCGCGGGTAGCCGCCGCGGCGACTCGAATGCGACGGCCGGCCACGGCCAGCGGCGCAGCTCTCCCCAGAGCTCCACGAGCCTCTTCTCGCCGCGCGGGAGGAAGCCGAGGAAGCGGTACTGCTCCGCCACGAGACCCGACGCGACGAGCGCGGTCTCGACGGCCGAGGCCCCGGGCAGCACGGTCACGTCAAGACCCGCGTCGAGCGCCGCGCGCACGAGCCGCGCGCCGGGATCGGACACGCCCGGCAGCCCGGCGTCGGAGACGAGCGCGAACCTCTCCCCGGCCGCGAGCCTTGGCAGGAGCTCGGCCGTTCGCTTCGCCTCGTTGTGCTCGTGGTACGAGAGGAGCCTCGCCTTGATCCCGTGCCGCTCGAGCAAGACCCGCGTGTGGCGCGTGTCCTCGCAGAGCACGACGTCGGCTGCCGCGAGCTCGGCGAGGACGCGCAGCGTCACGTCCTCGAGGTTCCCGATCGGCGTCGCGCAGACGGCGAGCGGCATCAGGCGGAGTCGAGCGCCTCGAAGCCGACGAAGGCGGCGCCGATCAGACCGGCAGCGGTGCCGAGCTCGGCTTTGGCCAGCCGAACGTTGCTGCGCATCGGCTCGAGCGCCTCCTGCCGCGCGACCTCCTCTGCCGGCCCGCGCAGATAGTCGAAGGCCGCGACGCCGAAGCCGCCGCCGAGGACGAGGAGCCGGGGCGCGAAGACGTTGACGAAGGAGCCGATGCCGGAGCCGAGGTAGCGGCCGACCTCCTCGAGCAGCTCCTTCGCCTTCGCATCGCCTTCGTTCGCCAGCCGCACGAGCCTGTGCGCGTCGGCCGAAGGGCCGAACGTCTCGCGCGCCGTAGCGGTCGCAGCGCTTCCGCTCACGTATGCCTCCAAATGGCCGTGCCCGGTGCACGCGCCATGACACGGCCGCCCGCCGTGGACGATCACGACGTGGCCGAGCTCCGCACCGACGCCGTTCCGGCCGCGAAACGGCCTGCCGCCGGAGATGACGCCGCCGCCGACGCCTGTCCCGAGCGTGAGCATCACGAGATCGTCCTCGCCTCGCCCAGCGCCGGCCCGCCATTCGCCGACCGCGGCCGCGTTCGCGTCGTTGTCGAGCCCGACCGGGATGGCGAACCGCTCGTGCATCCGATCGCGCAGAGGCGCGTCCTCGAGCGGCACGTTGACGGAGCGGACCACGAGGCCCCGCGCCTGGTCGATCGGAGAGGGCGCGCCGAAGCCGACGGCGGCCACGGAGTCGTCGAGCAACTCGGCGACGGCGGCCTCGAGCTCGGCGAGGACGTGCTCCTGCGAGTCCCGCGGGGTCGGCCGTTCGTGCCGGCGGACGACGCTCCCGTCGCGCGCGACGACCCCGCTAAGGATCTTCGTGCCCCCGAGGTCCACTCCGATCGCATGCCCAGCCTGCACAGTGGGTACCGTAATCCCCCGCATGTCGGCCTCCGGGGAGAAGCCATACCGCGTCTATCGCGGCGGCCGGGCGAAAGGCAAGGTGCCGCTGCAGCGGCGCGAGCGCGAGGCACGACGGGCCGTTCGCAGCGACGGCACCGGCCCCGGCAAGATCGTCGAGCGGCCGCCGCGCCGCCGCCGTCTCTGGCTCGGCTGGACGTGGCGCCGCTGGACGCTGGTCACGATTCTCGGCCTGCTCGTCCTCTCGGTGATCTGGGGAGTCGCGGGCTATCTCTCCGTCTCGAGCGGCGTCAGCGACGCGAACAAGCGCCTGCCGGAGAGCGTGCGGCCGGCGCTCACGGCGGACAGCGGGCTCCTCCTCGACAGCCCGACGACAATCCTCCTCCTTGGCAGCGACCATGCGACCGGGAAGGGCGGCGTCGGCCGGAGCACCGACCAGCACGGAGATTCGATGACGCTCCTCCGTACCGATCCCGGCCACCACCGTCTCTACTACCTCTCGATTCCGCGTGACCTGCAGACGGAGGTGCCCGGCCACGGCCAGCAGAAGATCAACGCGGCGATGCAGTTCGGCGGCCCGCAGCTCGCCGTGCGGACGATCGACGCGCTCGTCGGGAAGGCCCTGCCGATCAACCATGTCGTGGTCGTCGACTTCAACCAGTTCGAGAAACTCATCGACGCCGTTGGCGGAGTCACCGTGAACGTGCCGGAGAACATCCTCTCGAACCGGTTCGACTGCCCGTACAGGACCCAGCAGCGCTGCGCCCAGTGGAAGGGCTGGCGCTTCCACAAGGGTCCGACGCACATGACCGGGCACCAGGCGCTGATCTTCTCGCGCGTTCGCGAGAACCAGCTCGACCCCTCGTACAGCGACTTCGACCGGCAGCACAACCAGCAGCTCGTCCAGCAGGCAACGCTGGCGAAGCTGTCGAGCCCGACACGGTTCTTCTCCCTGCCCTTCAACGGGAGCTCGTTGCTCAAGCCGATCGCGACCGACCTCTCCACGTGGAAGCTCATGCAGCTCGCCTGGGTGAAGTTCCGGGCTGGGAACACGATCCACTGCCGGCTCGGCGGGACGAGCTACACGAACTCGCTCGGCGACGTGATCATCGGGAGCTCCGAGAACATCCGGGTGATCGACACGGTGCTCGGGCAGTCGGCACCGCAGCCGCCTGCGAGGGGCAACCCGTACGCGCCCGGGTGCATCGTGGGCAACGCCGGCTACGGCAGGTAGCCGCGGGCGGCTTCTCTGCCGGGGCGGAGCAGGCGGGAGAGCACCGGCAAGCGGAGTGGGGCGCCGGAAGGAGCGAAGCGGGCGACCGCCGACGCGCACGCGATACCGCCGGCGAGCATGAATCCGGTCGCGTCGTTGATGAGCAGAGAGGCGATCACTCCGGTGGCGAGCGCGAGCAGGAGGTCACGCGCCGCCCGGGCGCGGGTCACGTGGAACGCAAGCACCCCGCTGGCGACCATCAGGACCGCAAGCGGGAGCGTCAGCGGCCATTCGTGAACGGCCGGCGCGTAGACGAGGGGCACTCTGTTCACGGCGACGTCGAGGAAGCCGGTGATCCCGCTCCCGAACGCGCTGCGCAGATGGTTCGGGCCCGGCGAGGCCAGGCCGTGGTGGACGATCGCGAGCACGATCGCTCCTGTCGCGCCCAGGGCGCCCACGAACGCAGGCAGTCCGCGCCGAGAGAGGCGGGCGCCGAGCACGGCCAAGGCCAGGCCGAGCCCGATCGCGCCGCCGCCGTTTGCTCCAAGGCGGTTATCGGTCATGACGAGGAGCCCGAATAGTGAGAACACCGTGAAGCCGATCCAGCCGAGCCGCTGGCGCGCAATCACTGCGCCCATCAGCAGCGGGGCGAACAAGAGGGTGCCGATTTGATCACCGATTCCCCAGAAGCGGAGGTTCTGATCGGGCCCGAGAGGGGTCACCGCCGCCCATTCGGGCCGTTTCACGAAGACGAGGAGATATGCGAGCAGAACGAAGACGATCAGCCCGAGGAGCGCCAGGTCGTCCCGGCAGACGCGGGCTAGCCACAGAGCCCCAAGTGCGCTCACTGTGGTGAACACCGCGACGATCGCCACCTCGTTCGTGAGGTGGAGCGCGCCAAGCGCGAGGCTTGCGAGCAGCGCCGCCGGGATGGCGGTATGCGCGGCACGCCAGCCGAGCAGCGCGAGGAGGATCGCGAGCGCGGCGGCGATGAAGATGCCCGCGTACTTCAGGCGGTCCTCGTCGTGGATCTGCGCATCGAGACGGTCGAGATGGGCGACCGGGGCGCTCGACGGAGTCCACGACATGCCGCGACCCGCCTGGCCAAGAGCCGTCGGCGCGACATCTACGATCGAGACGAGCCCCGGGATGCGCGTGGTGCGCGAAGTGAGCAGCCCGTGGAAGCCCCGGCCGATCACCGCGATCCGGTAGAGGCGGTGGTTCGCGAACGGCCACCCGCGCGGCGGCAACTTCACGACGATGCACATCCGGCAGTCTTGGAAGACGGCGGCCTTGTTGGCATTGATCAGCGGCTTGCCACTCGGGACGCCGCCGAGGCGCGCATTCACCTCCGCTCCTCGCACAAGCTGCGCCAGTGCGCGTCGGCGGTTCGTCGTCGGGCCGTAGCTGGGCCGGAATAGCCCGACCGCACCGCGCCTGGCAAGCAGATTGAAAGTCGCATCGCTCATTCGCTCCACGACAACGACCTTGAAGGGCGCCCCAGGCGGCCACGTCCGCGCAGCGGCAGGGCCAGGCGCAACGAGCGCGAGTCCGGCGAGAACGAGAACGGCGAAGAGGGGAAGAACGCGGGCCGGTCTGACCATCGGCCGGATTCTCAACGAACGACGTAAAGAAACGACGTGGAGTTCGGGACTAGTCGCCGCTGGTGGCGGCTTTCTTCTCAGCCGGCTTGGAGTCCGTCTTGCCACTCTCGCCGCCGGACGAGCCGCTGTCGCCGTCCTTCTTCGCCGCCTTGCCCTTGCCGTAATCGGTCGTGTAGAAGCCGGAGCCCTTGTAGTGGATCGCGACCGGGTAGAGGACGAGCTCGACGGGCGACGCGCCGCACACGTCGCACACCTCCGGCGCCGGGGCCGTCATCGCCTGGAAACGCTCGAAGTGATGGCCATTCGGGCAGCGGTACTCGTAGATCGGCACGGCTGCGGACGGTACCAGCGGCGCAGGCCGGTTCAGCCTGGCGGCGACTCGCCCGGAGCCAGCACCGGCACCGGCGCAGGCACAGGCTCGGGCCCGAGCTTTGCGCGCGCCAGGAGACGGGCGATCGCGGGCGCAAGAACGGGTGCACGAGCGGGTGCAGGAGCGGGCGCGAAGCGGGCGAAGGCACCGACGACTGCGATCCCCGCCGTGAGCTCGTACGCGGCGGAGTCGTTGACGAGGAGCGACGTCACGATCGCGACCCCGAAGGCGAGGAGGAGGTCCCGCGTCGATCGCTGCCGCGCGAAGCGCCACGCGAGCGCGAACGCGCTCGCGAGCACGAACAGGAGCGGTACTACGAGCTCCCAGGCATGCAGCGCGGGGAGGTACGAGAGCGGCCACCGGCTCTCGAGCGACGAGAGCAATCCCGTGCCGTGGTCGGAGAACGCGCTGCGCAGGTGATTCGGGCCGGGCTCGGCGAGGCCGCGCGTGACGATCCAGAGCACGGCGAAGGCCGCCGATCCGAGCAGACCGATGAAGCCACGCGTCCCGAGCTTGAACAGGCGCGTCCCGAGCACCGCGAGCGCGACCCCGAGCGCGATCGCACCACCACCGTCGGCGCCGAGCCGGTTGTCCGTCATGACAAAGAGGCCGAAGACCCCGAACAGCGCGAAGCCGAGGACACCGAAACGGCGGCGCGCGAGGAACGCGCCTGCGAGGAGCGGCGCGAGCAGCAGCGTCTCGACCTGGTTGCCGATCCCCCAGAA
>Ga0075424_100001644_pt1 | contig 19812 bp, 15 predicted proteins | sample SoiMethybrSBSTD3_FD_75301 | JGI IMG/M metagenome (GOLD analysis project Ga0075424, IMG submission 75301) | Bulk soil microbial communities from a Populus tree surrounding site in Tennessee, USA - Soil MetaG P. TD hybrid SBSTD3 | ecosystem: Environmental > Terrestrial > Soil > Tree plantation... | reverse complement strand
TCGCGAATGATCTCCGGGCGCAGCAGCGAAACGACGTAGGAACAGACGGAGTACTTGAACCCGGGATAGATCTCCTCGGTGACCGCCGCGCCGCCGAGCACGTGGCGGCGCTCGAGGACCAGCACCTTCCGCCCCGCGCGCGCGAGGTACGCCGCGCAGACGAGCCCGTTATGTCCGCCGCCAATGACGATGACGTCGTAAAGCATTGTGAGAACAGCCGATTATAATGGGCGGGTTGTGCCCATCGGAACGCCGCTGCACGATCGCACGTTCGCGCTCTGCGAAAGCCTGAACTACCGCGAGTGGTCCGGCTACTACGCCGTGAGCGCGTACGAGCCGCACCACGAGCACGAATACAACGCCATCCGGAATGCGGCGGCGCTCATCGACGTCTCGCCGCTTTTCAAGTACCTCGTACGCGGCCGTGACGCGGCACGGCTGGTCGATCGCATCATCACGCGCGACGCGGCGAAAATGTCCGTCGGTCAGGTGTACTACACGCCCTGGTGCGACGAGCATGGGCGCGTGATCGACGATGGCACCGTGAGCCGGCTCGAGGACGATCTCTTCCGCTGGACCGCCGCGGATCCGAGCCTCCGCTGGTTTCGCCAGAACGCGATGGGGCTCGACGTCGCGATCGAGGATGTGTCCGAGCGCGTGGCTGCGATTGCGCTCCAGGGTCCGACATCGGCCAGATTGCTGCGCGCGATCGCGGATGCCGACATCGATCGTCTCAAGTACTTCCGCCTCACCCGCGGCGCCATCGCCGGCGCACGCGTCGACATCTCACGGACCGGCTACACCGGGGACCTGGGATACGAGATCTGGATGGAGGCGTCGGACGCGGTACGCGTGTGGGATGTGTTGATGGAAGAAGGCCGACCCTTCGACGTCAAGCCGGCCGGCATGCTCGCGCTGGACGTCGCGCGCATCGAAGCGGGGCTGCTGCTGATCGACGTCGACTTCTTCAGCAGCAGGAAAGCCCTGATCCCGCCGCAGACCTACACGCCTTATGAGATGGGACTGGGGCGGCTCGTCACGCTCGAGAAAAGCCGCTTCATCGGACAGCAGGCGCTTCGCGAAGAGCACACCCGCGGCCACGCGCGGCAGGTCGTCGGCTTGGAGATCCACTGGCCTGACGTCGAGCGAATCTATGAAGGCCTGGGCCTCGCGCCTGCTGTGCCGGCCGCAGCCTCGCGCGCGGCCGTCCCCGTATATCGCTCAGGTCGACAGGTCGGGAAGGCTACGTCGACGACGTGGTCACCCGTGCTGAAGAAGATGATCGCGCTGGGCACGCTCGATCGCCCTCACTACGCCGAAGGTACCGTCGTCGATATCGAAGTGACGGTGGAAGCCGTGCGCCACCAGGTACCCGCAACCGTCATGCGCACCCCTTTCTTCAATCCGGCTCGAAAGAGTCAGACTCCTCCTCTCTAGCTTCGACCGGGCACTAATTACCCGCGCCGTACGGTTTCGCAGGGCGAACCGTTGTCACCTGTGATGAACGGCTTTGGTCCCAACGGTGTCGCGGTCGAATGGCGTCTTCCGGTCCCTCCGGAAAGTACCTGGTACAAGTATCATCGCAAGCCGGTGGACGCAGGTACCCCGAAACCTCTCGAGACGACGGTCGACCTGCTCGACCGGATGCGGCGCGGTGATCGCGACGCGCTCGATCGACTTTTTGAACGATGTCTGCCCGCGCTGCGCCGTTGGGCGCGCGGGCGGCTGCCCGCCGCCGCGCGCGGCGCGCTCGATACGCAGGATCTCGTCCAGGACACGGTCCTCAACTCGCTTCGCCATCTCGATCAGTTCGAATCACGGCACCAGGGAGCGCTGCAGGCGTATCTTCGCCAGGCGGTGCTGAACCGCATTCGCGACGAAGCCAGGAAGCACTCGCGCCGGCCGACGCCCGCCGAGCTCACCGACTCGCAGCCGTCCGATTCCGCGTCCCCGCTCGACATCGCGATCGGACGGGAAGGGGTCGAACGCTATGAGGCGGCGCTGCAGAAGCTGCGGCCGTCCGATCGCGAGGCCATCGTCGGACGTCTCGAGCTTCAGTACGACTACAAGGAGCTCGCGGTGATGCTCGGGAAACCGAACGCCAACGCCGCGCGCGTGGCGGTCACGCGCGCGCTCGCGCGGCTGATGGAGCAGTTCGACGATGCCTGATCGCGATCGCTATCAGGCGGTGCTCGAGTCGCTCGCGGACGGCGCTGAGGTGGATTGGGTGGCGCTCGATTCTTCGGCGGCGACCAGCGCGGAGCGCCGGCGCTACCGCAACCTGAGGCTCGTCGCCAGGATCGCCGATCTTCACCGCACTCTGACGCTCGACGCCGACGAGATGTTCCCGTCGCTCGATCGCGAACGCGATACCGCGGTGCAGCTGCCTTTGGCGTGGGGCCATCTGCGGATCGGCGAGCGTATCGCGAGCGGCGCCTACGGCGAGATCTACTCGGCCCACGATGCGCAGCTCAATCGCGACGTCGCGCTGAAGATTCTTCGCCGCGGCGCGGCAGCGGGGCATTCGCTCGATCAGCTGCTCGTCGAAGCGCGGACGCTCGCCAAGGTACAGCACCCGAACGTCGTCACGATTCATGGCGCGGAGGTGCGGGACGGCCGCGTCGGCCTGTGGATGGAGTTGGTCCACGGCCAGACGCTCGAGACGTGGCTCCGGACGCACGGGACAATGGGTGCCGGCGAAGCGGGCGCGCTCGGCGTCGACATTTGCCGCGCGCTGGCGGCGGTGCACGCCGCCGGGCTCGTGCACGGCGACATCAAGGCGCAGAACGTCATGCGCGAGGAGGGCGGGCGCCTCGTGCTGATGGATTTCGGCGCGGGACGCGCTCAGGGGGCCGCCGCCGCGAACGTCGCCGGCACGCCCATGTATCTGGCTCCGGAGGTTCTCGCAGGCTCACCACCCACGCCGCGCAGCGATATCTACAGCGTGGGCGTTCTCCTCTTTCATCTGCTGACGGATGCGTACCCCTGCACGGCCGCGGATCTGGACGGACTGAGAGCGGCGCATGCCAACGGCGAGCGCGTTTGGCTGCGCGATCTGCGCCCCGACCTGCCGGATCGGCTCGTCGAAGCGATCGAGCGTGCGCTCGACGCAGACCCGGCGCAGCGGTTCATAAGCGCGGGAGAGATGGAGCGCGCGCTCGTCGGCGTGACCGTCGTACCCGTGCGCTCGACGCCGACACGCGCACGGCTTGTGGGATGGGCGACCGCAGCAGCGCTATTTCTTGCCGTCATCGCCGCGCTCATCGTGTGGTCGAGGGTGATCGAATCGCGGCGCGGCATCGTGCTCACCGACGTTCGAAGCATTGGCGTGCTGCCGATGAGCGATCTCACCGGGTCGTCTCTCCCGCCGCATTTCGCCGACGGACTCACCGACGAACTGATCGCGACGCTCGGACAGGTCAACAGCCTGACCATCAAGTCCGGAGTCTCGGGCGCACGCGGCACGAACCGCTCGCTGAAGGATCTTGCCGGCGTGCTCGACGTCGACGCGCTCCTGGAGACGGCCCTCTCGTCTGTCAGCGAGGAAGACACGGCGAAGCCCGCACGGCTCAAAGTGAGGGCGAAGCTGATTGCCGCCGGGTCACAGGGTGTTATCTGGACGCAAGAATTCGAGCGCCCCCGAGGGGAGACGCTGGCGCTTCCAATCGCGGTCGCCGACGCCATCACCCATGCGGTGCGCACCGTGGTGACCACACAGCATCTCGCGGCGCCGCCCCAGACGAACCCGGCGACCGAGGACGCCTACCTCGAGGGACGTACGCAGCTCACGCAGTACGGAACCGGCAGCTTCGACAAAGCCCTGAAGGCGTTTCAGCGCGCGCTGCTCCTGGATCCCCGTCACGCGGGCGCACATGCGGGGGCCGCGCGCGCTTACCTCAATCTCGGGCTGTATGGCGCGATGACGCACACGCGCGCGCGCTCCGCCGCGCTCAATGAAGTGCAACAGGCGCTCGATATCCAGCCGGATCTGGCGGAAGCGCATGCGACGCTGGCCCATATCTTCTTCATCTATGACTGGAACTGGAAGGACGCGCAGCGTGAGTTCCTGCGGAGTATCCAGCTGAATCCCAATTCGCCGTACGCTCGCGTCTTTTATGCGGACGATCTCGCGGCGATGCGAAGGTTCGACGAATCCGTCAAGCAGGGGAACATGGCGAGGCGCCTGGATCCCGAATCGGGCGCCGCGGCCCGCCGCTATGCGCTCTTTCTCTACTACAAGCACGATTTCGGTGCAGCCGCACGAGCGCTCGAGGAAGGGGAGCGGATTGAGCCGAACAACGCCGGACTGCCGGTGCTCCAGTCCCGCATCGCGGAAGCCGAGGGGCGGTACGAACAGGCCCTCGAGCTGGCGAACCGCGCGCTCGAACTATCCGGCGACGCGGGCGTTCCGCTGAGGGTTCATCAGGTCCGCCTGCAGATCCTCGCCGGACACACTGCGGAGGGGATGGCCGGCCTCGGTAAGCTGGAGGCGGAAGCGGCAGCGGGTGCGATCCAGCTCACCTCCCGCGACCGGGCGTATATCCAGCTTGCGCTCGGTAATACGAATCGCGCGCTCGACCTGTTCTCCCGGGCGGTCGAAGAACGGGATGGCTCGGTCGTGTGGCTGGGCGTCGACCCCCGCCTCGATGGGCTGCAGCACGACGAACGGTTCCGCGACTTGCTCCGCGTGATTGGAATACCTCTGGTACCTTGACCGAGAGAGTTACGCTGACCTAGACTCGCCGATAAATTATTCAAAGGAGCCCGTTGTGGCGAAGAAGAAGGGATCGCGGAAGGCTGCGTCGCGAGGCGCCAGGAAGGCGGCGAAGCCGCGCCGCAAGACGACGAAAGCAACATCGGGCCCGCGGGCGCCCAGGCCGCAGGCAGAGACGGGCCTGGAGAATTCCAAACAGGTCAACCTGAAGCCCCTCAAAAGCATTCTTACCGCTCAGATCGAGCGGCTCGAAAAGTGGCCGCCCCGCCCGGAAGTCGAGAACGCGCTGAAACTGCTGCGCGAGACGAAGGCGATGCTATCGAGTGCGTGCGTCAGTACCAGGCTCCCGATGGTGATCGAGATCTAGTGTGCCCTGCGCGCAGGCGGTCGCGAACGCCGCGGCGGTTTCGCCGTTCGCCGCATCTGGTCGGCCACTGGCGGGACGGATCATTCATCCTCGTGAATTTTGCCACGCGGAGCACGTCGCCGGCGACTCCGCTCATCTGCGAGATTCTTGATTTCTGCGGCGAATGGCGGACGCTCCGTCAGATCACGGGCGGCATTCCAGCCGCCCGCTCGCCGCAGCTCGAGAATCTTCTCGATGTCCTCGTAGACCGCGCGCTTCTCCAGGCTTCGGATCGGCCCGTCGACCCGAGGGAGAGCGGGATGACCGCTCTCGTGCCGTGGAATCCGGAGGCCGGATTTTTTCATCAGATTACCAAGGATGTACCGTTCGTATCGCCCGCCAAGGCACGCACGTATGCGCGGCTGAACGCTCCCAACGGGCCGGCTCCCACCATTGTCAAGAAATACCCGCGGAGCGCGAGGGTGGAGCTTCCTGCTCCGGCGGTCAACCGGGGGTTTACAGATGTCCTCCTCGCCAGGCGGACCTCGCGACGCTACTCGTCGATTCCCGTCACGGTCGATGATCTCGCATCGATCCTCGGATTTGCGGCGGGCATCCAGCAGTGGGCAGCGACGCCATCCGGCGAAGTCGCGCTGAAGACCTCTCCGTCCGGCGGCGCGCGTCATTCGATCGAGTGCTACGTCGTCGTCCGCAACATCGATGGTCTTCGCGCCGGGGTGTACCATTATCGGCCCGATCGACACTTTCTGGAGCGCATCGGACGCGCGGTTCCAATCGACCGGATGCGTGCGTACGTGCCGGCGAGCGAGTACTTCGCCTCGGCGGCGGCCATGGTCTTCTTCACTTCGGTGTTCGAGCGGGAGATCTGGCGTTATCCGTACGCACGGGCATATCGCGCCACGATTGCGGAGGCCGGTCACGTGTGTCAGACGCTCCTGCTGATGGCGACGTCGCTCGGACTCGCGTCGTACTGCGTGATGGGACTCGCCGATAGCGTCATCGAGGCGGATCTCGGCATCGACGGCATCACCGAGTCGGTCCTCTATTGCGCCGGCATCGCGCGACCGCCGCGTGGAACCGTCGCTGCTACCCTTCCTCGCGGATCCGTGAAGACCCGCCCAAACAGGTACCTTCGTACTCGCTGATCGCTGACGGATCTGTACGGTCCTGGCTACGCCAGCGTTGACTCCAGTGAACATCGCGTCACCGGAGGGGACGTCATGGAGGCTGCAAGTGTAGGGTGCGCGTTTGCGCACTATCGGCTCGACGCGCCACTAGGTACCGGCGGGATGGGAGTCGTGTTTCTCGGCCGCGACACACGGTCGTGCCGTCCGGTCGCCATCAAGGTCCTTCCGCCCGACCGCCTCGACGATTGCTGCAGACGTCGGCTGCGCGAGGAAGCGCTGCTGCTGTCGAGTCTCAATCACCCGAACGTCGCGTCGGTATTCGACTTCGGCTCGGAGGGGGAAATCGATTACCTCGTGATGGAGTACGTGCCAGGTGTGACGCTCGACCTGTTGCTGCGCCGCGGGCCGCTCGACTGCGACGAGGTGGCGCGCCTGGGCGCGCAGCTCGCGCGCGGCCTCGCCGCCGCACACGCGGCGGGTGTCGTTCATCGCGATATCAAGCCCGGGAACCTTCGTGTCACGCCCGAAGGGCTGCTGAAGATCCTCGACTTCGGAATCGCCACGCTTGCGGCTGGCAGTCCCGACGCGTCAACGACGACCGGCGATACGACGCGGAGCCTTGCGGGAACCATCCAGTACATGGCTCCCGAGCGTCTGCGTGGCCACGCCGTGGATCCGCGTGCCGACATCTTCAGCGCCGGCGCCGTGCTGTACGAGATGGCGTGCGGGCGCGCGCCGTTCAACGACACCCGCCCGGTGCGGCTGATTGCAGCGATCCTCAACGGCGACGTCCCGCTGCCGTCACAGGTGCATCCGCCGGTTCACCCGGCGCTCGAACGGATCATCATCCGCGCGCTCGAGCCGCAGCCCGCGCGCCGGTTTGCACGAGCCACGGATCTCGCCGCGGCGTTGGAAGCGCTGACGGAATCCCGAATCCCTCACCGGGAATCCCTCATCGGCGGATCATTGAATCAGGCCAATCGAGGAAACGATTCGAGATTCAAGATCACGATGCGACGATTGAGGGATTTCTGATTCCAGGATCAGGGTTCGGGGATTCTCTGATTCCCGATTAGGGATTCGAGATCAGGGATTAGGGATTTCCGGCGTGAAGCTGCACGATCATTCTGTCGAACGCATAAAGCAGATCCTCGCGATTCGAGTACGGCCCCGGTGTGTACGCGCGCGACGAGATGCCGGCCTGCGAGAGCTCGCAGACATGCCAGTCCTGGCGATTCGTCATGTCCCAGAACTCGATGGCGTCGGACGGGTCGAAGGGAGCGCGAGTAAATGCATCCGGATGAAAATGCCACTCGCAGACGTTGATCGTCCGATCCGGCGCGATCGGCCACAGCGTGTGCACCATCATGTAGTCCGGATGCAGACTGAGCAGCATGTTCGGGAAGATCGCGTAGTAGTAGACCCTCCGCACATCTTCTGTTGAGAGGCCGGGCAGGAAGGCGCGCCGGCACAGTCCATCTACCGAGAGCGTCTCGACGCCTGGCCGCAGATCCATGCGGCCGCCCATGTAGGTGGCGCGCAGCGGCTCGTTCTCTCCGCTGAGGTAATGCGACAGCTTGTTGAGCGCCGGGTGCAGGTTCGGGCAGTGCAGGCACTCGTTGTAGTTCTGGATGATCAACTTCCAGTTCGCCCGGACGTCGTACGTGATTCGGTGCCCGAGGCGGAGATCCCGCATGCGCCAGGGCGCGAACTTCGCGGGCAAATCCGCGAGCTGCTCGATCAACGGCGTCGGAGTGGGCGACAGCTTGATGAAGATGTGGCCGTCCCAGGTGTCGGCCTGGACGGCGTGCAGCGGGTAATCGCCTTTGCGAAAATGCGGGACTTCATCCATGTGCGGCGCGCCAATCAGGCGTCCGTCCAGATCGTAGGTCCACGCGTGGTACGGACACTGGATGCTGCCGGCGAATGCACCGTCAGGATCGGTACACAACCGCGTGCCGCGATGCCGGCAGACGTTGTAGAACCCGCGCACGTATCCTGACTGGCCGCGCGTGATGATGATGCTGTCGCCGAAAACCTCGCGCAGGAAGTAGCGTCCCGCACCTTCGACCTGTTCCTCCCGCCCCGCCGCGATCCACATACGCCGGAACAACGATTCCATCTCACGCTCGAAGTACTGAGCGCTCGTGTAATACTCCGCCGGAAGCGTCGTCGCTGCGGCGGGCATCACGTCGCGAGGTTTGACGACGACGTCAGATGGATGCTGTTTCATTGCCAACCAGCCCAAATATATCCCTTAGACGCGAGCTGGGGAGATGGGACCTGACGGCGATTGGCGTCAATCAGGTCATCGGCGGCGCCGTGTTCGCGATGCCGGCGGTGCTCGCCGCGAATGCCGGCGCATGGAGTCCCTGGCTGGTTGCCGCGGTCGGCGGCGCCTCGATGCTGATTGCCCTCTCGTTTGCGGAGGTGGCGAGCCGCTTCGAAGGTACCGGAGGCCCGTACCTCTATACACGCGCGGCGTTCGGGCGGTTCCCGGCCTTCGAGGTCGGGTGGATGTTGTGGTTCACGCGTGTCGCGAGCTGGGCCGCCGTGATCAACGTGCTCGTGGCGTCGCTCGGCTTCTACTGGCCGTCGCTGACGGCGGGCGTTCCCCGGATGGCGCTCATCACGTCGATCATCACCGCGCTCGCCGTCATCAACATCCGCGGAATCCGCCAGAGCAGCATCCTCGTGAACATCCTGACGATCGGCAAGATGCTGCCGCTCGCCTTCTTCGTCATCGTCGGTATTTTCTTCGTGGAGTGGCCGCGGCTGGCGCCTGGCCCTCTGCCGACTGTTGCGCAACTCTCCACAAGCGGATTGCTGCTGATCTACACGTTCGGAGGGTACGAAGTGGTCCCGGTGCCGGCGGGGGAGACGCGCAATCCCCGCCGCGACGTGCCATTCGCGCTGATCATGACGATTGCGACCGTCGCCGTCCTGTTGACGCTGGCACAGATCGTTACCTTGGGCACGTTGCCCGGGCTGCCCGCGTCCCGGACGCCGCTCGCAGATTCCGCCAGGACGTTCCTCGGTGCCGCGGGCGCGGCCGCGATCACTATTGGTGCCGTCTTCTCCGCGTCGGGCAACAACATGGGCGGGGCGCTCTCAGGATCGAGGAACCTCTTTGCGCTCGCCGAGCAGGGGGACTTGCCGCGTTTTTTCGGATACGTGCACCCGGCGCTGCGCACTCCCGTCAACGCGATCGTCGTGACGGCGGCCATCGCGCTGATGCTCGCGCTCTCGGGCACGTTTCAGTCGATGGCGCAGGCGAGCGCGGTCAGCCGGCTTCTCGTCTACACGGCGACGTGCGCATCGGCGTTGCGCCTCCGCAGCCGCCGGTACGCAGCCGTGGTCGAACCCGCGCAGTTCATGGTTCCCCTGGGTCCCACCATCCCGGTTGCGGCGCTCATGATCTCGCTGACAATCCTCGCGGGTGCCACACCGCTCCAGCTGCGCAACGGGCTCGCGGCGCTGGCGGCAGGCGCCATCCTTTACTTGATCGCGGTGGCTGCGCAGAAGCGATCGACCGCCCGCCAGCCGGCTTAACCGCCGTCGCTTCCGCTGACGGTAATAATCGGTTCGGCGGGGACCTCCAGCAAACCGTACCTCCAAATCGCGGCGGCGAACGCGGCGGGCGTGAGCAGGCCGAACGCGAAGGTCGCGACGGTGACCGCCGCCTGCAGCATTCCGTTCGGCGCCACGACGGCGAGCACGGGCGCGAAGACCACCGACAGCGTGCCTCCTGCGATCTGGCTGACGAGGATCCACTCGATAGGGCGCTTCAGGCCGACCGGCCCGACCTGTTGGATATCGCGATGGCTGCGCAGGAGCGACACGATCCCCGCGACGGGCACGACGACGGCGAGCAGCACGAGCAGCGGAAAAGCGAACACCAGAAGAACGAGCACGTAGCCGATGCTCAGCTTGCCAAGCGACGCGGGCGCGAACCCGACGAGCATTCCGATCGTCAGCAGTGTCAGGAAGTACGCGACACCCATCTGCATGCCCGACGACTGAAGCCACGGCCGCCGTCGCGGAAACACCTGCGTGAAATGAAACAGCAGCAGGATGCCGATGCCCATCGCCGCCATCATCGCTGCGGTCACGGACGCCGGCCATTTCGTCGGATCCGTCGTGCCGCGGAGCCACCACGCGGTCGGAATGCCGAGCGCGGCGGCATTGGCCAGCGAAAAGGCCAGGAAGACCCGCGTGCGGATGTCGCGGGGCGCACGCAGCCAGCCGGCAACGCCGACGATCACGTAGACGAGAGCCGCCGCGGCCTGAGTGAGACCGTCGACTGCGGTGAAGACCGGTGCGGGGAGGTTGCGGAGCTCCAGCTTAATCCGTGGTGGCGCGCGACTCGCGGCGGTAGACGATCTTGCCGTCGAAGATCGTGACGGCAACAGTTGTGCGCGCGAGCTCGGACTCCGTTGCGCTGAAGATGTCGCGCGACAGCACGACGATGTCCGCGAGCATCCCCTTTTTCAGGGCGCCCTTTCGCTGCTCGTCGAACGACGCGTGCGCCGGGACCGACGTGAAGGCGTCGATCGCCCGCTTCAGGGTGATCCGCTCGGCGGGCGACCATCCACCTTCAGGCAGGCCGTCCGGAGTCGTTCTCGTGACGGCGGCGTGAATCGCCTCAATCGGGTCCAACGCGGCAGCAGGCCAACCCGTGCCAAGCGTGATCTTCGCGCGCGCCGACGCGAGGCTCGCCGCGGGCCATGCGCGCGATGCCCGCTCCGCGCCCGCGAGCTGCGACCAGGTCTCCATGAGGTCGTCCGTGGGTGAACGGAGCGTCACCGACGCGACCGCGTCGAGATGCGCGAACCGCGCGACGTCGGCGGCGTCCACGAGCTCCACGCCGTCGACACGATGGCGGCGTCCGCGCTCCGGCTTCGGGTTGGACCGCGACGCGTGCTCGAGCGCGTCGAGCGCCATATGGACCGCGCGATCGCCGAACGCATCCAACGAAACCTGCCAGCCACGTGCGTCGAGCAGCCGCACGAACCGGTTCAACGCATCCACATCGACGTCATCCGGCCCGTCGTCGTCGGGGTTCTTCTGATACGGCAGCAGGAGCGCAGCCTGCGCCGCTTCGACGGGACCATCGATCGAGATCTCCGCGCCGCCGAACTTGAACAGCGGATCGTCCGGATACCTCGCCGCCAGCGCATCGAGCCGCTTGAGCGATTCGATTTCCGGAACACCGTCGACGATGGCCGGCGCATAGACGCGAACGTTCAGTTCGCCCGCCGTGCGCGCGGCGTCGTACAGCAGGAAGTCGTCTGCACGCCCGCTGGCGTCACGGACGCTGGTGATGCCGTGCCGGTGAGCTTCTTCGATCGCGGCGCGAAGCGCCTCCTCGCGCGCGTCGCGGTCCGGCCGGGGGATGAGCCTCGACGCCAGCGTCATTGCCGCGTCGCGCAGGACTCCCGTGGGCTCGCCGCGCCGGGCGTCCTTGACGATGACGCCGCCTGGCGGCGCTGGCGTCCGACGGCTGATTCCCGCAAGGTGCATCGCCTTCGTGTTCAGCCATGCCGATCGTCCATCTGCGGAAACGATGTAGGCAGGCCGATCTGCGACGGCTGCGTCGAGCGCCTGACGCGTCGGCCCCGACGCCGGAAACGCGGCAGGCGTCCACCCGCGTCCGAGAATCCACGGGCGCCCCGGGTTCGAGGCGGCCCAGCCAGACACGCGGTCGGAGATTTCGACCAGCGAGTCCGCGCCCGTCAGGTCAACCTCGCGGAGCGACAGGCCGCCATCGATGAACCGGACGTTCGAGTCGTTGAAGCCGGGCAGTACCGCGCCCCCTTGCGCGTCGATCGCGACGGTCTGCGGACGACGGAGCCGCATGATTTCGCGTGTGCTGCCGACGCGCAGGATCTGGTTGCCGCGGACGGCGACCGCTTCAGCCATCGTCCCCGAGCCGTCCGAGGTGTAGACCTTTGCGTTGTAGACGATTAAGTCGACCGGGCCGTTACTGTCGTCGCGCTGCGCGCCGACGATCAGGCCCGCGATGAGGGTGGCGGCTACGATTCCAACGACTACGTAAGTGGTAAGGCGCGCCGCCATGTAGCGACCCGGGCGCGGCGAGATCGGCTCGCCCGGCGCCCGGCCAAGAGCGCAATTCTAGCACGTGCTAAGGTGCAGGGGTGCGTATTGCCATTCTGGGCTCGGGTGCTGTCGGGGGGTATTACGGAGCGAAGCTCGCGCGGGCGGGGCACGAGGTAACGTTCATCGCGCGCGGGGCGCATCTGCAGGCAATCCGAGAGCGCGGACTGCGCGTGAAAACGGTCCTCGGGGACTTCACCGTGCACGCCCCGGCGGAGGATGACGCGTCTCGCGTCCGTCCGGTCGACGTCGTGATCCTCGCGGTGAAGACGTACGACAATCCGACGGCCTTGCCGCTGATCGCGCCGATGATGGGGCCGGCCACCGCGGTCCTGACGATCCAGAACGGCGTCGACAGCCCCACACAGGCTGCCGCTGTCGTCGGGGAGGAGGCCGTGATCGGCGGCACGACCTACATCGCCACGGCGCTCTCCGCCCCTGGCGTGATCGAACAGACCGGCACACATCGCCGCATCGTCTTTGGCGAGGTCTTCGGCGTGCTTCCACGGCTCACCGCGCGCGTCCGCGCGATTCACGAGGCGCTTGCCGCGGCGGACATCCAGTCGGAAGCGGTTGGCGACGGGCGCGTGCCGATCTGGGAGAAGTTCATCTTCCTGGCGCCGCTGGCGGGATTCACGGGAGCGTCGCGCCTGCCAATCGGGCCGTTGTGGGCCGACGCGGCGATCCGCGCGCAGTTCCTCGACGGCTGCCGTGAAGTGGAGAGGCTCGCGCGTGCGGAGGGTGTGGCCGTTGCGCCGGACGTCGTCGATCGAATCGACGCGTACGTTCGCGGGATACCGGGAACGATGCGGTCGTCGCTGCTCATCGATCTGTCGCAAGGCAAGCGCATCGAAGTGGAAGCGCTGCAAGGTTCCGTGGTGAGTCTGGCCGCGCGCCTGGGATTGCCGGCTCCGATCATGGCGACGTTGTACGCCGTGCTCAAGCCATATGCCGGCGGCGTTCCGACGCAGCCGGTAGCGACGGCCGTCTAGGGCGTTCATACGTGACAGCTATCACGCCCGCAATGGTCGGCGTCGTGACGGTGTGCGGCGCCGTCGCCGGCGCGCTCGGCGCTTTGCTCGGCATCGGCGGCGGCGTCTTCCTGGTACCGTTCCTCAACGCGTTCTTCGGGATCGATTTCAAGACCGCTGCCGCGATCAGCCTCGTCACGGTCATCGCGACCTCGAGCGCGGTGTCCGCCGGAACGACGGGGCGCCAGTTGATCAACCTGCGGCTGGGGATGCTGCTCGAAGTCGCGTCGGCCGCCGGCGGCGTGGCGGCCGGCGTCAGCATCGCGCACATCTCCGACATCGCTCTCGAGCGCGCGTTTGCGGTCGCGACGGCGGGCATTGCCCTCCTGATGCTTTCCCGGCTCGAGCAGCGCAACGTCATTCGCGATCCGGCGGCGGATCCAGGTCCGCTCGGCGGCCGTTTCCACGACGAGGAAAGCGGGGGCGAAGTCGTCTACCAGGTCCGGCGCCTCCCCATTGCGCTCGCGGCGTCGTTCCTTGCGGGTAACGTCTCAGCGGCTTTCGGGATTGGCGGAGGGATCCTGAAGGTGCCGGCGCTCAACGCGTGGTGCGGCGTTCCCATGCGGGCTGCCGCGGCGACGAGCTCGCTGATGATCGGCGTTACCGCGGTTGCGTCCGTGCCGATCCAGTACGCGCACGGCTATGTGAAGCCGCCGCTTGCCGCCGCCGCAGTGCTTGGCGTGCTCGTGGGGTCGCGCGCGGGACTCTGGTTCGCCGGCAGGGCGCGGGCGAAATGGCTGAAAGGATTGATGGCGGCCGTCCTCGTGCTGGTCAGCCTGATTTATTTCCGGAGGAGCCTGTGACGGACGATCCGCTCGCCCGGTTCGAACAGAGGCTGGGCCGGCTGCTCGTCTCGGGCGTAGTCGTCAGCGCGGTCCTTCTCGCGACGGGGCTCCTCTTCTGGCTCTGGCGCCCCGGCGCGCCGCCCACCGCGTGGCTGCTCAACGCCGGGCTCATTGTGCTGATGGGAACCCCGATCGTTCGCGTCATTGTGTCGGTCGCGGAATACGTGCGCCTGCGCGAGTGGGTCTTCGTGATCGTGACGCTGATCGTGCTCACGGAGCTGACGGTCACGGTGGGGGTCGCGTTGACAAGACGCTAAAGAACAATCCCCAATCCCCGATCGTGAATCCCCAATCTGCGCATCTTTCGATCTTGGCAATCGACAATCGGACTCGGATCGCGAGATTGAAGGATTCGAAGATGAAGGATTCGCCGATTGGGGATACGTCGATTAAGGATTGGGGATTGACGATCGGGGACTGGGGATTAGCGATTGGTTACAGAATCTCCCTCTCGCCGAACGCCTCTGGACTGGACGGGATGCCGCCCCCCTGCTTGATCTCCGCAGTCGCCTCTTTGAGGCGTTCCTGCGCGACGGCGCGCATGTTCTCCAGCAGGTCGGCGATGCGCTGCGCCTGAATCACGACGGTCGCGAGGTCCCGGTGCAGGTTCGGGTCCGGATACCCTCCCTCGATCAGATCGCAGTGGCCGACGATCGTCTGCAGCGCGCCGTTGATCTCCGACGCAATCGCCAGCGTGGCTTCGGACATGGACTCCGTCGAGCGGTGCTTGCCCACGGCGATCTGCAGCTGCTGGGCGACGTACGCAATCGCGAAGATCTCGGCAATGGGCATGAGCACGTCGATGTGCTGCTGCTCGAACGCGTTCTTGTGGCGCGACGCCACGTTCAGCGTTCCGACGGCGCGCCCCTTCGCCACGAGCGGCACCATCAGCGCCGACGCAAGCCCCGAGCTGTGCAGGAGGTTGACGTCGAGAAAATCGGGCGCGCCTTCGCTCGTGTCGGCGATGTTCAGCGGTTCGCGCGATCGCACGACCGTGCCGAGCGCCGTCCGTTCCGTTCTGAACACGAGCTCCGGCCGCGGCCGCACACGGCGCTCCTCCTGATCGGCCCGCGCCGTGTAGGTCTGGAATTCCTGCCCGCTGTCGGAGAGCAGTGCAAGCCCGACGCGATCGCACGGCACGAGGCGCACGATCCGCTGTGCGAGCGCCTGGAACCCGAGCGGAACGTCGACGGACCTCGCGATGATCTCGAGGATCGCGTTCCACATCTCGAGCTGTTCGACCTGGTTGACCGCCTCCGATCGAACGTGCTTCTCGTGCGAGAGCGTGCGCGCCAACCCGCCGATCCGGCGGGTCGACACGATCGCGAGGATGATCATCACGACGGCCGCGACGGCGATTTGCAGGAGCACGATCGGGCGGCGCGGGATGCCGCCCGCGACGATCCACGCGACCGCCTCGATGGCGGCGAAGAGAGCAACCAGCCCCCAGATGCCGAGCACGGCGGCCCGTGGATGCCGGAAATTCATGGAACACTCAAGTATACGTTGGACGCGATCGACTGGCGTCATGACGATGAGAAGCTCCACGAGCGGGCTTCCGGCAGTTTCGCGAGCGCGTCCGCGCGGGCGTTCGCGGGTATGAGAGGGAGCGAGCCGAGCACGTGCTCGAACTCGGCATCGCTGCATCGGTAGAGCGCCGCCGCCAGCGCCTGCAGCCGGGCAGCCGTGCGGTCATCCGGCGACACGGCCAGCGCACGGCTCAAGTGGACCATGGTCTCGAATGCCCTCGAGTCGCGCGGCGGCCGCGGCACCGGGAGCTGTTCGACGATCGCGACGGTGACGTGCGTGCTGACGCGCAGCCGCACGAGGTAATTCGCGACGAAGCTGTTGAAGATGCCGCAGAGGAACTGCTGAACGTCGAGATCCACGCCGCCTTTGACGCAGAAGAGCGTGTGCGTCGACGCGACATGCGCCGGAAGGATTGCGGCGATGAGCGTCAGCCGGTTGGACGCCGAGGCCACGTCGCGGTAGGCGAGCCTGGCGCGCGAACACGACTCGCCGACGAGCCGCGACGCATCGCTCGCGCGAATGGCGAACCGGCTCGCGGCGAGATCCACCGCGAATGGCGCGATCTGCTTCCCTTCGACGATCGGGCAATCGCGCGGGGAGGCAGGCCCGGGGATGAAATGCGCCCGATCGTCGGTGGCGTTCAGCTCCCGCCCGAACCTCACGTTCCATCCTCGTTCGCTTCGCAATGGCGGAAACGCGAACGCGATGCGCGAGACAATGTCGAGATCCGCGGGCGTGCGCAGCTCCGGAATCGCATGCTGATCGCCTGAAAGCTGTTCGATGAGCGGCCGCGGAACGGCCACGCTGCCCGGGTCGTCCGTGTCAGGCAGCCGATCGAGGGCCTCCGGCGATCGGATGCCGGTCCGTGAGGGGATGCGTGCGGTCGGCCGTCCCGACGTCGCGGTGACGAGGACGAACTTCAATCCTCGATGGATCGGGAACACGCCGTCGCGGTTTTCGATCGTGACGAACGTGTCGATGGCGGCAGTATCCAGGAGCGCCCGCCTCAACGGCGCGCACCCGTGATCCACGGCGAACCCTGAGGGCAGGACGAGTCCGAGCCGGCCTCCGTGCCTGACGAGCGACATCGCCCGCTCCATGAACATCTGATAGAGGTTCGCATGTCCGTCCCCTTGAAATCTGTACACACCGGACTCACGCGCGAAGGCGGTGAGCGCGGCGGCGTCGTTCAACGCCCCGCGATCGCCGCGGAGCGTCTCCCACGGCGGGTTGCCGATGACGGCGTCAAATCCCGGCACGCTCAGCGGACGTCCGTCCTGCTCGTAGAACACCTCTGGAAACTCGAGCGGCCAGTGGAAGAACCGCTCGCGCTCCGCCACCGCCTGCGCGCTCTCCAGCAGCGGCCTGGAGACGTGGCCGGGCAGCGTGCCTGCGCCGTCGAGAACGTGGTCGACGATCGCGGCGAACACCGCCGGCGTGAGCCGCTTTCCCTCACGGAACCATTCCCCGCACCACAAATCGGCGATCGTCTTCCATCGACCGACCGGTCCGTGGTCCTGTTGCAGTGAAACGAGCAGGCGCTCCTTCGCGCGCACCTGAGCGAGTGTGTCGCCCGGGTCGTGCGCGAGAGAGATCCGTGGTCCCACAATCGATTCGATTGCGCCGTCGGCCGCCTCGAGATCGAACAGCGGCAGGCTCGAGGGAGCCAGACGTCGCCGGCGGACCTGCGGCCGGCGGGCGACGTCCGCCAGCGCCGCGCCGACGAGGCTGTTGCCGGCGCGCAGGTGATGGTCCAGAAAGGTAAGCGGCCGCTCGCCGGCAAGCGTCGCGAGCCACAACGACAGCCGCGCGAGCTGCACGGCCATCGGATTGATGTCGACGCCGAACAGGCAGCGCTGTGCGATTGTCCGCCTGAAAGCTGCGCGATCCGTTTCGGTCACGTCGAACGTCGACACGACACCCTCGCGTACGAGCGCGGCCTCGTACGCGGTCGCAAGGTAGCGGCACGCGGCAACGAGGAATGCGCCGCTGCCCATTGCCGGATCGACGATGCGAAGCGACAGAATCCGATCGGGATTGGCGTCCGCCGCCAACGGCGCCAGCGCCCGCCGCACGAGAAATTCCGTCAGCGACCGCGGAGTGTAGAACGTGCCCGTCGCCTTCCTCTGGCCGGCGCGCACGAGCGTGACCTCGCGCCGATCTCCTTCGACAGCGGCCGGAGAGAAATCGAGAATCCGTTCGTAGACGCCGCCGAGCTGTTCGACCCCGAGGTCCGCGTACGCGATCCGGCGGCGGCCCGCCGGTCCATCCCTCGTCGTCAGCGCCAGCATCGCGCGTCGCACGACGCCGTCGTCCAGCGACAGGGCTTCGGCCAGCGGCGCGTGGGACGGCGAGAAGAGGCGGCCATTGAACGCCGTGACCCGGAGCGTGCCCGCGCGGCAGCCCTCATGCGCGAGCCGCGCGATCGCCTGGAGCGATTCCCATAAGCCACGCGGGCAATCGAGACGCTCCACGGGTCCACGTAGGGATTCGATCGTGTAGCTGTCGCGAAACACCCGATGCCACCGCGGCACCAGGCCGCGCGCTTCGGCGAACAACAGAAAAAGGACCCGATAGATCACGACCAGCGACTCGTCGAGCAGCGCCGCCGCGTTCGCGGCCTGGCGCCGGTGACGCCGCGCGGACGCAAACGCCGAAAGCAGCGACTGGAGCGCTTCCAGGACGCCGTTCTGCAGCGACACGCGAACCTCCGCGCGAAATTGCTCGGACGCCGCTACCGCGAGATCGAGCGCGGTCGGCGAGGTCGCGAACGCGTCGGCATGGATCAGCTTCCGGAATGTCTCGAACGCCGCGGGATCCTGGATGGTGGTCTCGAGATCGAATTCGGCGTATCGACGCGAGTACGTCCGGTTCGCGTCGACCACGCGAAGCGCGGGCCCTGTTACGCAGAAGCACCACCGGACGGTATTTCCGATCCCGAGCCGCACTGTCTCGCGCCACGTCGACGAAGGATCGCGGCCCCAGCCCGTGACGACGAGCGCGCCAACGGCGCGGCCGCTCGTTTCGAGCTGTGCATGCAGGCAACCGCCGCCACGATCGCCCAGCGGGACGACGCGAAAGCCCAACCGCTCGAGCAGCGGCGCCGCGAGTCGATCGAGCACTGTTCTCGCGCCTGCGGCGGGCCCCATGTCGCCGGCGACGCGCGCATGCCAGGCGCGGATCTCGCGCGATTCGGCTGCAACGTCTTCCTCGTTGGCGACAGGCAATCTGCTCAGCGCGTCGTGCGAGAGCAGCGATCCGGTAAGCCCAGCGATCACGGCCGTTCGCCGGCAACCAGCAAGACGGCACGCAGGTGAACCGATCGTTCGAGCCGTCGCGCGGCGGCGAGAGCATCGAGGCGCTCCTCGGCGTCTGCGCGGCGCGCGTCAGAGACGTGCTGTCGAGCGCCAGACGCCCGGATCGCGCGCTGATCGAACAGCCCGGCCTGGACCAGCTGCCGGGCGGCAGAAGGCAGGGACTGAAGAATCGCGCGTTCTCGTTCCGCACTCGATGCGGCCGCACGCTCGCACCGCAAGAGGACGGGGGCCAGGTCGGGGAGGAAGCGCCGCTGCACCTGTTCTCGAACGGCCCGTTCGTCCACGGTGCAGAACCGCTCGAGAACGGTTCTGAGCGCCGCGAAAGTGCGACACGATTGCGGCGTCTCGAAGTCGAAGTGCACCGCGCGAAGATCGCGATGAACCATGCAGCCGTCGGTGGCAAAGAGTCCGAGCTCGTAGATGGCGAAAAGGCCGCGACGGATACGGCACGCACGAGGGATCGACGCTGCGATGACGGATTCGCCGGCATACGCGCCGGGACTGTCCATCATGTGCGTCGCGAGGCGGCGCGCGTCCGTCACCCGCGCAGCCTCGGCTATCGCCTCCTGCCGAAGCGCGGCTGGCGGTTCGGCGAATGGAAGTGGCGCGGTATCGCGCGCCTCCGTCACCGGCGGCGTTCCTTCGATCACTGCCGCGGCGATGCGTGACTCCGCGAGCGCGTCCGCAAGATCCGCTTCGTGAGACAGCAGTGAGCGCGACCGCGTTGCGCGGGCGACGAGCGGCGCCAGCACCAGGCGCTCGGC
>Ga0075424_100001643_pt1 | contig 19814 bp, 17 predicted proteins | sample SoiMethybrSBSTD3_FD_75301 | JGI IMG/M metagenome (GOLD analysis project Ga0075424, IMG submission 75301) | Bulk soil microbial communities from a Populus tree surrounding site in Tennessee, USA - Soil MetaG P. TD hybrid SBSTD3 | ecosystem: Environmental > Terrestrial > Soil > Tree plantation... | reverse complement strand
TCTCCGCCCTCGCCCGTGAAGCTGATGCGATAGCGGCCTCCAACGCGCAGGTCGATCTCGGCCGAAACCGAGGCCTGATCGGCATCACGCGGGCCAAACCAGCGCGCTATTTTTTTCGGGTCGGTCCACGCGCTGAAGACTTGTGCGGGCGGCGCTTTGAGCCGTCGCTTGAGGGTGAGGCTTGGCTTGTCGAGCATTCGTCCTCCTGCAAAAAGCTGGCGAGGCGGTCGAGCCTTTCCGTCCAGAAGCGCTCATAGCGCGTCAACCATTTGACGGCGCTCGCCATGGCTTCTCCTCGTAAGCGGCAATAGACCGTGCGCCCGCGCTTGGAGCGCTCAATCAGGTCGGCGCGCGCCAACACGTCGAGATGTTTGATGACGGCGGGGAGCGAAACGGCGAAGGGTGCCGCAATCTCGGAGACGGCAAGTTGGTGGGCGTTGGCCAGCCGGTCGACGATGGCGCGTCGCGTCGGATCGGCGAGCGCGCCGAAGGCAAGGCTGAGGGCTTCGCTGTTATAGTAAACCATATGGTTTAGTATTGTGCGGCGGGCGCAAATGTCAACCCCCCCGCGCCGGAGCACGCACGGCAGTGCCAACGCCTGCAATCTCAACTGGTGTCGATGCCATCGAAGGCGGTAGGCTGCGGCCAATGGCGGCAGCAGGAGAGGAGAAGCGGACATGGCTCAGGGCAAGGTTGCGGTCATCACGGGTGGGGGCAGCGGCATTGGCCGCGCCGCAGCCCTGGCATTGCAAGGCGATGGCTGGAACGTGGTGGTGACGGGCCGGCGCAAGGCCGAGCTCGACAAGACCGCGGAGCTGGCGAAGCCGGGCGGCGGCAAACTGCTGGCGGTGGCGGCCGACGTCGGCAAGCCCGAGGAGGTCAAGCGGTTGTTCGAGGAAACCAAGAAGGCCTTCGGCGGGCGGCTCGATTTCCTGTTCAACAATGCGGGTATGGGTGCACCGCCGGTCGGCATGGAAGAGCTGAGCTTCGAGCAGTGGAAGGCGGTGGTCGACGTCAACCTGACCGGCTCATTCCTGTGCGCGCAGGAAGCCATCAAAATCATGAAGTCGCAAACCCCGAAGGGTGGCCGCATTGTCAATAACGGTTCGATTTCGGCGCACACGCCGCGGCCAAACTCGGTCCCCTATACCGCAACCAAGCACGCCATCACTGGGCTCACCAAGTGCATTGCCCTTGACGGGCGCAAGCACGACATCGCCTGTGGGCAACTCGACATCGGCAATGCCGATACCGCTATGGGTGGACGTATGAAGGCCGGCGTGCCGCAGGCCAACGGCAGCGTTGCGCCGGAACCGGTCATGGACGTCGAGCACTGCGGCTCGGCCATCCGCTACATGGCAAGCCTGCCGCTCGACACCAACGTCCTCTTTATGCAGATCAAGGCGACCAAAATGCCGTTCGAGGGGCGTGGCTGATCCACTGCGTTGCCGGCACGCTCGCCTTTCCTCGGCGCCTGCTGCCCCGCAAAGTGGGCTTTGGCATTGCGCGCCGCGGCGAACCGAGCACCGCTAGCCTCAGGCGCGCGGCCGCCGGCTGAGGCGGCCGAGCCAGCCTGCCAGCCGGGCGCGCAGGATCTGGCCGATCAGCGCCAATCCAGCAAGGGGCGAGGCGGGCATGCTCGCGGCGGGATCGGTCAACTGGCGGGCCATATTCTCGGCAAACATTTCGCCGAGCCGGCGCGCCAGGTCGTGGGCAAGCGCGCCGCGGCCGATCTGCGCCAGGGGGCCCGTCAGCGCATAGGCGAGGTCGAGATGGACGGCCGTTGTCGAGCCCCCTGAGCCCGCGACGGGCTCGATGCGGCAGGCGAGGCTGCCCGTGACGTTGGAGCCGCCCTTGCGGTCAACACCCCGCCCCTCGACGCGCAAGGCGTGCTCGGCGGGGTTCAGCTGAACGTCGCCCTCCCCTTGAAAGCGCACCACAATCGGCCCGAGTTTCAAAGCGAGCTGGCCCGTCAGGTGCTCGCCGGCGGGCGGGCGGGCGAGGCTGAGGCCCGGCATGCAGCGCGCCAGGCGCTCGATGTCGGCGATCAAGGCCCAGACCGCATGCACGGGGTGCTCCAAGGCGAAGTCCTGGGCCAACCGGGTGCGGCCGTCTGGATCGTCTCGGTGGCTCAGGCTGACGCGCACGGGGCGTGAGGCCCGGCCGCTCAGCGAGGGCGCGGCTGCCTGCGGCAACTGCGTGCTGGCGGGCATCAGCGCCGCGGCCACCGGCGACGGCTTGGCGACGCCGGCGCCCGGCCCCGGCGCGGGTCCGAGCCAGGCCACCCGCGTGCCTGCCAGCGGCGCCGGATCCCGCGTGGCCATCACATCGGCGATGGCGCTGATCAGCCCCATGTAGCCGGTGCAGCGGCACAGGTTACCGCTCATTTCGCGACGGATGGCGGCGCGATCGAGCCCAGCCTTGCGGCGCAATAAGTCGCGCGCCGCAATCAGCATGCCAGGCGTGCAGTATCCGCACTGCAGTGCGTGATGGCGCTGGAAGGCCTGACGCAGGGCCGCCATCTCGACGTCGGCGTCAAAGCCTTCGATGGTCCTGATCGTGGCGCCGTCACAGGTGACCGCTAGAGTGATACATGAGCGCGCAATCTCCCCGTCGATCTCGACGGTACAGGCGCCGCAAATGCCGTGCTCGCAGCCAATGTGCGTGCCGGTCAGCAACAGCGTTTCGCGCAGGAAGTCGGCAAGGTGTGTGCGCGGCGCAACCTCGGCGCTGATGCGTTTGCCGTTGACGATGAGGGTAATCGCCGTCATGAGGCCGCCATGGCCAACGCGCGGGCCAAGGTTACGGCGCGGAGCCGCCGCTCGTAAGCATCGCCCCGGAAACCCGCCGCCGCGAGGCGGCGCTCGAGTTCGGCGCGGTCGGGCACGGCCTCGAACAGGTCGGCGCTGGCGTCGAGCCGCAGCGGTGCCCCGCTCGGCGTGCTGACGGCAAAGCGGCAGACGCCCCGCTCGGGATCGTGGGCGACCGCGGCGATCGCCTCGGCAAACTCGCCGACCTTGCGACAGATCTTGTGATAGCCGAAGCGCGCGCGGCGCGAGAATTTGCCGATGCGCACCCCGGCGATCAGCTCGTTGCTGGCGAGCACCGTCTGCATGGCGCCCGCCACGAAACCCTCGAGCGCGAGGAGGCGTGGCGCGCCCGGTCCCGCCAGCACCAGGTCGGCGCCCAGCGCTGTCAATGCGACAAGCCAGTCTGCCGCCGGATCGGCATGGGCGAGGCTGCCGCCGATGGTGCCGCGCGTGCGCACCGCGCGATAGCCGATGCCCGCTGCCACCTTGGACAAAAAGCCGGTGGTTGGATCTTTGACCCGGCCGTCTTCGATGGCGGCATGGGTGATGAGGGCGCCAAGCGTGATGGCCTCGCCATCCTCTGCGACGGCGGCGAGTTCGGCAACGCGGGCGATGTCGATGATCAGGCTCGGTTGCGCTAGGCGCAGGTTGAGCATGGGCCCCAAGGTCTGGCCACCGGCCAGCAGCTTGGCCTCTGGGTTCTTGGCCAGGAGGTCGAGTGTTGCGGCGAGCGTCGCCGGCCTCAGATACGCGAACGGTGCGGCCTTCATGGTGCCGCCTTTGCCGCCGCCGCAGCGATGGCTTCGACGATGCGCCGCGGCGTGATGGGCGAGATCAGGAGCTCGGCGCGGAGGTCTTTCAAGGCGTCGTTGACGGCATTGGCAATCGCGGCCGGCGGGGCAATCGCACCCCCTTCGCCGAGGCCCTTCTGGCCAAAGCGCGTATAGGGCGAGGGGGTTTCCATGTGCAGGATGCGCACCTCGGGGACTTCGGCCGGTCCCGGCAGCAAGTAGTCGGAAAGCGTCGAGGCGAGCGGCTGGCCCTGCGCGTCATAGGCCATCTCCTCATAGAGCGCCGTGCCGATGCCCTGTGCCGTGCCGCCCCAGATCTGGCCGTCCACGATCATCGGATTGACGAGCACGCCGCCGTCTTCCACCACGACATAGTCGAGGATCTCCACCTCTCCGGTGCTGGGATCTAGCGCGACCACGGCGGCATGGGCGGCATAGCTGAACGTGCCGGTATCGCGCTTGGCCTTGTAGCCCGCCGTCACCTCGAGGCCGGCCGGATCGACGTCGCCGGGCAAATCTTGCGGCCGGCGATACCAGGTGCGCGCCACCTCGGAGATGGCGATGCGCTGCGCTCCTGCCGCGACAAAGCCCTGCTCAAGGCGCACGTCGGCAACTTTAACCTGCAGCAGCGCGGCGCCGATCTTGAGAAGGCGCTGCGCCAGCTGATCGCACGCGGCGGCGACGGCGCCGCCCGACATGATCATCGAGCGCGAGCCCCAGGTGCCCGTCGAATAGGGCGTCTCGCCCGTATCGCCGTGCACCAGGCGGATACGATCATGCGGTACGCCGAGGATGGAATGGGCGACTTGGGACAGCGTCGTCTCGAGCCCTTGACCGTGGCTGTGCGCGCCGATCCTGAGCTCCAATCCACCATCGGGCGTGAAGCGGGCGAAGCACTGCTCGTGCCCCGGCACGAATGGAATGCCCCAGGCGGCATAGACGCTGGTGCCGTGACCAGCTTGCTCGGAATACATGGCAAAGCCGACCCCGATCCGTCGCCCGTCATGCTCGCCCTGCTGTTGGCGCTGACGGACGCCGTCGAGATCGATCGCTGCCATGGCGCGGCGCAGCGCTTCAGGATAGTCGCCGGAATCAAAATGGCGCTTGCTGATATTGTCGAAGGGCATCTGCTCCGGTCGCACCAGGCTGTTGAGCCGCAGCCTGGTCGGCTCGATGCCGAGCTCCCGCGCGAGCGCGTCAAGGGTGACCTCGAGGGCAAAGCACACCCCGGTGCGTGCCACCCCGCGGTAGGGCAGGATCGGCGGCTTGTTGGTGGCCACCGAGTAGGTGCGGCAGCGGTAGTGCGGAAAATCGTACAATCCCGGCAGGATTGAGCCGATCTGGCCGGCCTCCAGACAGGCCGAAAAGGGATAGGCCGAGTAGGCCCCGGCATCGACGGTGGCCTCGCAATCGAGCGCCAGCAGGCGGCCGTCGCCGTCGGCATAGGCGGTCAGAACATAATGGTGTTCGCGGCAGTTGGCGTTGGCCGCCAAACCCTCGCGGCGATCTTCGATCCAGCGCAAAGGCAGGCCCAAGCGGCGCGTGGCCCAGGCGAGCGCCACCTCCTCGGGCAACAGGATGCCCTTGTAGCCGAAGCCGCCGCCGACATCGGGCGCGACCACGCGGATCTGACCCTCCTCGAGGCCCAAGCACTCCGCCAGTCCGGAGCGGACGATGTGGGGCTGCTGCGTGGAGCTCAGCACCACGAGCTGCCCGAGCCTTGCCTGCCAGTGCGCGATGACGGCGCGACCCTCCAGCGGGCTCATGGCTTGGCGCGCGGTGCGCAATTCGCGCGTCACGGTCAGCGCGGCCTTGCGCTCGAGGGCTTCGAAGTCCACCTCCGTGTTGGTGGTAAGGAAGAGATTGTCGCCCCAGTGCTCGTGCACCAGCGCGCTCTCCGCCCGGCGCGCCGCCAGCATGTCGGTCACGGCGGGGAACGGCTCGAGCTCGAGCTCGATCTCGGCCGCCATGTCCTCGGCTTCAGCCCGCGTGTTGGCAACGCACATGGCAACGAGCTCGCCCACGTAGCGCACCTTGCCCGTCGCCAACACGGGCTGCTGCGACGACTTGAAGCCCGGCAGGGCGGTGTCGGCGCGGATCGGTGCAACGGACACGAGATCCTCGGCAATGAAGACGCGCTCGCGTATCGCGGGCGGCACGCGCACGTCTTTGATGCGAGCGTGCGCCAGCGGGCTGCGCAGGAAGGCAACATCCTGCATGCCGGGCAGCCGCACGTCGCCGACGTACTGCCCGCGCCCGCGGAGAAAGCGGTCGTCCTCTTTGCGCGGCAGCCGGGCGCCGATACCGTCCTTCATGCCGGGTCTCCGGCCAACGCATCGACCATGCCGCTCACGAGGTTGGCGCGCTGCAGCAGGCTCTCGTCGATCTCGGCGCTGCGCGGCACGGGACTGATCCGCGCGGCAAGGCCGGCGAGCTCGGCGGCCTCGGCGCGGCGCGCCGCTTCCGCCGCCTCGATGTTCACCACCTCAAAACGCACGTGCGCGCCGGGGGTCAGCCGGCCCAGGGCCGCCAGATCGGCGGAGATGACGGTGGCGATTTTGGGATATCCGCCAGTCGTCTGTCGATCGGCCAGCAGCACGATCGGCAGGCCGTTGCCCGGCACCTGGATAGCGCCCGGGGCGATGCCATCCGAGACGATGTTGTAGCCCTTGCTGTGTTGGAGGCGGGGACCGTCGAGCCGCATGCCCATGCGATCGCTGGCGGGCGTCACGGTAAAGCTTGTGTGGCTGAGCGCGGCGATGGCCTCGGCCGTGAAGTAGTCGTCCTGGGGGCCGAGGATGATGCGGAAGCGCGGCGGCGGGGCGAGCTGGAGGCCGGCGAGCCTCACCTCACCGGTCTCCGCCGCGCGCGCGCGGCACAAGGGCAGGCGGTCGCCGGCGCTTAGCGCCCGGCCGTTAAGGCCGCCGATCCCGGCCCGCACCAGCGTCGAGCGGCTGCCGAGCACAGGGGGCACGTCGAAGCCGCCGGCCGCGGCCAGATAGAGGACGGCACTCCCCGTGAGCGCGCCGATGCGGAGCTCCTCCCCGCGCAGCAAGCGCGCGCTCTCGAACAGCGCCAAGCGCCGGCTGCCGGCTGGCGCGGTAGCCCCACGGAGCTCGATTGGCGCCGCGGCGCCGGCGCAGGCGATGCGGACGCTATCGGCATCCACCACCAGCGTTGGGCCGTGGTAGGCGATTTCGAGGGCCGTGCTATCGGGTGGATTGCCCACCATGAGGTTGGCGGCGGCGAGGCTTACCGGGTCGAGTGCCCCTGAAACCGGAATGCCAAGTCGCTGGTAGCCGACCCGGCCCTTGTCTTGCAGCGTCGTGAGCAAACCCGGAGCAAGCAGGCGCAGGGCAGGGCTCATGCGTCGTGCGGCTGCGGCGTCACGCGCAACTCCCCGGCCTGCGCTTTCGCAGCAAGCTCGTCGTACTCGGCGCGCGAGATGGGCTCGAAGCTCACCCTATCGCCCGCGCTCATAAGGGCCGCCGGGTCACGGCGCAGATCCCAAAGTTGGACGGGCGTGCGCGCGAGGATGTTCCAGCCGCCAGGGCTTTCGATGCTGTAGATCACGCTCATGGCCATGGCGATGGCAATCGATCCGGCATCGACCTTGAGCCGCGGGTTCTCGCGCCGCGGCAGCTCCAGCGCGCTGGGCAGGCCACCGAGATAGGCAAAGCCGGGCAGGAAGCCCACCATGTAAACGCGAAAGGGCGCCGTGCTGTGCGCCTCAACCACGGCGGCGGCGCTGAAGCCCGTGCGCTCGGCGACCTCCGCCAGATCAAGGCCAAGGCTTGCATCATAGCAGGCGGGCAGGCGCCAATGCCGTCCGGCCGGCACTTGTCCGGCCAGGTCCGAAAGCAAAGGCTCAAGGCGCGCTCGCAACTCCGCGTTGGTAATGCTGAGAGGATCGTAGTGCACCATGAGCGAGCGGAAGGTCGGCACCGTCTCAACCACGCCGGCAATGGCGGCGGCCTCGACGCGGCGCGCCAGCGCCAGCACGCGGGCGCTGACCTGCGGGTCGATGCGATCCCCGAACTCCACCACCAGCGCGGTATCGCCGGCGCTCAGAAACTTCGCGCGTGGCAGGAGGTGTTCGGCGGCGGTCAATGCGGCACCTGAGCCCGTCGTCGGCTTCGTTCACATTGTCTGGTTCGGCTATAGATAGTACGATGGGGCGATCGGCGGCTACCGCCATTTTTGCAAGTGAAGGCGAGGCATAGCATGGCGAGGATGGTCAATCTCAATGCGGACATCGCCGAGGGATGGGGTGCCTACGACATCGGCAACGACGCCGAGCTGATGAAGGTCATCAAGTCAGCCAGCGTGGCCTGCGGTTTCCATGCGGGCGATCCCAACACCATGCACCGCCTGTGCCTGCTGGCGAAACAGGAAGGGGTAAGCGTCGGCGTGCATCCGGGGTTCAACGACCTGTGGGGCTTCGGCCGGCGCCGCATCCAGATGAGCCCTCGCGATCTGGAATTGATGGTCGCCTATCAGATCGGTGCGCTGCAGGCGATGGCCGCCTACGCCGGCCTTAAGGTGACACATTTGAAGGCCCATGGTGCCCTCAACAACATGGCCGCCGAGGACGAAGGCTACGCCGAAGCCATCGGCCGTGCGATCAAGGTCGTCGATCGCGACATCATCTACGTCGTGCTCTTCGGTTCCGCCATGGAGAAGGCCGGGCGCAAACTCGGCTTGCGCCTGGCGCTGGAAGGCTTTCCCGATCGGCGCTACCAGGATGACGGCAACCTCGCCTCCCGTGCGATCCCCGGGACCGTGCTCAAAGATCCCAAGCAGGCCGGCGAGCAAGCCTTGCGCATGGTGCGCGATGGCGAGATCGTGGCGCTTTCCGGCAAGCGCATCAAGGTGAAGGTCGACACCTTGTGCGTGCACGGAGACGAGGCGAGCGGTGTGGCGGTGGCGCGCGGCATCCGCGCGAGTCTCGAGGAGGCTGGTATCGCCGTGGTTCCTCTTCCCGACATGCAGCTTTGAAAACCGGATTGCTGCCGGTGACCGAGCCAACTCTCCAGCCAGCGGCCGGCGCCAAGCCGCACCTTGCCATCATTGGCGGCACTGGCCCCTTGGGCTCCGGCTTGGCCCGGCGGCTGCTGCTGGCCGGCTATGGCGTGGTGATCGGATCACGCACGGCCGCCAAGGCCGAAGCGGCGACGGCGGCCCTTGCCGCGGGGATCGGCCCCGGTCGCCTGCACGGGGCCGACAACCTGGCGGCGGCGAGACAGGGCGATATCGTCTTCATAACGGTGCCGTGGGCGAGCCAGGCCGCCATCCTAGAGGAGATCAAGCCCGCGCTCGCCGGTAAGCTCGTGGTCGACACCACCGTGCCTTTGGTGCCACCCAAGGTGGCGCGCGTGCAGCTGCCCAAGGAGCATTCGGCGGCCTTGGCCGCGCGAGTCCGCCTTGGGCCGCAGGTGCGCGTGGTCTCGGCCTTTCACAACGTGGCGGCGCAAAAATTGGCTGGCGGCGGGCCCATCGATTGCGATGTCCTCGTCTTTGGCGATGATCCCAAGGATCGCCAGATTGTGGTTGAGCTCGCCACGGCGATGGGGCTCGAGGCCGTGCACGCGGGCCCGCTCGCCAACTCGGTGGCGGCCGAGGCGCTGACCTCGGTGCTGATCGGCATCAACCGTAACTACAAGGCCGAGGGTGCGGGCATCCGCATCACCGGCATTGCACGACCCTAGCGCACAGGCGAAATCGCATCACAGGCGCCGCGAATGGGCCTTCTACCCGGCACGCTCGAGCTCAGCGTTACCGCCTTGACGGGCCTGCCCGAGGTGGCGCCGGGCGCCGATTTGGCTGGCTTGTTGATTGCCGCGCTCAACCAAGGAGGGCTTGTGCCCCGGCGGCAGGACATTCTGGTTGTGACGCAGAAGGTCGTGTCCAAGGCCGAAGGGCGCTACCTCGATTTGGACCGGCTCGCACCCTCGCGGCGCGCCGAGGAGCTGGCGCGCATCACTGGCAAGGACGCGCGCCTAGTCGAGGCAGTCTTAAGCCAAGCTGACGAGGTCTTGCGGGCCAAACGCAATGTGCTGATCGTCGCCACCGGGCAAGGGCTCGTCATCGCCAACGCCGGCATCGATCAGTCCAACCTGACGCCTGAGGATCGCGGGCAGCGCGTTTTGCTGCTGCCCGAAGATGCCGATCTGAGCGCGGGCCGGCTGAAAGCCCGCCTGGATGCGCACTTTCAGTGCGACTTGGGCCTGATCATTTCCGATAGCGCCGGCCGGGCCTGGCGGCTCGGCACGGTGGGCATCGCCATTGGCGCCGCGGGGGTGCCCGCGCTCCTCGATCGGCGTGGCGAACCGGACCGGGCCGGGCGCCCGCTCGAGGTCACTGAGGTGGGATTTGCCGATGCGGTGGCGGCAATGGCCGTGCTGGCGATGGGCGAGGCGGCCGAAGCGCGCCCTGCCGCGCTGGTGCGCGGCCTCAGCTGGTCGGCGCCCGCGCGTCCGGCCGCGGCGCTGGTGCGGCCCAAACCCGACGATATGTTCCGATGAGCGAGCCAACGTCCCGCTTTGTGGCGCTGTCGGGCGGTGTGGGCGGGGCCAAGCTCGCCTTGGGCTTGGCGCACCTCCTCGGCGAGCGCTTGAGCCTGATCGTCAATACGGGCGACGACTTCGAGCATTTGGGGCTCTACGTTTCGCCAGACCTTGACACCGCGCTCTATACGCTCGCCGGCCGCGTCAATCCTGCGACCGGTTGGGGGCGCAGCGGCGAAACCTGGACCTTCATGGCTGCGCTCGAAGAGCTTGGCGGCCCAACCTGGTTCAACCTGGGAGACGGAGACCTCGTCACCCACGTCCTGCGCAGCGAGCGCCTCAGAGCCGGTGCGACGCTGACCGCGGTGACCACCGATTTGGCGCGTCGGCTCGGCATCAAGGTCGAGATCCTGCCCATGAGCGATTCTGAGTTGCGCACCGTGCTGGAGACCGATGCCGGCACCCTCAGTTTCCAGGAATATTTCGTGCGCGAAAAGTGTCGGCCTTGCCTGCGGCAGGTCCGCTTTGAGGGTGCTGCCCAGGCCAAGCCGAGCCAACAGGTGCTGGCCGCGCTGGCCGACCCCGCCCTCGGCGGCATTATTCTATGCCCCTCAAACCCGTGGCTCAGCATCGCGCCGATCCTGGCGGTTGCCGGCCTCAAAGGCGCGCTTCTGGCCGCCCGTGTGCCCATCGTTGCCGTCTCGCCCATCATTGCCGGTCAAGCCGTCAAGGGCCCGGCGGCCAAAATCATGACCGAACTCGGTCTGGCGCCGGACAGCCGCAGCATTGCCGGCTATTATGCCGGTTTCGTCGATGGCTTGCTGATCGATGAGGCCGACGCCGCCCAGGCGGCGGATGTACCGCTCGCCGTCAAAGTGACGAAAACCTTGATGCAGACGCTCGACGACAGAATAGCGCTGGCGCGCACGTGCGTGGCCTTTTGTGCCGAGCTCGCGCGGGCCCCAGCATCGCCCTCAGGCAAGGGGCGCGGAGCGGCGGCGCCATGACGGGAGCAGCCACTTGGGCGATCCTGCCCGTCAAAGTGCTCGGGCTCGCCAAGCAGCGGCTGGCGCCGGTGCTGCCACCGGCCGCGCGCCGCGAGCTGGTGCTTTTGATGTTGCGGCGTGTGCTGGCCGCCGTGGCGGCGGTCGAGCGCCTTGGGCCGATCCTGGTGGTGACGCCGGACACCCGCGTGGCCGATTTGGCCAAGGCTGAGGGCGCCCTCGTCTTGCCCGAAGCGCGCGCGAGCGGGCTCAACGCGGCCGTACGCCGCGGTCTGGCGCACGCCCTTGCCAAGGGCGCCAGACGCGCCCTGGTGCTACCGGCCGATGTGCCGCTGGTGACCCCCGACGAACTTGCCGCCCTGCTTGGCAATATGGCGGCGGGTGGCGGCGCGCGGGCGACCCTGGTGCCGGCCGCAGACGGGGAGGGGACCAACGCCATGCTGCTCGATCCCCCCGACGCGCTCGCCCCCTCTTTCGGTCCCGGCAGCTACATGCGCCACCTGGCGCAGGCGCTTGCCCGCCGGCTCGATGTCGAGGTTTTGCATTTGCCGGGCCTCGCCGCGGACATCGATCGGCCGGCCGATCTCGCGCGGCTGCTCGGCCCAGCCCCCGAGCTTCAACCCTTCCAGTTCCTCCGCGACCATGTCATGAAGGCCGCTGGAGACGGACGAACGGGACGAGAGTGCCCATGACGACCGCGATGATGGCTGAGGCACTGGCTGCGGCGGAAGCCGGGCGGCGGCTGTCCCCGGCGCACGCCTTGGCCTTGAGCGACTGCGAGGACAGGAGCCGGCTGAGCGCCCTTGCCGAGGCGCTTGCCATCGCCGGGCATGGCCGACGCCTTTCCTTTTCGAAAAAGGTTTTCATTCCGCTGACCCAGTTGTGTCGCGACGTTTGCCACTACTGCACCTTCGCGCAGACGCCGCGCAAGACGGAGCCCTATCTGACGCCCGAGGCGGTGCTGGCGGTCGCGGAAGCCGGGCAGGCGGCGGGGTGCAAGGAGGCGCTCTTTACGCTGGGGGACAAGCCCGAGCTGCGCTACGCGGCGGCGCGCAGGGCGCTGAGCCAGCTGGGGGCCGCCTCGACCCTCGACTACCTCGAGGCCACGGCAGCCCGCGTGCTCAGCGCCACCGGCCTCTTGCCCCATCTTAATCCCGGCCTGTTGGACGAGACTTGGCTGCGGCGGCTCAAGAAAGTCTCCCTGTCACAGGGCCTCATGCTCGAAACGGCCGCGCTGCGGCTGTCGGCGCCAGGCGGGCCGCACTTCGGCTCTCCGGACAAGCACCCGGCCCGGCGGCTTGCAACCCTGGCGGCGGCCGGGCGGGCGCGGGTGCCGTTTACCACCGGCCTCCTCATTGGCATCGGTGAGACGCGTCGGGAGCGCATCGAGGCGCTGCTCGCGATTCGCGAGCTGCACGAGCGCTACGGTCACATTCAGGAGATCATCATTCAGAATTTCCGGGCCAAGCCCGGCACGCGCATGGCCAGCGCGCCCGAACCTTCGCTCAGCGAGCACCTGTGGACGATTGCCGTGGCGCGCATAATTTTTGGCGCGGCCATGAATATCCAGGCCCCTCCCAACCTGCAGCCCGAGGCATTGGCCGAGGTGATTGGCGCCGGCATCAACGATTGGGGCGGGGTGTCACCGGTCACGCCCGATCACGTCAATCCGGAAGCGCCCTGGCCGCATTTGCAGCGCTTGCGTGAGGTCACAGAACGGGCCGGGCGCAGCTTAATCGAGCGGCTCGCCGCCTACCCCGAGGTGTTGCTGGCCGAGGCGGCGCCGACGGCGGGCGAGGGTGGCGGCAGCCTTGCCCGCGCCGGAGGCGCGCGCTACCTGACGACGCCCTGGCTCGAGGAGGCGCTCAGGACCCCGACGCTGCGCCTGATGGATGGGCAAGGCTATGCCCGCGAGGATGGCTGGGTTGCCGGCGCGCTGACCGCGGTGCCGGCCGCGCCGTGGGCGGCCCCGGGCGTGCGGCCAGCCAAAGAGCCTCCGCTCAAGCGCCAACTCGCGCGTGCCCTTGCCGGCGAGGCGCTCGCGGAGGACGATATTGTCTGCCTCTTTGCTGCGCGAGGCCCCGAGTTTGCGGCCGTCGTCGCCGCCGCCGACGCCCTGCGCGCCCGGTCGGTGGGGGACACCGTCACCTATGTCGTCAACCGCAACATCAATTACACCAACATTTGTACTTACGGCTGCAAGTTCTGCGCCTTCTCCAAAGGTCGCCACAATCTCGGCCACCGCGATCCGCCTTATGATCTCGATGCCGCCGAAATCGGCCGGCGCACGCTGGAAGCCTGGCAGCGCGGCGCCACCGAGGTATGTCTGCAGGGCGGTATCCGGCCGGGCTATACGGGAGAGACCTATCTTGGCATCGTCGCGGCCGTAAAATCGGCCGTGCCGCAGATGCACGTGCACGCCTTTTCCCCGCTCGAGATCTGGCACGGGGCGACGACGCTCGGCCTGTCCCTCGACGTCTACCTCGGCCGCCTCGAGGCTGCGGGCCTGGCGAGCCTGCCCGGCACGGCCGCGGAAATCTTGGACGATGAGGTGCGCGCCATCCTCTGCCACGACAAGATCAACACGGCGCAATGGTTCGAGGTGATGGAGACCGCCCACAGCGTCGGTCTCAAGAGCACTGCCACCATCATGTTCGGTCACGTCGATGCCTATCGCCACTGGGCGCGGCATCTGCTCGGGGTGCGCCGCTTGCAGGCAAAGACCAAGGGCTTTACCGAGTTCGTGCCGCTGCCGTTCGTTCATATGGAAGCGCCGATCTATCTCAAAGGCCAGGCGCGCAAAGGCCCGACCCTACGCGAGGCGCTTTTAATGCACGCCGTGGCGCGGCTCGCGCTCTACCCCGAGATCGTCAATATTCAGGCGTCCTGGGTGAAGATGGGACCCGAGGGCGCCGTCGCCTGCCTCGCGGCGGGGGCCAATGATCTTGGCGGTGTGCTGATGAACGAATCGATCACGCGTGCCGCCGGGGCCATGCACGGCCAGGAGATCGGCGCCTCCGACCTTGAAGCCATGATCCGTGCGGCAGGCCGTAGGCCCGAGCAGCGCAACACGCTTTATGCGGTGCTCCCAGGCGGCAGCGGCGGCGGTCCGGGCCGGCAATCTCCGCCGCTCGAAGCCGCCGAGTAGGCGCCGGCGGAGCCCTGCCCATGACCCCCTTCGACTTTCCGCGCCGCGTTGAGGATGCAAGCGTCCGGGCCCGTGCGGTTGGCCTTTTGAAGGCGCGCGGGGTGCGGCTGCCGACCTTTGCCGAACTGGCCGATCCGCACCCCCTGCCGGCCGCCGCCCGCGGCGCCCTTGCCAGCGTCGACCCGGATCGACCCGAGGCCGCCAATCTCGCGCGCGTCAATTGGTTTAATGACTGGGATCGCCGCATGCGCCGCGCCACGCCGGCCTACCTGGAAATCCCGCGAGCGCTGAGCGGGGTTGAGGCGCCCATTCTCGTGGCCGTTGGCGATCTCTTCCCGATGATCCGGGCGCACAAAGTGTTGGCCGCCTACGCCTGTCTCGCCCCCCGCCTGGCGGCTGGGCGTTTCGATCCGACCTGCCAGCGGGCGGTGTGGCCCTCGACGGGCAATTACTGCCGCGGCGGCGTCGCCATCTCCCGCATTCTCGGCTGCCGCGGCGTGGCCGTGCTGCCGGCCGGTATGAGCCAGGAGCGCTTCGACTGGCTCGGGCAATGGGTGAGCGCCCCGGAAGACATCATTCGCACGCCGGGCACGGAGTCGAACGTCAAGGAAATCTATGATGCCTGCGCGGAGCTGGCGCGCGATCCGAGCCTTGAGATTATCAATCAGTTTAGCGAGTTCGCCAACTACCTCGTGCATTGGCGCTGCACCGGGCCGGCCTTGGAGAAGATTTTCGAGACCCACGCCCAAGCTTCGGCGCTGACGCTCGCGGGCTTTGTCGCCGCCAGCGGCTCGGCCGGCACGCTCGCGGCCGGCGATTATCTCAAGCACCGGCACGGCGCCAAGATCGCGGTGGTGGAAGCCTTGGAGTGCCCGACGCTCGCAAGCAACGGCTATGGCGAACACAACATCCAAGGCATCGGCGACAAGCACGTGCCTCTGATTCACAACGTCATGAACACCGACCTCGTCATCGGCGTGAGTGACCGGGCGACGGATGCGCTTAACGCGGTCTTCAATAGTGCGGCCGGGCGCGCGCATTTGCTGCAGCGCTTCGACCTGAGCCCGCAATTCGCCGAACGCCTCAGCCACTTCGGCTTATCCTCGATTGCCAACATCCTGGGCGCCATCAAAATGGCCAAGCACCTGGCGCTCGGGCCCGAGCAGGCGATCCTCACCGTTGCTACCGACGGCCATGGCCTCTACGGCAGCGAGCTCAAGCGGTTCCTGGCGCGGCGGCACAATAATGATGTCTTGAGCGAGAGGTTTGCCGCCGAGCTGACCGGCCAGTACCTGATGGGTGCCGGCAGCGAAAACGTGCTCGAGGCCACCACGCGGGAGCGGCAGCGTATGTTCAACCTCGGTTACTTCACCTGGGTCGAGCAGCAGGGCATTGCCGTTGCCGATTTCGATCGGCGCCGACAGTCGCAGTTTTGGCAAGACTTGCAGGGCTTGCTGCCGCTGTGGGATGAGATGATCGCGGCCGTCAATTGCGACAGCGGCCAGGTGGCGGCATGAGGCGAGGAGAGTGTTGCGCATGAGTTCTACGGCGCAGGTTGCGCCCTATTCTGAGCTGCGGCGGGCCACGTTGGCGCGCGACCGGGGTCTACGCGAGAAGGTGATGTCGCTCGAGGCGGCCGCGCAACTCGTGCGCGACGGCGAGCACGTGGCGATCGGCGGCTGCACGCTGTCGCGCACGCCGATGGCCATGATTTGGGCCTTGATCCGCGCGCAGAAAAAGAACCTTGTGATCTCGCGCTCGATCACCTCCACCGAGGGCGATTTGCTGCTGGCCTCGGGCGTGTCCAATCACGTGATCACCAGCTGGTTCTCGCAAGGCATCGTCTGGGGCGTGTCGAAGATCATGCGCCATTTCACGGAGCGCAAGCTCGCGCGCTTCGAGGAGTGGAGCCACATGTCGATGGGTCTGCGTTACCGCGCCGGTGCCATGGGCATTCCCTTCATTCCTTCACGCTCGATGTTGGGGTCCGACGTGGGTGAGCGCGTCATGGAGCAGATGCGCAGCATGACTTGCCCATTCACCGGCGAGCAGTTGACGCTGCTGCCGGCCCTCAACCCGGATTTGGCGCTGATTCATGTGCAACGCTGCGACGCCTTCGGCAATGCCCAGTTCGATGGCCTGCAATTTATGGACATCGATATTGCCATGGCGGCGAAGCGTGTGATCCTGACGACGGAGCGCATCATCTCCAATGAGCAGATTCGCCGCGTTCCCGATTTGACGCGGATTCCATTCTTTGCCGTGGAAGCGGTGGTCGAGGTGCCGATCGGCTGCGCGCCGCACGAGTGCTACGGCGTCTATGAGCCCTTCTTTGGCGCACTTGACGACTATGCCCGCCGCGTGGCGCGGGCGCCCGTGAGCGGCTGTCGCCAGTATCTCGAGGAGTACTATTTCTCAGCCAAGTCCTGGCCGGATTATCTGAGCAAGCTCGGCCTGGACGCGATGCTCGATGCCTGCCGCCGCGGCCGGAGCGTTCACAATGACTGAAGAGGCTCAGCCGGCGCCGCACTACACCGCCTCCGAGTTGTTGGCCGTGATGGCAAGCCGCCTGTTGCGGGATGGGCAGATCGTGTTCGCCGGCGTGGGTGTGCCGCTGCTGGCCGCCACGCTCGCCCAGCGCAGCCATGCGCCGCATCTGACGATCCTGTTCGAGGGCGGCACGATCGGTCCCTTCATCGTGCCCGGCCAGTTGCCCCCCTCTACCAACGAACAGCGTTGCACGCGACGCGCCAACATGGTGCTGCCGATCACCGATGTTCTCCTCTTGCTACAGCGCGGCTATGTGGACGTCGGGTTCATGGGTGGTGCGCAGATCGATAAATTCGGCAATCTCAATTCCTCCTTCATCGGCGATGCCGACAACCCGCAGATCAGGCTGCCGGGCAGTGGCGGCGGCAACGACATTTCCTCCTTGACTGACATGATCGTGGCCATGAAGCACGAAAAGCGGCGCTTCGTGGAAAAGGTCGATTTCATCACTTCGCCGGGCTGGCTCGCCGGGCAGCGCACGCGCGCCGAGCGCGGCCTGCCATACGGCGGCATGTGGCGTGTGGTCACCGACCTCGCCATCATGGGCTTCGATAGGGACAGCCGAGAGATGAAGGTCCTGGGCCTCAATCCTGGCGTCAGTCGCGAGCAGGTTGCGGACAACACCGGCTTCAAGCTGATGTTTGCTGAGAACCTCGAGCGCGTCGAGCCGCCGCGCCAACGCGAGTTGGAGGTGCTGCGCGAGCTCGATCCGGAACGGCTTTACACGGCGTGAGGATATGGCGGTGCCGTCAAGCGAGATCCTGCGCAACAACGTGAAAGAAAAGCTTGCGCGCAACGAGCTGGTGTCATCGATGACGGTGCGGCTGGTGCGCTCTATTGAAATCGTGCGCATCGCCAAAACTGCGGGCTTCGATTCGCTCTACGTCGACCTGGAGCATTCCAGCCTTGGCCTTGACGCCACCGGCCAGATTTGCATGGCTGCCCTGGCGCTCGGCATCGCGCCCTTCGTGCGCGTGCCCGCCAATTCGCCGGAGTACATCTGTCGTGTGCTCGACGGCGGTGCGCTCGGTGTGATCGCCCCGGGGGTGCGCTCGGCCGCCGAGGCGCGCCACGTGGTGGCCGCAGCCAAGTACGCTCCTCTCGGTCGGCGCGGACCCTCTGGCGCCCTGCCGCATCTCAATTATGCCAACCTGCCCGCCGATGAGGCCAATGCGGCCATGAACGCTGCGACCATGGTGATGGTCCAGTTCGAGAGCGCCGAGGCCATCGACAGGGCGGAGGAGATTGCCGCGGTCGACGGGGTCGATCTCATCATGATCGGCACCAACGACTTCCTGGCCGATATCGGTCTACCCGGCCAATTCGAAAGTGCGCGCGTCACGGATGCCTATGCCCGTACCATTGCGGCGTGCCGCGCGCACGGCAAGCACGTGGGTGTCGGTGGCTTGCCTTCGCGTCCCCAGCGCATCGCCGAGTTCGTCAAGATGGGGGCCCGTTATGTCTCGACCGGCACGGACCTCGCCTTTCTGATGGCTGAGGCCGGCGCACGCGCACGACAGGTGCGCGCACTGCCCTTGTGAGGGCCGCAGGCAAAGAAGCGCGCGGCTTGCGGCCGCCGACACAGCGAGGTGATCACCGCCGGCGTCGTCAAGATCGGGCGATGGCCATGGGTATGGCGATGGCCATGGGTAGGAGGGGTCAGCGATGGAGAGCAGCCAGGAGTTCGTGCGCGTCGCAGCGGCCGAGGCGGAGGCCTTCGGGCAGCGTCTTTTGCAGCACCACGGTGTGCCGCCCGAGGATGCAGCCATTGTCGCGCACTGCCTAGTGCGCGCCGATTTGCGCGGGATCGATACGCATGGCCTGCAATTTCTGCCGCAGTATCTGGCACGCGTCCGGCGCGGTTTGATCAACCCCCGCCCGGTACTCGAACCGCGCCGGGTGACGCCTGTTGCCGCCAGCTTGGACGGCGACAACGGCTTTGGCTTCGTGGTCGGCATGCGCGCCATGCGGGAAGCCATGGACATGGCGCGCGGTTTCGGCATCGGCATCGTTTCGGCCCGCCGCAGCACGCATTTTGGCATGGCCGCCGCCTATGTGCTGCCGGCGCTCGAGGCCGGCTTCATCGCCATGGTTTTTTCCAACGCCTCGCGGGCCATGCCGCCTTGGGGTGGGCGCGAGGCCCTGCTCGGCACCAATCCCTTGGCCGCGGGCGCTCCGGCGGGGAGCCAGGTCCCCTTTCTGCTGGACATGTCGCCAGCGGTGGCAGCACGCGGCAAGATTCGCCGCGCCGCGCGGCGGGGCGAGGCCATTCCGCCGGGTTATGCGCTTGACGCGGCGGGCCGACCCACCACCGATCCCGCGGCGGCACTCGACGGGGGCGTGGTGCTGCCGATCGGCGGCTACAAGGGTTCGGGCCTGTCGATGCTGATGGACATCATGGGCGGGGTGATCTCGGGAGCGGGCTGCGCGGGCGACGTGGCGAGCCAGTTCCTCGACTACGATCGCCCGCAGAACGTCGGACATTTCTTTCTCGCCCTCAGGCCTGACCTGTTTGTCGAGATCGAGGACTATCGCGCGCGCATGGATCGGTTGGTTGAGCGCGTGCATCAGAGCCCGACCGGGCACGGCTTCACGGAGGTGGTGATGCCAGGCGAACTCGAGGCGCGGCTCGAAGCCGAGCGCCGCAGCCAGGGTGTACCTTACCATCGCAAGGAGTTCGCGGCGCTGGCGGCGGAGGCGGCCAGCGCCGGCCTGCCGCCCTTGCCGGTTCTGCAGGCGGAGTGAATGGCATGCGGGTCGGCGGTTATGACATCGACGTAGTTGTGCAAGGCTACCCCGGCAAGGCCGTGTGCCATGGCGGTCTCGGCTGGAGCAGCGTGGTGTTGCTCAGAGGCCAGGGACGTATTGCCCTGATCGATGCCGGCTCGTTTGGATTGCGCCCGTTGCTGCTGCCGAGGCTCAAGGCGCGCGCTTTGGCGCCCGGCGATGTCACCGACCTGCTGCTAACCCATTCCCGTCACGATCACGCCGTGAACTGGACGCTC
>Ga0075424_100001642_pt1 | contig 19834 bp, 18 predicted proteins | sample SoiMethybrSBSTD3_FD_75301 | JGI IMG/M metagenome (GOLD analysis project Ga0075424, IMG submission 75301) | Bulk soil microbial communities from a Populus tree surrounding site in Tennessee, USA - Soil MetaG P. TD hybrid SBSTD3 | ecosystem: Environmental > Terrestrial > Soil > Tree plantation... | reverse complement strand
CGTCAACGTCAGGTTCATGAGGATCGTGGTGGCGACGTCGAGGTAGTACGAGTCCCGCGTCAGGAGCGGCAGCGCCGCGATGGCCAGGGTGATCAGCGCGACGCCGACCGTGGGAGTCACCGCCGGTTGCCTAGGCTCCACCGACGAGTCCCCGGGGCCGCAGGAGCAGCACGACGATGACCATCACGAAGCCGAGCATGTTGACGGCAGCGCTGCCCATGAAGAGCGTGCCCAGCCCCTCGACACCGCCGAGGAGCAGCCCACCCAGCACCGCGCCGGGCAGGCTCCCCATGCCGCCGACGATAATGATGATGAACGCCTTGACGACCGGCAGCGCCCCCATCGCCGGGCTCACCGCGAAGACCGGCGCCAGCAAACCGCCGGCGCCGCCGGCCAGTGCGCACCCGACACCGAAGCCGAGTGCGGAAACTGCGTCGATGTTGACGCCCTGGAGGGCGGCAGCGTCGGGATCCTGAGCCACGGCCCGCATCGCTCGGCCGGGACGGCTGAGCCGCAGGAACAGATAGAGCGCCACGATGAGGACGATGGCCGAGAGGCTCACCACCAGGCGCTCAACCGACATGATCAGCCCGAAGAACCGCACGACCCCCGAGAACGCAGACGGCACGGGCTTGTCGAGCACGCCGAACGCGAGCTGGGCACCGGCTTGCATGACCCAGAGCAGGCCGAGCGACACGATGAACGCGTTCAGCGCCTTGCCCCGGAGATCGTGGAAGATCAGCCGCTCGGCGACGACGCCCGCGAGCCCGACGGTGAGGATGGCCAGCCCGAGCGTCGCGAAGTAGTTGAGGCCGAAGAGCGCGTAGACGTAATAGGTGACGTACCCCCCGAGCATGTAGAACTCGCCGTGGGCGAAGTTGATGATCTCGAGGATCGAGAAGATGAGCGTGAGACCGAGGGCGACCAGGACGTAGACCATCGCCAGGCCGAAGCCGTTGAGCAGCGCCTGGACCAGCAGCTCGATCGACACGGTTGCTCGCGGCTAGCCCGGACTATTCATGAGCGACTTCGCTCGAGGCGGGCGGGGCCTGTCGCAGGGGCCGCCCAACCGGGACGGCTCCGTCACCGCTCGCCCGAAACGCGGCTCTTCGAGCCGCGAACGGGACAAGGGGGTCCCACTCACGCCGTCCCGGTTGAGCGGCTCCTGCGCCACCCGCCCGGTCTCGATCGAGTCGCTCATGGATAAGTCCAGGCTAGGGGAGCGGCGCCGCGGCGTTCTCACTTCTTCAGAGCCGACGGTAGCACTTGAGCGATGTCGACGACTTTGCCGTCGCGGATCTCGCTGATGACCATTGGGTACAGGAACTGCCGGTCGATGCCGTACGTCTCCTTGCCGCCCAGGACGAGCTTGCCCCACACCGTGTCGAAGGGCTTCTGGGTCAGCGCCGCGAGGACCTTGTCGGTCTCGAGCGAGCGCGCGTCCTGCATGGCCTTGGTGATCACGTCGAAGGCCGCGTAGTTGGCGATGGCGATGACGCCGGGCACTTCCTTGTAGCGCTTCTCGTATTCCTCGCCGAACCGGCGGACGGTCGCGCCGACGAAGTCGCTCTTGACGTTGATATTGAGCGGGCTCCACACGCCCTCGGCCGCTTCCTTGCCGGCAACGCCGATGATCGTGAACGGATTGGTCCCGGCCGTCCAGCCCTTGGCGCCCTTGAAGCCGAGCTCGCGCGCCTGCTTCAAGATGAGCCCGCCCTCGCCAGCGGGCGCCGCGGCGACGTCGAGCATGTCGGGCTTGGTCGCCAGGAGCTTGGTGAGGATCGGGTAGAAGTCCTTGGTGCCGCGCTCGTAGTACTCGTCGGCGGCGACCTCGAAGCCGAGGCCCTTCAACGCCTTCACGACCGCGGTGTTGGTGTCCTTGCCGCTGGTGTCGTTGGGGGAGATCAGCGCGACGCGCTTCACCTGCGGATGCTTCTCCTTCACCCAGCGATAGAAAGGCTCCGCCACTTCCCACTGGCTCAGCATCGCGCGGAACGAGTAGGGCTTGTCGGGGCCGAGGTTCGCCGTGCCCCAGCACACGAACGAGAAGAGGACCTTCTCCGGCTCGGTCACGGTCTGCACGGCGTTGCAGGTCGCACCGACCGCGTTGCCGATGATGTACTTCACCTTGTCTTGGAACACGAGCTTGTTGGCGGCGGTAGCCGCGTCGGCGGCGAGCGCCTTGTGGTCGTAGCTCACGAGCTTGATCTTGTAGACGTCGCTGCCGACCTTGAGACCGCCGGCCTTGTTGATCTCGTCGGCCTTCATCTCGGCACCGCGCACCAGCTCGACGCCGTACGACGCGGCGCCGCCGGAGAGCGGGCCCAGCACGCCGATCGTCAGCGTCTTGTCCTCGGCCGCGCTCGGCGTTCTCGTCCCCGCGATCGCCACCACCATCGCGACCGCGGCAATGGTCGCGATGCATGCTCGCACGTTCATCTCACGTTCCTCCTCGGCCGCCGATAAAGGCCGGTGGGCCTTTCTCCGCGCCCTCGTATGCTCACGGCTCGTGATGCGGTTTCGTCGCGCTCCAGCGTCGGGAGCCGCACGAGTCTCGCGCGGTCGGCGCTCGGATTCAAGTGCCCTCCCGAGCGACGCGCCTTGACGTCACTCACCGCGCGCCGCGATAATCCGCGCGTGGCGATCTCGGCCGGCCCGCGGGGAGCGTACCGGGACGACGTCCTCGTTCGGGCGCCGGTGCTCGGCCGGCGGCGCCGCTCCGCCGCCGCGCGGCACGAGTCGTACCTGGCCTGGAGTCTCCTGAGCCCGACCCTCCTCGTCATCCTCTTCCTGGTCGCGTATCCGTTCTTCTCGGCGATCTACCTGAGTCTTCAAGACAAGATGGTCGGCGCGCCGGGCCGCTTCGTCGGGCTCGACAACTACGCGAGCCTGTTCCGCGACGAGGTCTTTCTGCGTACGGCGTGGAACAGCGTCGTGTACACCGCGGTGGCCGTCGCGCTGAAGTTCGTGCTCGGGCTCACGATGGCGCTGATTCTCGATCAGCCGCGGCGCTTCAACAACGTCTTCCGCACGCTCCTGTTCGTGCCGTGGGCGGTGCCGGTCGTGATCGTGGCGCTGAACTGGCGATGGATCTTCGACGATCTGAGCGGCTTCCTGAACAACTTCCTGATCACGTTCCACCTGACGAGCGATATCATCTCGTGGCTCGCCGATCCGCGCCTGGCGATGGCCTGCGTGATCGCGGTGGTCGTCTGGTCGGGCACGCCGTTCTACTCGATGACGTTCCTGGCGGGGCTGCAGGCGATCCCCAAGGAGCTCTACGAGGCCGCGGAGATCGACGGCGCCTCGACGATCCAGCAGTTCTTCTTCGTCACGATCCCGCGCCTGAAGACGATCTTCCTGACCACGGTGATGCTGTCGACGATCTGGACGGCGACCAATCTTCAATTCGTGCTGATCCTGACGCGCGGCGGCCCCGGCAGCCGCACCGAGATCTTCCCGCACCTCGCGTATACGACCGCGCTCGGCGCGCGCCGGCTCGGGATGGGGGCGGCGGTCTCGCTCGTCTTCTTCCCGCTGCTGGTCGTGCTGATCGTCTTGCTCACCCGGCGCATGCTGCGCCCGGCCGACGAGTAGCGATGGTCCGCACGACGTCCGGCTCGCGCCGAATCCTGAAATGGGTCGGCAACGGTCTGCTCGCCGTGCTGCTGGTGTGGACGCTGCTGCCCTTCTACTGGATGATCGCGACCTCGCTCAAGGCCGATCGCGAGATCTACGGCTTCGAAGCGACGCTCTATCCGCACCGGCCGACCCTGGCGGCCTACGGGCGCCTCTTCGGAACGACGCCGTTCGTGAAGTACGTGCGCAACAGCACGGTCATCGCGGTCGGCAACACAGTGCTGTCGCTCGTGTTCGGCTGCCTCGGCGCGTATGCGCTGGCGCGTCTGCGCTTCCCGGGGCGCTCGCTGATCGCGCGCGGGCTCGTCGTGACCTATCTCGTCCCGCCGGCGCTGCTGTTCATCCCACTCTTCGCCGTGATGTCGACGCTTCGTCTCATCGACACGCACCAGGGCCTCATCCTCGCGTATCTGAGCTTCTCCGTGCCGTTCTCGACCTGGCTCCTGATGGGCTACTTCCGCTCGGTGCCGATGGAGCTCGAGGAGGCGGCGCTGGTCGACGGCTGTAGCCGGCTCGGCAGCCTGATCCGCGTGATCCTGCCCATGTCGCTGCCGGCGCTCGCGGTGGTGACGTTCTTCTCGTTCACCCAGTCGTGGAACGAGTTCCTCTACGCGAACGTGTTCGTGAACAGCGTCGAGGTGCGCACGATCACCACAGGGCTCTCACTCTTCGTCGTGGAGGACGTGTTCTTCTGGGGCCCGATGATGGGCGCGTCCTTCCTGAGTACCTTGCCGCCGCTCGCGATGTACCTGATCTTCCAGCGCTGGGTCGTCAAGGGCCTGACGCTCGGCGCCGTGAAGGGTTAGCGACTGCCGCAGCGAGCTCACAAGAAGGAGATCCGACATGAGCGCGATGAATCGACGCAAGCTCCTGAAGCTGGCCGGCGCGGCAGGCGTGGCGGCGACGGGCCCGTGGTGGCGAGTCGGCACGAGCCAGGCTCAGCGAGCCAAGAAGCTCGTCTACTGGCACCTGCCGAACTTCACGCCGCTCGCCGACCAGATCCAGAAGGATCAGGTGTACGAGTTCGCCAAGCAGGCCGGACTCAAGGAGTCCGAGGTGGAATACGCGGTCGTCGCCAACGAGCAGGCGACCGCCAAGCTCGCGGCCGCGATCGAGGCCGGCAACCCCCCTGACGTGATCCGGCTCTACGAATCCAACGTGCAGTTCTACGGCTCGCAGGGCCACCTGATCGATATGACCGATCTGGTCACCAAGATGCGCCGCGAGCCCAAGGGCATCTTCGAGTCCAGCATGACGGCCGTGATGTACAAGGGCCGCGCCCTCGGCGTGCCGCTGGCCGTGAATCCCTGGCCGGTCCACGCACGGCTCGACCTGCTCGAGCAAGCCAAGGTCGAGTACCCGAAGACCTGGGATGAGTTCATCGAGGTGAGCAAGAAGATCCAGTCGCCGCCGCGCCTCTTCGCGTTCGGCATGTGCCTGGGGCTCGTCGAGGACACGACCGACAACGTGATGAATCTCCTCTGGTGCTACGGCGGCAAGATGGTCGACGCCGACAACAAGACGGTCGTCATGAACTCGCCCGCGAACGTGGCCGGCGTCAAGGTGATCGAGGCCATGTTCAAGACGCACAAGATCATCCCGCAGGGCGCGATCTCGTGGGACAACTCCGGCAACAACAAGGCGTACCAGTCCAAGCAGGCGGCGTTCGTGATGAACCCGTCGAGCATCTACGCCTATCTCGATTCGAACGACAAGGATCTGCAGAAGGTCACCGGGCTCTTCCCCGTGCCGGCCGGGCCCAAGGGTACCGTCAATCAGATCGACACCTGGTCCTACGGCGCATTCAAGAAGAACCCGTATCCGGACCTGGCGCGCGGGCTGATCGACTACTTCATGCAGCCCGCGAACTACGACAAGATCATCCAGTCGACCGGCGGCCGCTGGGTGCCCGTCTACAAGCGGCTGTTCGATTCACCGTTCTGGCGCGAGAAGCCCGAGTTCAAGCACTTCATCCACATGGCCGAGACGGGCGTGCCGGTGAGCTATGCCGGAGCGCCGACGCCGGCGGCGGGGGAGGTGCTCAATACGCACGTGATCCCGAAGATGATTCAGCGGGTTCTGGTTGATGGGTGGGAGCCGGCGAAGGCTCTGGACGAGTGCGACAAGCGCATTGTCGAGATTTACACGAGGTATAACAAGGCGTGATCGCAGGCGGCCGAGAAGGGCCCATCTGCTTCGTCGGCGACCTCGGCCCTCCCTGCGGCGTATGCGGCATACGCCTCAGTCGGGCCCCGGCCGCCTCCTCGCAGCTGGACCCTTCTCGGCCGCCTGCTCTCGCGGATGTTGGTTGCCGGATCGGCTGCCTATCCCTCTCCGTGGAGTTTGTGGCGCTCGCCGTGAAGTGAAACCACCGGCTGGCTGTGCCCACCGCGGTTGGATTTGTTGCGTGCTCGCGGCGGTTGGGAATTTGTTGCGGCGTGGCGTAAGGGGTGCCCGCGGCGGTTGGGATTGCGCCGCGGCGGTGGAGTACGCCGCTCGCGATTGGAGTGGCGGGCGTTGCGGTTACGTCGGGAGGCCGGGGATGAGGTTGGCGCCGACGTCTATGGTTATTGAGGAGCCGGCGAAATCGCGGGCGGGGGTGATGGGTTCGGCGGCGCCGCCGAGGTGTTTGGCCAGGAAGGCTTCGGTGACGGCGCGGAACGCGATCTGGTTCTTGGGTTTCGAGAAGCCGTGGCCCTCGTCCGGGAAGACGACGTAAGTCACGGGTACGTTGCGCTGGCGTAGTACCGCCACCATCTGCTCCGACTCCGCGCGCGTCACGCGGACGTCCTCGAGCCCTTGCACGATCAGGATCGGCCGGAAGGCGCGATCGATGTGCGTCAGCGGCGAGCGCTCCCGAAGAAACGCGCGCCCTTCCTCGGTGTCCGGATTACCGACGCGGTTCTTCCACACGCTGAATACCGGGGCCCAGTAGGGCGGGATCGCCGCCATGAACGTCAACAAATTGGCGATCCCGTAGATGTCGACGATGCACGCGAACACGTCCGGCGTCTTCGTCGCGGCGGTGAGCGCCGCGTAGCCGCCGTAGCTCCCACCGTAGAAGCCGATCCGCTTGGGATCGGCGATGCCGCGCGCGACGGCCCAGTTCACCCCGGCGATCAGATCGTCGTGCATCTTGCCGCCCCACTCGCCGTCGGCGGCGGTCACGAACGCCTTGCCGAAGCCCGTCGAGCCCCGGTAGTTGATGCTGAGCACGGCGTAGCCGCGATTGGCGAGCCACTGGTGGGTGGGATTGAAGCCCCACTCGTCGCGCGCGTACGGCCCGCCGTGAATGACCAGGACCATCGGGACATTGCGCGCGCCGGCCGTCGGCAAGGTCAGATAGCCCGGGATCTTCAGGCCGTCGAGTGCCGGAAACGACACGGGCTCGAGCGGGCGGAGCGGAAGCCTGTCGAGCTGGCGGCGCGCCTTGAAGAGCGGGCTGATCCGCCGAGTCGACCGATCGTAGAGCATCCATTCCGGGCTCGCCGCGTCGTGCTGCACCAGCACCATCACCCGCCGGGCGTCGGCGCTGAGCGCGGTCAGCTCGACGTCGCCCCGCGCCGCGCTCTGGATGGTTCGCAGGTCGGCGGCGAAGCTCGGATCCACCGCGTGCCAGCGGCGCCGATCGACCATCGCCCCGCCGGCCAGGGGACGGCGCGTGATCCGATGAAGGAGCACTCGCGAGATATCGGCGTCGGGATCCTCGGCCAGGACGCGCGTCCGACGTGAGGCCATGTCGACGGCGACGAGCGCTGCCTTGTCACGCTCCCGCGCGTCGAAGAGATAGAGCGTCTTGCCGTCGTCACTGAAGTCGAGGACGTGCGTGGCGTCGATCGCGGAGCGCGAGATCGTGGTGAAGAGAGCCCAGGCGCCGTCCGGGCGCCGCTCGAGCAGCTCCACGCTGCCGTCCTTCAGAACGCGCGCGCCGAGCCGCAGGCGGAACGCGCTGTCGGTCGCGATCCACGCGAACTGGTCATTCTCGAACACGCGCTCCGACGCGCCGCTCACGACGTCGATCCGATAGAGGTCGAAGAACTGCTTGTCGCGCGCGTTGTGCGTGAACAGCATCTCGCGCGGGAAGCGCTGGCTCACTTCGTGGACCCAGGCGCGCACGCCGCGCGGCGGCGTGAGGGGTACGACCGTGCCGTCGCGGAGGTCCACGCTCGAGGCGCGCCAGTTCTCGTCGCCGTCGCGCTCCTGGAAGAACACGACGTGGCGGTTCGTGTAGGCCCACTGGAAGAAGGAGCTGATCGGCCGATCGGTCACACGGGTGAGTGGCCTCGCGGCGCCGAGATCGCCGACCGGCGCCACCCAAAGGTTTCGCACGCCGTCGACCGGGGCGACGTAGGCGACCGAGGCGCCGTCGAATGAGAGCTGGGCCCAGGCGACGTCGGGATCGCCGAAGAACGTCTCGCGTGGCACGAGGGTGTGTGCGGGTGCTTGAGCCGATCGCGTGGGTCGTGGGAGAAGTAGCCCAGCGGTCGCCGAGGTCGCGGCCACCAGAAACTGCCGACGAGACGACGGGATCGGAAGCATGGTGAGCTCCTTCGTCTGGCTCGAAAAGGCTAGCACGATCGCCGCCGCCGACGTGTCTGGAACCGCATGCCGCGCCCGGAGGTTACGAGTAAGATCGAAGGTGGCGGCGACGGCCGCAAAAATTGTCGACGCACGGGGACCAGGCTCATGAAAGCGACCCGACTCGGGCTCTTGATCGTCTCGATCGCCACGCTGACCACCGCATGCGCGGGTACCGGCGCGACGCCACCGCTCAGCATGACGACGACGACCTTGACCGCCGGGTGGGAGCAGCACTTCACCGTCGAGTGGGCCGCCGCCGAGCAGAGTCAAAGCTCGAGAAAGCTCACCGGCTACGTCTACAACCGCAACGGCGAGTTCGCGATCAGTCTCAGAGTTCTCGCCCAGGCCGTCGACGCGGGCGGCGCGGTGGTCGGCCAGCGTATCGCCTATGTCCCGGGCGGGGTGGGCGGATACGGTCGCGCCTACTTCGAGGTTCCGAATCTGCCGGCGTCTGCCACCTATCGGGTCAGCGTGTGGGACTACACGTGGTTCCAGTCCAGCGGCGACGGCAAGATGTGAGGTTGCGCGGCTGAGATCGTCCTAGCTGGGCGGGGCGCCCGAGGTCTGACGAAGCAGCTCCACGGGCCCCTCGGGCTCCCAGCTCATCTGACCCAGGCCGGTTCCCGTCATTCTGCTCTCGGAAAGCCGCGTGAGGCTGATCCATCCGCCGTTGGCCGTCGCGGGCGTGAGCGTCAGCGCCAGCCGGCCATTCGATGTCCCGAGCCGACCTTGCACGTTGACCGAGACCATCTCGCCACGGATCTTCACGCTCAGGATCCCCGATACGCCCGGCAAGGTCTGTCCGAACACCTGCCAGGGTCCGACCGACACGCCTTCAGCAGGCGCCGCGTCGGTCTGATCCAGGATGATCAGGGTCACCAGGGTGCTGCCCCAGGTGCCCGTCCAGGTTCCGCGGAGATCGGGCAAGCGTCCCGCCGGTGGCGCCGCCAACGGCGGCGGCGCGCTCGAGCAGGCGCCGAGCAGCATGGCGAAGACCAGCAGGCCGGCCCAGCGGAAGGCCATCGAGTCGAATATACTCGCGCCCGAAGGTACTTGACTCGAGTCGACCCATAGGGGAGAGACCCATGCGCATAATTGCGCTGTTCGTATTCGTGGCCGCGACCTTGGGGGCGGCCCGGGGAGTCGCCGCGCAGGCGGCGCCCGCCGGAGACGTGACCGTCGCCTGGCACGTCACGATCGCGCCGACGTGGTTCGATCCGTCGACCGCGCCGCCCCAGATCACGCCGTTCGGCATGCTGTTCGCGCTGCACGACGCGCTGGTCCGGCCGCTGCCGGGCAAGGGCAAGATGTCGCCGAGCCTGGCCGAGTCGTGGACGGAGAGCGCCGACGGGCTCGTGTACGAGTTCAAGCTGCGCCGCGATCTCAAATTCCACAACGGCGATTCCCTCACCGCGGAGGACGTGAAATTCAGCTTCGACCGCTACCGCGGCGCGGGGGCCGGCGAGATGCGCGCCCACGTGCGGCAGGTCGACATCGTCGACCCGCTCACGGTGCGGTTTCAGCTGAACGAGCCCTGGCCGGATTTCATGACCTTCTACGGCACGACCGCCACCGCCGCCGGGATCGTCGTTCCCAAGAAGTACGTGACCCAGGTCGGTGATGAAGGCTTCAGGAAGCATCCGATCGGCGCTGGACCCTATCGCTTCGTGAGCCACAAGCCGGGCGTCGAGGTCGTGGTCGAAGCGTTCCCCGGCTACTGGCGTCGCGTGCCCACCATCAAGCGCTACGTCATGCGGAGCGTGCCCGAGGGCACGACGCGTGTGGCGATGCTGAAGAACGGCGAGGCCGACATCGCGTACGCCCTCGACGGCGAGGACGCCCTGAACGTGAAGCGCGATGCGCGGCTGCAGCTCGTGCCGTCCAAGCACGCGTCGATCTACTGGATCGAGTTCACCGAGCAGTGGGATTCGAAATCGCCATGGCACGACAAGCGCGTGCGGCTGGCCGCCAACCACGCGCTCAATCGGCAGGCGATCAACGAGGTGTCGTGCCTGGGCTACTGCCCGCCGACCGGGGTCATCGTGCCGCGCGTGATGGAGTTCGCGCTACAGGCGCCGCCGCCGCCGTTCGACGCGCAGAAGGCCAAGCAGCTCCTCGCCGAGGCCGGCTACCCCAACGGGATCGACGCCGGCGACTTCGTGCCGACGCCGCCGTTCGTGACGGCTGGCGAAGCGGCCACCAACTATCTCGGCGCCGTCGGCATCCGCACGAAGATGCGGCTCATGGAGCGCGCCGCCTTCCTCGCCGCGTGGCGCGAGAAAAAGCTACGCGGTCTCTTCATGGCCGCCGTCGGCAACTCGGGCAACGCCGCCAGCCGCGTCGAGGCGTTCATGTACTCCAAGGGCAGCAACGCCTACGGCGGCTATCCAGATCTCGACGATCTGTTCCACCAGCAAGCGCGCGAGCGCGATTCGACCAAGCGCGAGGCCTTGCTGCATCGCATCCAACAGATCTCGATCGATCGAGTGATGTTCGCGCCGATCATGGACTACCGCACCTTGCGCGGCGTGGGGCCGCGCATCGCCGAGCACATGCTCGACTCGATGCATCTGATACCCTTTCCGGCCTACGAAGAGGTTCGCCTCAAGGGGCAATAGCGACAAGCACGCATGTATGCAGAGTATTTCGGGCTCACGGAGCGGCCGTTCTCGCTGGCTCCCGACCCGCGCTACCTCTATCTGAGCGACGCGCACCGGGAGGCTCTCGCCCATCTGCTCTACGGGATCGGCGAAGGCGGCAGCTTCGTCCAGCTGACCGGTGAGGTCGGCACCGGCAAGACCACCGTGTGCCGCGCGCTCCTGGAGCAGCTGCCGGCCGACGTCGACGTCGCCATGATCTTCAATCCGCGGCTCACGTCGGTCGAGCTCCTGGCCGTAGTGTGCGATGAGCTCCGAGTACCGTATCCAGCGGGGACGACGAGCCTGAAGGTGCTGGTCGACACGCTGTCGCAGGCGCTGCTCGACGCCCACGCGCGCGGCCGCCGGACCGTGCTCATCATCGACGAGGCGCAGAACCTGAGAGCGCGGGTGCTGGAGGAGATTCGCCTCCTGACGAATCTCGAGACGACGAAGGAAAAACTGCTGCAGGTGATCCTGATCGGGCAGCCTGAGCTGGCCGAGCTCCTGGCTCGCCGCAACCTTCGACAGCTCTCGCAGCGCGTGACGGCCCGCTATCACCTGAGGTCGTTCAAAGAGGAGGAGTCGCTGCGCTACGTGCAGCACCGGATGGAGATCGCCGGCCAGCGCCAGCCGATCTTCACCCGGCAGGCGATCCGCGCGGCGCATCGCCTCTCGCGCGGTACGCCGCGGCTCCTGAACACGATCTGCGATCGCGCGCTGCTCGGCGCCTACGCCACCGGGCAGACAAAGGTCAAGGAGGCGGTCGTCCGCCGAGCGGCCAAGGAAGTGCTCGGCGCGCGGCGTGGCCGCCGATGGCTGGCCGCGACGGCGACCGCCGTACTCCTGGTCGTGGTGGGCAGCGCGATCGCGCTGATCGCGACGGGTGGGCTGCGCACGCTCGGAGCCTGGCCGCTGTCGCGCGCCGACAAGGTCGGCGCGCAGCCGAGCGAGCCCCCTGCGCCCACCGCGGCCCCGGAGGAGCGACGGCCGGCGGAGCCGACCTTGGCGGCGATCCTGGACGATCCGGGGCTCAACGCGGACCGGGCGAGCGCGTTCGTGAATCTCTACGCGCTCTGGGGTCTCGACGCGCGCGACGCCAAGCTGGAGACGAAGAACGCGACCGCCGACCGCGGATGCGAGCTCGGACGCGCGGCGGGTCTGCGCTGTCTGGCGCGGACCGGGACGTGGACCGTGCTGCGTCGTCTGAACCTTCCGGCGATCCTCGAGCTTGCCACGCCGGACGGCCGCAAGCACCACGCTGTGCTGGAGAGCCTCGACGGCGAGCGCGCCACGCTCCAGATCGGCTCGCGTCGCGCCAGCTTACCGAGCGCCGAGGTCGAGCGCTTCTGGGACGGTCCGTTCGTAATGATGTGGAGGTCGCCGGTGACCGGGCCGCTCCCGCTGCAGCCCGGCATGGGGGGACGTGACGTCGCTTGGCTCCGCCAGCGACTAGGCGCGCTGGACGGCCAGCCGATCACGGCGCGGCCCAATCAGCTCTACGACGACGAGCTCAGGCGCAAGGTCGCGGTCTTCCAGCAGGGCGAGGCGCTCGTGCCCGACGGCATCGCGGGCGAAGAGACCCTCGTGCGCCTGGTGGCGACCGCTCCCGGGGCGAATGGTCCTTCGCTAAACGGAGTAAGGTAGTCGCCATGTCGTACATTCTCGACGCGCTCACGAAAGCCGCCCAGCAGCGTGATCGCCAGGCTCCGGTCGTGCAGCGCCTGCTGTCGCCCGCGCCTCGATCGCGCTCGATGTGGAGCCCAACGCCCGGGCGTCTGCTTGCCGCGCTCGCGGTGAACGCCGTGCTCATGGCCGGCGTGCTCGTCTGGTGGCTGAGCCCGGCCGCGGTCAGCGCGCCGCCGCCGGAGCCGATCGCTGCTCCGGCGCCGGTCGTCGCCCCCGCGCTGCCCGCGGCCGAAAGCCCGCGCCCGCTCGTGAAGCTCGAGCCCTTGCCCAGGGCCGCGACGACCGTCGACAAGCCGACGCCGACTCCGACGGAGCGGGCTGCTGAGACCCCGGAGAAACCTGCGCCTCCGCCACCATCGGTAGCACCGGCGCCTCGCGCCCCGATCCCGAACTCCGCCCCTTCGGCGCTTCCACGCTCGGGAACGCCGACGATTCAACTGAGTCCGGCGCCTCCCGCTACCGCGGCGCGGCCCGCGTTGCCGCAGGAGGCAGCGGGGCTCAAGCTCGAGGCGCTGATTTACGCCGACGTGCCCGCGGAACGGATGGTCTTCATCAACGGGCGCCGCTATCGCGAAGGTGATTCGATCGATGGCCGGCTGCGCGTCGAGGAGATCCGCGAGGACGGCGTCGAGCTCAGCGATCAGGGGCGCCGCTTCTCGCTTCGCGTCTCCCGCTGACGCGCGGCCGTTTTCCGCCAGTCCTGGCGCATCCTCGGCATTCCTGTCACGCCCGTCCGCCGCCTCGCGCCTGCTTGAAAGCTGTTCGACCAGCCTTTTCATAGCGTAAACACTGGCCTTTTCTTGCTGTCGCCGTGCTTCCGATTTTTGGTGGCTCGACTCTTGCTGCTAGATGATCGATTTCCCCGGAGGGACACATGCGCCCACAGCCCTGGCGGATCGCGCTCCCGTGCGTCGTCGTGGCGCTCGCCACGTTCCTGGCCGCCGCGCTCCACGCGGCTCCCCCCGCTCGGACCGCCAAGGTTGCGGTGCTGACGCCGGGGCTCAGCTTCGGCGAGGTCCTGGCGGGAATGCGCGACGGACTTGGCCAGCTCGGCTACCGGGAACACGTGAACCTCAGCTTGCTCGTCGAAGACACGAAGGGCAGCGGGGGTGACGTGAAGGCCCAAGCCCAGGCGCTCGTCGCCGCGAAGCCCGACGTGCTGGTCACCGTCGGCACCTCGGCCACCGTGGCCGCCAAGGCCGCGACGACGACGATCCCGATCGTGTTCACCTGGGTCGGCGACCCCGTTCGGTCGGGGCTCGTGCCCAACTACGCCTCGTCCGGCAGCAACCTCACCGGACTATCGGTCTACTCGGGACCGCTCTCGGGCAAGCGCCTGGAGATCATGCGGGAGATCGCGCCCGACGCGCGACGCGTGCTGTGTCTGGTCGCGAAGGAGAGCATCGCCGAGATCAGCTTCACCGTCACGCAGAAGACTGCCGATCAGCTCGGGGTGACGTTGGTCCGCCGCGACGTCACGAGCCGCGACGACATCGTGCGCGAGCTCGCCGCGCTGCCCAAGGGGGCGTTCGACGCGATCTATCACGTGCCCTCCGGCCTGGTGAGCGCGCACATCGGCCTGGTCATCCAGCGCGCGCGCGAGGACAAGGTGCCGTTGATGGCGCACGAGGACGAGATGGTCGCCGCCGGCGCGCTGGCCTCGTACGGCGCGAACTACCGGCGGATGGGACAGCAGACGGCCCGCATCGTCGACCGCGTGCTCACCGGCGCGTCGCCGGCGGAGATCCCGATCCAGATCCCCGACAAGCTCGTGCTCGCGATCAACCTGGCCACGGCGCGGACGATCGGACTGAAGCCGCCGCTCACCTTGCTCGAACGGGCCGAGCGCATCATCGAGTAGCCCCGCGGCGTCGATGCTTCCCGCGTTCGGGCTTCGTCTGGGCTCCCTGCGCCAGCGCCTGTTTCTGCTCCTGGCCGGGGCGAGCGTCATCGCGGTCGTCGGTGTCAACCTCATCTGGCTGCCGGGCGCGCTCCGCGACGTTCACGAGGCCCGGACGGAGCTCCAGCTGGTGGCCGTCCGCGGCGTGCGCGACCAGATCGATTTCTTCCTCGCCGACAAAGAGGAAGGGCTGACGACGGTCGCGCAGCTCTTCCGCGCCGCCCTCATCGATGGCGACCCCAAGGGCCTCGCGATCGTGGGCCAGCGGTTTCTCGCGCGCGAGCGTTCGTTCGAGGAAGTCGGCGTCTTCGAGCCGCCGCGGACGTGGCGCTACCGCCTCTCGCGTCGCGAGGTCATGACCACCTCGGAGACCGACGCGCCGCCGGCGCTCGACGCGATGCCCAAGCCTGGCGGTGTCGCCTGGGGCGCCGTCACGACCACCGACACGTCCGAGCCCTGGGTGACGCTCGCGGTCCCGCTCTCCGGCAAGACCGACAGCCGGTTGCTGGTCGTGGGCGTGCTGAACCTCAAGGAGCTCTGGTCGCTGACCGCCGACATCCGTCCGGGCCAGGGCGGCCGCGCCTACGTCGTCGATCGCCGCGGCGGCCTCATCGCCGCGGACGACGTCAACCTGGTGCTGCGTCGGCTGTCGCTGATCGCGCGACCGTTCGTGAAGAGCCTGCTCGAGCAGGACCGCCCCAACGGCGTCAGCGGCTCGTACACGAACGAGCGCGGCATCGAAGCGATGGCCACGGGCCTCAGGGTCGATCGCGTCGGCTGGGGGGTCGTGGTGGAGCATCCGCGCGCGGTCGTGACCGCGGCCGTCGGCAAGAAGCTCTGGTTCTTCGCCGCGCTCACGGCGGCGGGCGTGCTGGTCAGCGCCGGGGCCGCTCGCGTGCTGAGCGTGCGTCTGACCCGGCCGCTCGAGAGGCTGCGGCTGGGCGTTCAGCGCTTCGGCCGCGGCGAGCTCGACCATCGCGTGCGGATCGAGACCGCCGACGAGATCGGCGAGCTCGCGCTGCAATTCAATCAAATGGCGACCGAGCTCGGCGCCTCGCACGCGCGGCTCGAGGAGCGCATCCGCGACGCGACTCGCGACCTGGCGCGGCGTCAGCGCGAGGCCGAGGAGCTGGCGCGGGTCGCCCGAACGCTGACGGAAGATCTCGACGTGGCCCAGGTCGCCGACCGGGTCGTCCAGCCGGTCCTCCGTCTCTTCGCCGTGCAGTCCTCCGTGCTCTGGCTGCGCGAGCCCGACGGCTCGCTCGTCGCGGTCGGCATCAGCGGCCGGGCACGCCGGGGATTTCGACTGGGCGACAAGCTGCCGCCTGGCGCCTCGATGGCGGGACGCGCCGTCATCGAGGGCCGCCCGGCCTGGACGTCCGACCTCCTCGCCGAACCGGGCGTATTCATTCCCGACGAGCAGCGGGCGCGCCTGAAGACCACGGGCGATCGGGCCGTCCTGTGCGTACCGGTAGCGGTCAACGCCAGGACGATCGGGGTGCTGTCGGTCGGCGACGGTTCGACGCGCGAGTTCACGCGGAGCGAGGTCGTGCTGCTGCAGGCCTTCGCCGACCAGGCGGCCATCGCCCTTCAGAACGCGAGCCTCTACGCCGAATCGCAGACCCAGCGGACCCAGCTCATGCAGATTCTCGAGTCGACCTCCGACGGTGTCCTCTTCGTGGGCCCTGACGGCCTCGTGCAGGCCGCCAACCACCACGCCGCCGAGCTGCTCGCCTGCCAGGGCGGCTCGATGGTCGGCAGCGATCTCGGCGACGTCCTGCGCCGCGAATGCTCCGCGGCCTCGACCGAGAAGCTCTTGCTCGCCTGCGCCGGCGGGCTCGGCGTGGCGCCGGTCGAGGGAGCCAGCGGCGACCTCGACGTGACGAACTTCGGCCGCGTGCTGCACTGGGAAGCGCGGGCGACTCGCGACACCGGCGGCCGGACGATCGGCCTGACCCTCACCCTGCACGACGTCACGCAGGAGCGCGAGATCGCGCAGATGAAGAGCGACTTCGTGTCGTTCGCCACCCACCAGCTGCGCACGCCGCTCTCCGGCATCAAGTGGATGCTCGAGCTGGCGATGCAGGAGACGGACGTACCGGAGACCGCGTCCAGCTATATGAGGGATGCGCTCGGCGCCTCCCAGCGCCTGATCCAGCTCGTCAACGATCTGCTCGACATCTCGCGCCTCGAGGGCGGCCGCATGAAGGCGACGCCGCAGCTCGTCGACTTGGTCGACCTGACGCGCGCGGTCCTAGACGACCTGAAGCTCCAGATGGACGAGAAGGGCCACCGGCTGGCGATGGCGACCTCCAGCGACATGCTCGAGGTGGTCGCCGACCCTCAGCTGCTTCGTCAGGTGGTGCTCAATCTGGCCTCGAACGCGATCAAGTACTCGCCGAGCGGCGGTGACATCGGCGTGCAGATCACGCGCGAGCGCGACGTCGTGTGCTGGCGCATCACGGATACGGGGATCGGCATTCCCAAGGAGAGCCAGCGCCACCTGTTCGAGAAGTTCTACCGGGCCGACAACGTGGCCTCGCTCGAGACCGACGGGACCGGTCTCGGCCTCTACCTGGTGCGCCTGATCGTCGAGCAGATCGGCGGGCACGTCGGCTGCGAGTCGGAAGAAGGCCACGGCGCGACCTTCTATTTCACGGTGCCGAGCGCGCAGTCCTCCCCGCGCTTCCTCTAGCCCAAAGTCTCGTCGGTCGATTCGGGTTCGTGCCGGGCGTGGCTCGCGGTACGCTCGGCAGCCGTGGACGGTCTCGCGCTCAAGCTCGTGCTCACTCCCACCCTGATCGGCGCCGTCAGCATGGCCGGACGCCGCTGGGGCCCCGGAGTCAGCGGCTGGCTCGTGGGGTTCCCGTTCACGTCGGGGCCCGTCGTGTTCTTCCTGGCGCTGGACCACGGCCTCGCGTTCGCGGCGGGCGCGGCCGTCGGCTCGATGACCGGCGCGGCCGCGCAGGCCGCGTTCTCTGTCTTCTATGGACGCCTCGCGCGCCGCGGAGGCGCGCTCGCGCTGCTCGCGGGGAGTCTCGCCTTCGCGGCAGCGACGGTCCTCCTGCAGCTCACGACCCTGACCATCGTGCCGTCGCTGGTGCTCGTGATCGGCGTCCTGCTGGCCGCGCTCGTTCTCATGCCGCCGGTCGCGGCCGCCGCCCGCCCCGCGGCGCCGCCGTCCTGGGACATCCCGGCCCGACTCGTCGTGACGACGGCGATCGTACTGCTGCTCACCGGCGTTGCCAGCGCGCTCGGTCCTTCGCTCACCGGGATCCTGGCGACCTACCCGCTCTACGGCGCGATCCTCGCGGGGTTCGCGCATCACCTCGACGGATCGGGCTCGGCGATCCGGGTGCTGCGCGGACTGCTGCTCGGCCTCTTCGCGTTTGCCGGGTTCTTCTTCGTTCTGGCTTCGCTGATCGAGCGTGCGGGCATCGCGCAAGCGTTCGCCGCCGCCATCGCCACGGCGCTCGTGCTCCAGGGGGGCGCCCTCTGGGTCATGCGCCGCGAATCGGGCGCGGGGCCGCGGCCGGCCGCGCGCTAGTTTCGGGCCGCCCGGCGCCGCGGTACACTCCCGCGAAAGGGCCGCGCGAGGCGGGCTCTGGCCAGGGCAGGGGACCGACCGGGCAACAGGAGGCGACGATGATTCGACTCAATGGGATCGGCCATGTGCTGTTGCGAGTGAGCGACGTCGAGCGGTCGCGGGCCTTCTACTCGACGATCCTCGGGCTCAAGGTCGTCGAGGAAGATCCCGAGCACGGGGGCGTCTTCATGGCGCTCGAGGGACAGGGCCACACCGTGGACCTGTTCCCGGTTCAAAGTCCCGACACCGCGGCCCGTGCGGTGCCCGGCGGCGTCGGCGTGCATCACGTCGCCTTTCACGTGGGCAGCGAGGCGGCGCTCGCTGATGCCTACTTCACACTGCAGGAGCACGGGATCCCGATCGTCCGCGCCGTCGACCACGTGAGTCAGAAGAGCATCTACTTCCACGATCCCGACGGAAACTACCTCGAGATCTACTACGAGCTGCCGAACGCCCCCGACCTCTTCCGGGAGGGGCGCCACGACCGGGATCAGCCGCTGGTATTCGAGAAGCGGGCCTCCGGCTAACCGGTTCCGGAATCACTCCAGACCGCCGGACCACCGACTAGTCGCGCGGGGTCCGGCGGCCTGGTAGGATTGCTCAGTCGTGCTGAAGCTCGGTCGCCGGTCGCTGGTGTTCGTGCTGAGCCTGCTGGCCTTCGCGGCGAGTCCCCGGACGGGCGGCGCCGAGGAGGTCGAGCGCTGGCTCGACCCCTCTCAACCGTTCTCCCTCGGCGTGGACACCACGCGATTCCGCGTCTCGACCTTCGGAGCCAGGCCGGCCATCGCTACCGAGGACCCGGCGCTCACGAGCGGGCCGTATCACCTCATCGATTCGGATCTCCTGGGCACGGCCGTCTCGTTCGATCTCAAGCTGCGGTGGCCGACGTCCAGCTCTTCGACCTTGGGGCCGGTCGCGCCGTATCTCTCGGTCGGCCCGACCTTGCTGGTTCCTGGAGCCGAAGGGGTGTCCCGGCCGGGTCAGCCGGGGCGAAGCGAGGGGCCGCTCGCGGTCGGGCTCAGCTGGGGCGCGGGGCTGTCGTGGAAGCTGTCACCCAGCACCGAGCTTTACGGCGGCTACCGGTTCCTGCAGTTCGGCCGCGATGGCTCGCTGTCGCACGAGCGGCCCGAGACCGAGCTCACCGGCCACGACGTCCTGTACGGCATCTCCGTAAGGTTCTGATCGGCGCCCGCTCCGCCTCCGACTAGCGCGCCCGGCTCTGCCCGAAGGCGTGCTCGATCTCGTCCAGGTGCTCGCGCCGGTGCTCCGCCCGCAACAGGTTGAGCGGAGAGCCGGCCGCGGTGTTCGCGGCCACGAGCTCGCTCGAGAGCGCTTCGACCCGCCGATCGACCGCCTCGGCGGTGGCCACTGCCAGGCGCGCTGCCGCGCGCGGCGGAAGCGCCAGGCAGAGCGCCTTGGCGGAGTCGTTGATCCAGTCGACGTCCTTCTCGGAGATCGAAGGCGGCGGTGTGCGCGCGCCCTCCTTCTCCCAGCGCTCGATCAGGATCAAGGCGCGCTGATCCCAGAACGCCAGATGAGCCAGGACGGCGCCGACCGTCCAGCCGGCGTCGAGCGGCCGGGCGAGATCGCCGTCGCTCAGCCGTTCGACTAGTGCGCGAAGCCGCGCGCGCTGCTCGTTGTTCTCGGTGACATAGGACGGAGCCATCGACACCTCCCGACGCGTTCGACCGGCGTCTACCCAGACTGTACCCGAAGCGCGCGAGGGCCGCGACCGACACGAGCTCCGGCTCGCGCTTGACAATTGCGAGAGCCTCGGCGAATAGTGCCCGCGAACCGAACAGG
>Ga0075424_100001640_pt1 | contig 19838 bp, 23 predicted proteins | sample SoiMethybrSBSTD3_FD_75301 | JGI IMG/M metagenome (GOLD analysis project Ga0075424, IMG submission 75301) | Bulk soil microbial communities from a Populus tree surrounding site in Tennessee, USA - Soil MetaG P. TD hybrid SBSTD3 | ecosystem: Environmental > Terrestrial > Soil > Tree plantation... | reverse complement strand
CGGGGATCGGGGATCGGGGATCAGGGATCAGGGATCAGGGATCGAGGATCAACTTCTGAGAAGCGACCGCCGTAGGCCGTGAAGGACACGCCCCGACTGCCGAGCCAAGTCAACGGCGGTTTCAAGGTCCTTCGCGTTTACATAACGAAGCCGAGTCGCCAGCTCAAGTTGTGTTTCGGTTTCTGCGAGACTTCCTAACGCCAAGGTCACGAAATGCGCGTAGGATTTCGTGCCCTGTTGATGTCCTTCTGCGAGGTTTGAAGGAATCGATACAGCGGCGCGACGAAGTTGGGACGTCAGGCCATATTGCTCCTCTCGCGGAAACATAGTGGTCACCTTGTAGACACCGACAGCCAGGTCCATTCCGATCTTCCACGCTTCCAGATCTCGAAACGATTGAATGGCCATGAATCGCTGTATTGCAAAAACGGGTGCGAGATGAATATGCCGCAAATCTCGTGATCTGCAGCCGACGATGGGCACTCGATTCCCGTGTACCCAGGCCTCGACGGGAACCGGCGACCCGATCCCCGATCCCCGATCCCCGATCCCCGATCCCCAGACCCCTACCGAGTGATCGTCTCCAGCGCCCGGCCCGTCGTCGGCGGAGCGAACAACGCGATATCGACGATGCAAATCGCGAGGGCGGCGGCGATGACACCAAACATGGCGGTCGCACCATAGCGATCCAGCACGGGGACCAGCACGAATGGCATCGCGGCGGTGGAGAGGCGGCTCATTCCGTAGGCGGTTCCGGCGGCGGTGGCGCGCGCGAAGGTCGGGAAGATCTCAACCTGGAAGATGTGCAGCGCGTTCGAGAAGATGTTGCTCGCCGCGGTGTAGAGAAATCCTGACGCGAGGATGAGGAAGGGCGCCGACGCGTAGCCGAGCGTGAGTCCGAACACGGCCATCAATGCGGCGGAGGTGACGATCAGCCAGCGCCGATCGATCCGTTCGACAATGGGCAGCGACAGTGCCGAGCCAATCGGATAGCCAATGAAGGTCAACGACGTGAACGTCAGCGACGTCACGATCGAGTACCCCTTCGCCGCCAGCACTGTCGGCACCAGCGTTCCGAAGCCGTAGTAGCCGACCGTCTGGAAGATGTGGAAGACGCAGAGCATCAGCGTGCGCCCGCGATAGCGCTCGCCGAAGATCATGCGGAAACGGCCTTGCTCCGCGGCCGTCACCTCGTCCCGCGACGGCGGCGGCAACGGGCCGAGGCGTTCGGCCTCGCGCTCCATCCGCGACACGATTGTCTCGGCCTCAGCGATGCGGCCCACCGATTCGAGCCAGCGCGGCGACTCGGGCAGGCCGGCGCGCAGGATCCAGATAATCGCAGCGCCAAGCGAGCCGGCAACAAACATCCATCGCCACCCATCGATGCCAAGCGGTTGTTGCGGCACGAGAATCCGCGCCAGAAAACCTGCCGCCGGCACGCCGATGAAGCCGAGCGTGTAGGCCCACGCGGTATAGCGGCCGCGATGACGCGCCGGGAGCAGCTCGCTGAGGTACGCATCCACGAGCGGCAGCTCGGCGCCGATGCCGATGCCTGCGAGGAAGCGCGTCACGATCAACACGGACACATTTGGACTGAACGCTCCGAGCAGCGTAAAGGCTGAATAGATCCCCAGATTCACGAGGAACGCCGTCCGCCGTCCGCGCGCGTCCGCGAAGCGCCCGAGCAGCGTCGCGCCGAAGAACATGCCGACGAAGCTCGAGCCGATGATCGGCGGCAGCGCCGCGCGCGTGAGATGGAATTGCTGCGTCAGAACAGTCGCCAGGACACCGGCGAGAAAGATGTCGAACAGATCGAAGAACGAGCCGATCCCGGCAACGAGCGTTGCGTGCCGGTGAACCGCCGTTGGCGGCAGGCGGTTCAACCGGGCAGCGATTGAGGTCCGGGCGGTCGGCGGTTCCGAGGTTCGCAGGTTCGTCTCAGCTGCTGCTACTTGGCCGGCAGGTGAAGGGAGAACTCCGTAATCTGGCCGTCGATGTTGGTGAACCAGTGCGGCACGCCTGCGGGCACCAGCATGAAGTCGCCCTTCGACATCTTCTGCGCCTTGCCGCCCTCGATCCCCTTGCCGCGCCAGTTGTCGCCATCCTTCGTTCCCTCGACCAGCTTGCCGCCCGTAACGAGGGTTGCGGTGCCGTCCAGCATCAAGAAGAGCTCCGCGTCCTTGTCGTGCACCGATGCGGCCTGCGCCGCTGCAGGCGCGCCGAGCCGGTGCTCGACGTTCACGTTGTACGGACCCATCTTGAAGACCGGCACTGATGCGAGCGGATTCTTCGGCAGCTTCGCAACGGCGTCGGCCACTTCCGCTGCAGACATGTAGACGCCCACCTTGTCGGCGTCAGTAATGGTCTTCTGCGCAAAGGCGGTGCTGGCGATGAGCGACACCGCCGCCATGGTTACCACGGTCTTCATTTATTTCTCCTTGTCATTGGTCTGATGCCGGCAGTGTTCACGCGGATGCGCCAGAGGCTGCGTCCGCCCACCATATACAACGTCTTGCTGTCCGTGTCGCCGAAGGCGAGGTTCGCCACGCGCTCGGGCGTCACGATCGTCCCGAGGTGTTTACCCTGCGGCGAGATCAGCCAGACACCGCCGGGCCCTGACACGTAGATGTTGCCGCTGCGGTCGACCTTCATGCCATCGGTATTGCCCGGCACGCTATTGGCTCCCCCCAGGTCGATCAGCACGCGCCCATTGGCCACCGTGTCATCGTCGCGGACCTCGTACGCGGTGATCTTCGTCCCGCCGTTGACGTAGAGAATCGTTTCGTCGGGTGAGAAGGCGATGCCGTTTGGCGCTGCGCCCTGCGGGTCCTTGTCCAGCAGTCGCAGCGTCGAAGGATCTTTGATGAGATACAGCCCGTGGAACGGGAGCTCGCGCGACGGCCCGTCATCGCGGCCGCGAATGCCGCTCGTGGTTTCCGTGAAATAGATCGCGCCGTCGGATTTCACGACGAGATCGTTGGGGCTGTTCAACCGCTTGCCTTCGTAGCGATCCGCGAGCACGGTCCGCATCCCGTCTTTCTCGAGCCGTGTGACGTTGCGGTCCGTCATCCCCGCGATGATCAGACGTCCTTCGCGATCGAGCGTCAGGCCGTTTGAACCGATCAGCAGCAGATGCAGGCGGCCGTTGGTGTATTGCCCGCCCACGTTGTTGACGTCGCTGCCCGTGTAGCCGCTCTTTTCGAGGAAGACCGAAAGCTGGCCCGACGGCATCCATTTGTAGATGACATTGGCCGCCATGTCGCTGAAAAGCAGGTAGCCCGCTTGCCCTGAGCTTGCCGAAGGGTCGTCGACCCATACCGGCCCCTCGGTGGCGCCGAAGAAATCGCCCTTGAGGAGCTCGGCCTTCGCGTTCGCAGAAATCAGGGCATCGAGCGCCGGGTCGAGCCGGACGACGCCGTTCTGCGGCGGAGCCTGCCCCTCGACTGCGTTCGGGGCAAGCGCGGTAACGGCTGCCGCCGCGAGAACGACACACAAGACGGCGAGAACGCGCGTCATAACGAGGCGAATCCTATTACACTCTCGTCCATGCGCAGAATCACCTTTTCCATCACCGTGCTTGCGCTTGCATCGGCGATCGTCTTCGCCCAGCAGCGCAAACCGCCGTCAACGCTCGACATCTATTTCATCGATACCGAGGGCGGCCAGGCGACGCTGTTCGTCACCCCGGCAGGGGAGACGCTGCTCTTCGACACTGGCACGGGCGGCGACAACAACCGCGATGCCGACCGCATCACGAACATCATCAAGCAGGTCGCGGTGGAGCAGCAGCTCGATCAGGTGATCGTGTCGCACTACCACGGCGACCACGTGGGCAATGCGGCGGAACTCTCGCGCCGGTTCCCGATCAAGCATTTCTGGGATCACGGCGGGTGGACTGTTGAAGGGCAACCGAACCGGCGTGCCGCGTTCGACTCATGGGCGGCCGTCCGGAACTCGGCGAACGTGACGGTGCCGAAACCGGGCGCCAGGATTCCGATGACCGGCCTCGACGTGACGTTCGTGTCATCGGCCGGCGAGTTCATCACGAGCCCGCTTGCCGGGATGCCAGGCGCAGGCGCCGCCAATCCACTCTGCAAGGACTTCACACCGCGCGTGCAGGACGCGACGCCGGAGAACGCCTACGCGCTTGGCGCGGTCATCAAGTACGGCAGCTTCCGTCTGCTGGACCTGTCCGACGTGATCTGGAATCAGGAGAAGGAGCTGGTCTGCCCGCGGAACCTGCTCGGCACCGTGGACGTCTATCACACGTCGCGTCACGGCACCGATTTCGCCGGCAGTGCCGCGCTCGTGCATGCCATCCGTCCGCGCATCGCCATCATGAACAACGGTGCCAACAAGGGCGGCACGAAGGGCACCTTCGAGATCGTGCGCAGCTCGCCGGGCATCGAGGACTTCTGGCAGCTTCATTCCTCGATGACCGATGGCAAGGACATGAACTCGCCCGAGCAGTTCATCGCGACACTGGAGAGCCAGCCGGGCCACGCGGGACATTATCTGAAGCTCTCCGCTCGCACGGATGGCAGCTTCACGGTGACCAACGAGCGTACGGGGTACACGAAGGAGTACCCGGCGTCGCGGAACGCAACACCTTCGTCTCGATGAGCGTCGCCATCGATGCCAACGCCGTCGCTCAGGAGCTGATCGACGCCTACGAAGCGGGCGACCTGCTGCCGCAGCCGCTCTCGTCGCGCGAGGGGTTCGATCTAGCCACGGCGTACGCCGTGGAGGCGGAACTGGCGCGGCGCCGCCGCGCCAGCGGACGAACGGTCGTCGGGCGCAAGATCGCTTTTGGCAATCACGCGGTCCTCGAAAAACTTCAGCTGAAGACCGTCGCGTGGGCATCGATGTACGACGACACCGTGCATCGGGCGACTGATGTCGACGTCACGCCCGTGCCGTTCGCGTACGCGCCCAAGCTCGAGCCCGAGATCGTCTTCAAATTGAAGTCGCCACTCACCAGCGATTTCACGGATCCGGCGGCCGTGTTGAAATCGGTTGAATGGCTGTCGCTCGGGTACGAGATCGTCGATTGTCCGTTTCCCGAGTGGCAGTTCAAGCCGCAGGATCTCGTCGCTGCCTTCGGCTTTCATGCGGGCCTCGTCCTCGGCGCGGAGACGCTGGTGACGAGCGCGAATGTGGACGCGCTGGCGAGTCAGCTTGCGACATTCAAATTGAAGCTGTTCAAGAACGACAATTTCGTAGAAGAGGGGGGCGGCAAGAACGTTTTCCGCAACCCGGCTCTTTGCCTCGGCGAGCTGGCGAGGGCCATCAGCGAAGCGCAGTGGGCCGAGCCGCTTCGAGCGGGGGAGCTGATCAGCACCGGCGCGCTGACCACGCCAATGCTGATTGCGCCTGGCGAGACGTGGCGCGCCGAGGCGGAAGGACTCGACGTCGCGCCGCTGGTTATGAAGCTTTAGCGCGTATCACGGTGCCGTGCGGCGTCCAGCGGAGAAACGCGCCTTCGACCAGCGCATCGATGACCATCCGCGACGCCTGATGATCGAGTCCCCACAACCTGGCCGCCTGCGGCAGGGTCAGCTGCAGGCCGGGCATCTCGATGAACTCGTTCTTCACACGGTGCACGAGTCGATGAAAGTCCATGCGCCGCGCGTGAGCAACAGGCGCGCCAACTCGGGCAACTGACCTCGTACACGATGAATCTCGAATGTTTTCGCCCGCGTCTATGTGATGAGTCCCGCGCGATGGCGATTCTCGCGCGGCGATTCAGACATCCGTGCGTGGTTTGATCGATCGACGGGACAAACATGTCTTTTGACCCCAGTCCGCTTGCGGCACGCATCACCGCCGACGCGGAAGTGCGCGATCGCGATCTCGGCTTCGGTGCGGTGGTCAGCCGCGAAAGCCGCGAGCGCCTCCTCAATCGCGACGGCTCGTTCAATGTGGTTCGCGAAGGCCTCGGATGGCTGGCGACGCTCGCGCCGTATCACCTGCTGCTGACCATCTCCTGGGCCGGCTTTCTCGCCTTCGTCGCCCTCATGTATCTGGTGGTGAACCTGGTGTTCGCGCTGCTGTTTTTCGCATGCGGCCCCGACGCGCTCGCCGGCCCGGGCAGTCACATGCTCGGCGGCCGTTTCAGCCAGGCGTTCTTCTTCAGCATCCAGACGTTTGCGACCATCGGCTACGGTCAGATCGGTCCGAATGGATTTGCCGCCAACGTGCTCGTCACCATTGAGGCGCTCGTCGGGCTGATGTATCAGGCGCTCGCGACAGGCCTGCTGTTCGCCCGGTTCGCACGTCCGACGGCGGCGATTCTGTTCAGCCGCCACGCGATCATCGCTCCCTACGCCGAAATCCAGTCGCTGCAGTTCCGGATTGCGAACGAGCGGCGGCGCAATGAGATCATCGAGTTGGGAGCGCAGGTGCTCTACACCGCCTTCGAGGCCAACGACCAGGGACGGATGGTGCGGAGATATCGTCTGCTGCCGCTCGAGCGGAACAAGGTGACGTTCTTCCCGCTGTCGTGGACGATCGTGCATCCGATCGATGAACACAGCCCGCTGGCGGGGAAGACGCGGGACGATCTGGAGCGGGAGCAGGCTGAAATCCTGGTGCTGCTGACTGGCGTGGATGAAACCTACGAGCAGACCGTGCATGCGCGCACGTCGTATCGGGCGGATGAAATCATCTGGAACGCGCGGTTCCGGCCGGTCTTCCGCGCCGAATCGGCCGCCCATCTGCTGTCGGTGGATGTGAGCCGCCTGCACGACATCGAGAAACTGTAATGGGGTGGGACGATCTCAGGCAGCACATCGGCGAGTTTCTGCATGGGTACTTCGTCTCGGAGTACGAGCGGAAGCTGCGCGAGCAGTTCGTCGATCTCAACGATCTGTTCATGCTGCAGTGCTTCATGGAGCTCGTGGGGTTGCCCAACCCGGCGGCGATTTACCTGCTCGACGTCTATCCGTTCTTCCTCGAAGAGTTCCACACCTGGCACCGCAGGATGGGAATGGACCGCTCGCCTATCGGCAGCATGCCCTGCTGCTGAAAGTGAAAATGGGGTCGGGAGTCATTTTTGGAGGACAGTAATTCTGCCATCGGTATCCAAAAATACTGTCCTCCAAAAATGACTCCCGACCCCATTTTCCTCCGCAAGCGCATCCTGTTTTTCGGCGGCAAGGGTGGCGTCGGCAAGACAACGTGCGCATCGGCGGTGGCGCTGGCGGCCAGCCGTGCCGGCAGGCGCGTCCTGCTCGTCTCGACAGATCCGGCGCATTCAACCTCCGACATCTTCGAGAAACCGTTCGGCGCGGATGAACGCGAGATTTGTCCTCGGCTCTTCGGCCTCGAAATCGATGCGAACCTCGAAGCCCGCCGCTACATTGACAATGCGAAGGCCGGCATCGCGCGCATGTTCAGCCACGCGGTGGCCAGGGAAGCGGAGCGGCAGATCGAGCTCGCCTCCGCGATGCCAGGCGTCGAGGAGGTGGCCCTCTTCGATCGCATCGGCGATCTGATCATCGACCACTTCTCCGCCTACGACCTGCTGATCTTTGATACCGCGCCGACCGGTCATACGCTGCGACTCCTCAGGATGCCGGAGCTCGTCTCGGCCTGGATCACCGCCCTCTCCAGGCGCCGGCGCGCGCTGCTCTCGCTGAACAAGGACATCGATCGGGTACGCCTCGAACCCGAAGCGATCAATCCGGACGACGATCCGATTCTGAAAACCCTCGAGACCCGGCGCGACAAGCTCGAACAGGTGCGCGCGCGGTTGATGCAGCACAACTTCACGGGCTTCGTGCTGGTTGTCATTCCGGAGCGTCTGCCGATTGAAGAGACCGTCCGCGCCGCGGAGCTCCTGCGCGAATCCAATGTGAATGTCTGTGGAGTGGTCGTGAACCGGATATTGCCAACGGACGCCGAGGGTGACTTCTACCGATCGCGCCGTCAGCAGGAGCAGATCTATGTCGATGAGATCAGGCAGCGCTTCTCACGCTACCCGCTTGCCTGGATTCCTCAGCTGCCAACCGATATCTACGGCTTGGAGAACCTGGAGCGTGTCAGCTCCGTGCTGATGCGCGAGTCGGCGTCTTCAAGGTAGCGGGCGGCGATGAGCGCGACGACAAAACCTGCCAGAACGGCAAACACCATAATGAATTGATCACCCTGACTAGATTGGCTCGACGGTATGCGACTTCAACGCCTGTGGAGAGGAGTCGTGCGGGGCTGACGCACCAACGGGTCGATCGTCGCGCGAGGGAGCGGGCGCGGCAAACACCGGCGCCACAGACGGACCGAAGTTGCGACCAAAGTCGTCAGTCGGACCGTTGATCGGAGCCGGCGTCGAGAGCCACGAAAGCGTGTAACCAAGCGCGACCGCGCCAATAATGCCCGTTACCTGTTTACCCCTGGAGATCGGAAGCATGCGCTCATGGCTGTAGCAGCCGGGATGCCATGGATCGCCGCCTCGAAACGCGCCCTTTTGCCTGTATTTCGCGACTGTGTTCAAAGCTGATCGCTGTGCGGTGGGCGGCGGCGCACGCCGCCGCCGTGCGCGCCGCTTTTTCTGACACGGCACGTCGTGACGCGCGGTTCCTGTTATCCTTCAATCTGATGATTCGCGCCCTCCGGCGCACTCGTCTTGCGCCGCTCGCCGCGGCCATCGCGCTCTTTGCGACGATGCCGATCACGATCTCGTCGTTGCTCCACGACGGGATGGACGATCCGATCTGCAATCCGGCGGTCGTCGTCCACGATGCGGCGGCGCATCGGGTCGGCGCCGCGACCACGGCACCTCCCGATTCACAGCACTGCGTCCTCTGTCACGCACTGCAGTCGCTGCGCGCGGTTTCCAACGCCGTGCGCTTTGCCGTGCCGCCCGTCGATGCGCGGCTCGTCAACGCGAGTTCGGCCGCCGCGATTCATCCTCACACCGTTTCCAATCGCCCGGCTCGGGCCCCTCCAATCGCGTAAGCCCTGCGGACTCGGACGAGCCATCAAGGCTCGATCCAACCTCGATCCAACAAGGTCTACCGGTATGTGGCGCGAAACCCCTCATGGTTCGCGCGGGAGGTTCCATGCGAGCGATTCATTTCGCGTGCGCGGCATTCTTGGCCGTCACGCTCGTCACGACGCCGCGCGACGCGGCCGCACAGACCGCCGAACAGGCGCAACAGATTCAGCAGCAGATCGATCAGCTGCGACGGGAATTCAACGATCGCCTTGCCGCGCTCGAAGCGCAGCTTGCGGCGACGCAAGGAGGCCAACCGGCTCCGGCTCCAACGCCGGCGCCAGCTCCGGCCCCGGGCGCAACGACGGTGGAGGTTCCGCCTGGCGCCGCTGGCGCAGGTGGTCCGGCGGGCGCGCTGCCGGTGTACGGCAACGTGGCCGCGGCGTCGAAGATCTTCAACCCGGACATGGCGGTCATCGGCGACTTCCTTGGCGCCGCCGGCCGCAACACGACCGATCCGCAGCCGGCGCTCGAGATGCACGAATCAGAAGCCGCATTCCAGGCGATCGTCGATCCATACGCGCGCGCCGATTTCTTTATCTCTTTCGGCGAAGAGGGAGTCGAGCTCGAAGAGGGGTTCCTCACGTTCACCTCGCTGCCCGGTGGCTTCCTGACGAAGGTCGGCAAGATGCGCGCGAACTTCGGCAAGGTGAACACCCTGCACAACCATGTGTTGACGTGGACGGATCGCCCGCTGGTCACGAGGAACCTCGTTGGCGGCGAGGACGGGATCGACGACGCGGGCATTTCGGTGTCGCGCCTGATTCCGGCGGGCACGTTGTTTCTCGAAGCCACAGGGGAGGTCTATCGCGGCGACTCGAGTGACCTGTTCAGGTCGAGCAAGCGCGGCGATCTTGCGTACGTCGCGCATCTGCGCGGTTACCACGACATCACCGAATCGACCAACGTCGATATCGGCGCGTCTTATTCGTACGGTCACAATTCAGCAGGCATTCTGGGCGGAACCGACGTCGGCAGGTTCACCACACAGCTCTACGGGGCGGACGTGACCCTGCGGTGGCGTCCGTTGGCGCGGTCGATCTATCACCAGTTCGTCGGAAGAAGCGAATTCGTCTGGAGCGATCGCGGACAGTTCGCCGCACGGTTGCGCCACGCTCGCGAACGAAGCATGGGGTACTACCTGTCGGGCGATTACCAGTTCGCACGCCGCTGGTGGGTCGGCGGCCGATACGACCAATCCGAGCGCGCGGAGGACTCGTCGGTTCTCGATCGCGGCGGCTCAGCGGTGCTGACGTACTGGCCGAGCGAATTCAGCCAGGTGCGCGGCCAGTATCGGCGCACGAATTACGGCGACGGTCCGGCGGCCGACGAATTGCTATTCCAGTTCCAGTTCTCGATTGGTGCGCACGGAGCGCATCCATTCTAGGTATCAGGTATGCGAATTCTTAAACTCCTTCTCGTTGCCTTCATCGCGCTGCCGGGAAGCGCGTTTGCCCAGGGTAAGTTGAATGTCATCACGACGGTGGAGGACCTGGCGGCCATTGCACGCGAGGTCGGCGGCGATCGCGTCACGGTGGAGTCGCTCGCCCGCGGCTATCAGGATCCGCATTTCGTCGAGGCGAAACCAAGCTTCATCCTGAAGCTGCAGCGCGCCGACGTTCTAATTGCGGTCGGCCGGGAGCTCGAGATCGGATGGCTGCCGCCGCTGCAGACCCAAAGCCGCAACGGTAAGATCCAGGTGGGCGGGGCAGGATATCTCGACGCGTCGCTGAACGCGACGATTCTCGAAATTCCGACGGGGCAGATCACGCGCGCGATGGGCGACGTGCATCCGCTCGGCAACCCGCACTACTGGCTCGATCCCGAAAACGGCAAACGGATCGCGCAGTCGATCGCCCAGAAGTTCGGAGAGCTGCGCCCGGGTGACCGCGCGTTCTTCCAGCAGCAGCTCGCGGGCTTTACCAGCCGCCTCGACGCCGCAGAGAAGCGGTGGCTGCAGATGATGGCACCCTACAAGGGGACGAAGATGGTGACCTACCATCGCTCGTTCCCGAACTTCGCCGAACGTTTCGGCCTCGACATCATCGGCTACGTGGAGCCGCGTCCGGGCATCCCGCCGACGCCGCAGCATACGCTCGATCTGATCAACGAGATGAAACAGCAGAACGTGAAGCTGGTGCTTGTTGAGCCGTACTTCGACCTGAAAACCCCTCAGTCGATAGGCCGCGCCACGGGCGCGGAGGTGCTCGTGATGCCGCCGTCGGTCGGCGGCGTCAAGGAGATCACCGACTATTTCAAGCTGTTCGACTACGACATCAATCTCCTGATCGACGCGATCAAGAAGAGCGGAGCGAAATAGTGTTTGACTCGGCGATGCTCGCCTTTCTGGCGGCGCCCTTCGTCGCCAGCCTCATTCTCACCGGCATTCACGCCTATCTCGGCGTGCACGTCGTCGAGCGAGGGGTCATCTTCGTCGACCTCTCGCTCGCGCAGATCGCTGCGCTCGGCGCGACGATCGCGATACTGATGCCGATTACCAACGGCGATCCACACGCGCCGGTGGTGTACTGGATCAGCCTCGTCTTCACGTTCATCGGCGCCCTCATCTTCTCGCTGTTCCGCATGAAGGACTCGCGCATTCCTCAAGAGGCCGTCATCGGCATCTGTTACGCGGTCGCGTCGGCGGCGGCCATTCTCGCGATGAGCAAGGCGACGTCGGAAAGCGAGCACCTCAAGGACATGCTCGTCGGCAACATCCTCGCTGTGTCATGGCAGGAAGTCGCCAAGACCGCCGCGCTGTACGGGGCGATCGGTCTGTTTCACTTCATCTTCCGCCACCGATTTCTTTCGATTTCGATCGATCCGGACAAGGCGGAGGCCGAAGGAGTGTCGATTCGCTTCTGGGACTTCCTCTTCTACGCGTCGTTCGGCTTCGTCGTCACCTCGTCTGTGGCGATTGCAGGTGTGCTCCTGGTGTTCTGTTATCTGATCGTGCCGTCGGTCGCCGCGATGATGTACGCGCGCCACATCGGGCCGCGTCTCGCCATTGGATGGACGATGGGAACGATCGTGTCAGCGCTGGGTGTGTGGTTGTCGCTCGTCCTCGACCTGCCGACGGGGGCAACGATCGTGTGCACCTTCGGCATCGTTCTCGCGCTCATGGCCGCCGTCAGGCCGCTGATCGTGCGGCCGATAGTTGTTCGAAGGTAATTCAAAATGCAAAATTCAAAATTCAAAATGCAAACAAAACGTTGTTCGTAGAATCCGAGTGAATGTCGCGGCAGTGTTCACCCCAGGGTTGTGAGACACGCGGGGTTTGAATTTTGCATTTTGCATTTTGCATTAGGAGATCATCCCGCCGCCATCCACGAACAACGTGCTGCCGGTGGTGAACGGGTTGGTCATTAGCATCAGGATCGCCTCCGCGACGTCTTCCGCCTGGCCCACACGCCTGGCCGGCAGCGTCGCGGCGGCGTGATCGAGCATCGCTTTCTTCCTGTCAGCCGGCATCGCGGCGCGAATCGGCGTATCGATCAGTCCGGGCGAGACTGTATTCACGCGCACCGGCGCGAGGGCCAGCGCGAGACCGCGGCCAAGGCTTTCCAGTGCGGCGTTGATGCAGCCCTGAAGCAAGGCGTCCTTGTTCGGCCGTTGACTGAGGAAGCCGGACACGAGCGTCAGCGATCCTTCGGCGGTGATGCGCGCGAGCTTCGCCGTCTTGTAGGCGGTCCAGAACTTCGCGTTCATGTTCCCGTACGCATCCTGCAGCGACATGTCGTGCAGCCCGGCCGATCGTCCGGCCGAGACCGACACGACGATGTGGTCCCATTCTGGCTGTTTGGAGAAGAAGGCCTCGAGGGCGGCGTCATTGGTCGTATCGAGCGAGGCGCCGGCGGCGCCGTTGCCGACCTGCGCGACGGCCGCGTTCACCTTGCCGCTCGATCGCGAGGCGAGTGTCACCTTTGCCCCGGCGGCGGCCGCCGCTTGCGCGGTCGCCAAACCGATGCCTGAACTTCCGCCCAACACCAGCACGCGCGACTCTCTCAGCGATCGACTCATGCGGATACCCCTCAAGAGCCATTAGCATACGACGCGTGCAGCCGAGATTCTTCCGAACGGCGCGTCACTTCGAGCGATGGCTTGCCGTCAATCACCGGAAGGCTGCCGCGATTCTGGTCGGCTTCTACAAGGTGGGCTCGGGGAAGCCGAGCGTGACGTATCGCGAAGCGCTCGACGCCGCGCTCGCGTACGGCTGGATCGATGGCGTGCGAAGACGTGTGGATGCCGACGCGTACACGATCCGGTTCACGCCGCGAAAGCCGGGCAGCTACTGGAGCGCCATCAACACGAAGCGCGCGAAGGCATTGATCGAGGAAGGGCGGATGAACCCCGCGGGTCTTGCCGCGTTCGAGCGCCGTGACGAGGAGCGGACGCGGCGCTTTTCACACCACCGGGAGAACGCAGTGCTCGACGCCGCTGCAATGCGGGCGCTGAAGGCCGACAAGAGGGCGTTCGCGTTCTTCCAGACTCTGTCGCCCAGCGTGAAGCGGCTCTACGCATTCTGGATTACGAGCGCGAAGCGCGACGCGACACGGGCGAAGCGGCTCGCAGTCGTCCTCGAGCGATGCCACGCGGGCAAGCGGATCGATCCATTCCATCCCTTCCGCCTTCGCTGACGCTGCGGCGAGACAAGTCAATCGGGACTGAACGCCCGGCCACGCGTCTCAGGGCCGAGCCAGATGACGGCCGCGACGGTCAGTCCGGCAACGGCGATGACCAGCGCCATGGCCGTTCCAAGCGACATCCCGCGCTGCTGCAGCACGCCGATGAAGGTCGGCGTGATCGATCCAATCGCCGCGCCCGCGTGATACGCAAGGCCGGGTCCGACTCCGCGCACGATCGTCGGAAACCGTTCGGTCAGATAGGTGGGCGCCATCCCCCAGATGCCGATGCCGCACACGCCCATCACCGCGGCTCCGAGCCACATCAACGCGTGGTTCATTGTCAGGGTGAACAGCGGCACGGCCGCGACGCCGAGCAACGCCGCGAGTGTCACCGCGCCGCGCCGCCCGATGCGGAAGTCTGAAATCGATCCCCACACCGGATTGCCGAGCGCCTGCCCGAGATTCAGCGTGACGAGGTAGGCAAGCGGCTCGATGCCGCGCGACCGGAGCAGCGTCGCGTACCAGAAGGTGATCGCGTAGTAGGAGAACATGAAGGCCGTCATCAGCGCCGCACACTGCAGCGTCGTGCCGATGAGATCGCGCTCGAACAAGCGGACCACGGGCAGCCGCTCGGCGCGGCCGGCTGCCGCAACGAGCCGCCGCCGCTCGACCCACACAGGACTTTCGGGCACGCGCGCCTGAATCCACGGCACGAGCGCGAGCGGAACGACGCCGATGCTCAGCATCACCCGCCAGCCGATCGTCGCGTCGAACAGGGGATACACGAATCGGAACGCGAGCGCCGCCAGGATAAAGCCCCACGCGAAGCCGCCCTGCAGCAGACCCGACGCTGTGCCGCGAAGGCTCGCGGGCCAATGTTCGAGCGTCAGCGGCATCCCCGCCGCCCACACGCCTCCCATCCCGATGCCGAACAGCGCCCGCAGAGCAAACAGCATCGTGTACGACGTGGAGAAGCCGCTGAGGAACGCAAAGATCGACAGCCACACGATCGACAGCATCAACGGCAGCTTGCGTCCCCACTTGTCGGCCATCGCACCGGAGACGACGCCGCCGGCCAGGCGCATGACGAGTGTCGCCGTGCCGAGCGCGCCGGCGAGCACCGCGTCGATCGCAAACGTCTTCTGAATGTCGATGAGGATGAATGTCAGGACCGTGAAGTCGAAGCCGTCGAATGTCCAGCCGAGAAACGTCGCAACGAATGCGCGCTTCTGATCACGTGTCAGCGCGCGCAGTCGGTTGGCGGTTGGTGGCTGGTCGTTGGCGATCGTTCGCACCGGCGAGTCTTTTACCACTAACCACCAACTACCAACCACCAACTACCAACAAGGTAAAATGCCGTCCTTCCCATGCAATTTTTTACGTGGCTTCAGGACACCCCATTTGCGCATTGGGTCGCAAGCGATCCGTCGCTGCTGGCCTATCCCACGATCCTCACGCTCCACACTGTCGGGATGGCGATCGTCGTCGGCACCTGCGTGGTCATGGACCTGCGGCTGCTTGGCATTGCCGGTGACGTCCCCCTCACTGCGCTGGCCGGGGCGCCGCGGCTCGTGTGGGCCGGCTTCGTCATCAACGCGGCGACCGGCATTGCGCTGTTTACGACCGACGCGGAACATAAGGCGACGCAGACGGTCTTTTTCGTGAAGCTGTCGCTGATCTTCCTTGCGCTCGCCGTGTACGCGCGGATTCGGAAAGTTGTGTTCCGCAACCCCGCGGCGATCGCCGCGCCGCTCCCAGGCGAGGTGAAGGCGCTGGCGGTTCTCTCGTTGCTTCTGTGGACGGGCGCGACCGTCGCCGGCCGCTTGATGGCGTACCTGCTATGACCGTTCCGGCGCTCGATCCGTTTGTCGAATTGATCCGCAGCACGCGGATGTCGCAGCTGTTCCGCGACGAGGTGGGATGGCTCTGGCCGCTCTGCGAGAGCCTTCATTTCCTCGGTCTCATCCTGTTGATTGGCGCCGCCGGTTTCTTCGACCTGCGCCTCCTTGGCTTCATGAGAGGAGTGCCGCTGCGCACGGCCAAGAAGTTCGTCCCATGGGCAATGGTTGGCTTCGCGGTGAACCTGCTCACCGGACTGATCTTTTTCATTTCACAGCCGCAACAGTACGCCACCAACCTCGCGATGTGGCTGAAGGTGCTGTTTCTACTGGTGGCGGGTATCAACGCCCTGTTGTTCGAAACCTCCTTCAGCGATCGCCTGATGGCGCTCGATCCGGACGCCGATACGCCGATGTCCGCAAAGGTCATCGGCGGCCTCTCATTGGCGGCCTGGTTTGCGGTGCTCTATTTCGGACGGATGCTGCCCTACCTCGATCCCAACCCTCGCTCCGGCGTGTAGAATACGCGGCAGTCCTCAGGAGGTTTATTTCTATGATCAGTAAGATTTTGGCTGGTCTTGCTGTCGCGAGCGTCGTCGCGATGGCGGCCCCGCGCGTCGCACTGGCACATCACGCGATGCAGGCGGAGTTCGACCAGAACAACGTGGTCGTCATCTCGGGCGTGCTCAAGAAGGTCAACTGGGTGAACCCTCACGTGAACTTCCTGCTGGACGTGACCGAGCCGGACGGGAAGATGACCACGTGGACGCTCGTGCATGCGGGTCCGAACCAGCTGCGCGCCGCGGGACTGAGCGATCGCGACTTCTTCCAGGTCGGCAAGACCTATACGGCAAGCCTGGCGCTGGCGCGCAACGGCTCGCCGCGCGGCTATGTCTTCACGATCAAGACACCGGACGACAAGTACATCTATCTGACCTTTGGTGCGGTTGGCTCCGATCCGTTGAACAAGGATGGCAAGGGCGGTCTCGGCAACGGGCATCCGACGACGTTTCAGAACTGACGGGTAGCAGGTATCAGGCGTGGTTCAGGTTTCAGGTTTGAGGAGACAGGCATGACGCCGCGTCTTGTTCGTTATGGCTTGGCCGCTGCTGCGTTCGCGGCAATCGCGTGGGTGTCCACTTCCGAGCCTTCCGCTCAGTACGGCGGAGGTGGCGGTGGGCGTGCGGCTGAAGACGCGAAGCTTGCCGCGATGCCAACGCCGAAGATGGCCGACGGCCACGTCGATCTGAGCGGCCGCTGGGGCGGGGGCGGGTTCGGCGGCGGCGCCGCGACGCAGCGCTTCGACGAGAAGGGGAACTATCACAACCTTCGCAACGACCGGAAGGGCAGTCCCGTCAATCAGGAGCGCGACTCGGGGCTCGCGCAGCGCTTCATCGACAACCTGCCGCAGTACAAGCCGGAGTACTGGGACAAGGTCGATTACCTCGACGTGAACGGCAACGTCGAAGACAGCAACTTCCATTGCTTCCCGGCCGGCGTGCCGCGCATGGGGCCGCCGACGAAGATCATGGCGACGCCGACCGAGATCGTGTTCCTCTACAACCAGAAGAACACCTGGCGCCTGATTCCGATGAACCGCCCGCACGATCCGATCAACTCGAAGGATCAGACCTATCTGGGCGACTCGGTGGGCAAGTGGGAAGGCGACACGCTCGTGATCGATGTGACCGGCTTCAACGACGAGACGTGGCTCGAGTGGCCCGGCTACTTCCACACGAATAAGATGCGCGTGGTCGAGAAGCTGCGGCGCGAAGGAAACGTCCTGCACTACCAGGCAACGGTCTATGACCCCGACGTGCTGGCGGCGCCGTGGGTGATGGACGAGCGCATCATGCGGCTCAACACGCAGCCGATGGTGCAGATCGAAGATCCGCCGTGTGTCGAGTCTGACGGCGCGAACCTGTATACGAAGGAGCGCGGATAGCTTCGGGAGTCGGGATTCGGGACTCGGGATTCGGGATTCGGAAAACACGGACGTAGGGGCCGACCTTCAGGTCGGCCTTTTTATTTATGGACCGGCAACGACACTGGAACGGCGTTTACACGACGAAGGCGGAGCGTGAGGTCAGCTGGTTCGAGGCGTCGCCGCACGTCTCGCTGCAGCTGATCGCGGCCGCGGGTCTCACCCCCGGCAGCTGTGTGCTCGACGTCGGCGGCGGGGAGTCCAGGCTGGTTGACTCGCTGCTCGACCGCGGCGTGACCTGCATCGCGGTCCTCGACGTCGCGCATGCGGCGCTCGATCGCGCGCGGGCGCGGCTGGGTGCGAAGGCTTCCCGCGTTCACTGGATTGAGGCCGATGTCCTCGACGAGTGGTCGTGGAAGCCGGTAGACGTCTGGCACGACCGCGCGGTCTTTCATTTCCTCATCGAGCGCGAGGATCGTGAGCAGTACTGCGCGCGGCTCGCAGAATCAGTGAAGCCGGGCGGGGCGGCCGTCATTGCGACCTTCGCGCTCGAGGGCCCGGAAAAATGCAGCGGCCTGCCGGTGACTCGTTATTCGCCGGAAACACTGGCTGCAGAATTGGGTGACCGGTTCACGCTCGTCGAATCGCGGCCCTACGCACACACGACGCCGTGGGGCGCGCTGCAAGCCTTCCAGTACTCGCGCTTCAAGAAACGTTGACGACAGCGGGATGGCGTACATTTGGCCCCGCCCGCGTGCAAAGCGTGCGTCGCCAGATTGTTCTTCGGGTGCTTCGTGCCCGCGGAACGCCTTCGTGGTACAGGTCGGCTAGTTAACCGCGAAGCAGTACAACAGGCCGTCCCCGCCAGTCGACTTGATTTCGTCCTGGCTGCAGCCGGCGGTGTCGTGCGCCGAGTTCCACGACGAGTTGGTGGGCGAGTCGTTGCCGTTCCTGTCGAAGTGGCCGACGCGCGCCTTGCCCGACATCGGGAAGTAGCGCACCCAATTTCCGCACGTCGTGTTCGCCGAGTCCGAGCCGGGATACGCGGTGCCGTCAGGCTGGGATCCCGTGAGGATGTCGTGCTTGTTCGGCGTGTCGCCGCGGCCGGGCAGCGTCTCTCCCTTCTCCGTGAGCGCGGTCGTCTTGTTGATGTTGTTCCTGTCGCCGTGGAGCTCCGCGAGGTTATTGGCGATGAGCACCCCTTTCGCGTTGAACCAAGGTCCATTGCCGATGCGGTCGCGTGCGTTGATCGACGGATGGCCAGCTGACCCGTTTTCGCTCAGGTAGGCGTGCCAGGTCTTGTTTCCGGCGCCCGCCGCCATCGCGAGCATTTGGCAATGCCGGTCCGCCCCAAGCAGGCCGCCGAGGTTGCCGCCCTTGCCGGGGCCAGCGCTGGTCACGAAAAAGCTCATGGAATTGGCGGACTGCGCCTGCTGGGCCACCGCCGGGGAGGCCGCGCCGGCTGCGATCACAACTGCCGCGAGCCAGATTCGGGCCGCATGCATGTCAAATCTCCTCCTGATTGGGACAGAAGAGTGTAAATGAAACGGCCTTTTGCGAGGTATTCCATGCCAAACCCCGTTTCCTGTACCATCGCTTCGCAACGCCCTCAGCCAAACGGTCTTCCTGAGGAGGAGACATGTCGAAGATTTCTCTTGGACTCCTGGCAGCGGCCACGATCTTTGTCTGCACGATAGCTCCCGCCGCGGGACAGCGAAACGGCGGCGCCGCCGACCTGCCCGAGGGCCCAGGCAAGGAGTTCGTGGCGCAGGAGTGCACGAAGTGCCACGGCGTGAACAACATTACGCAGTCGTGGGGCGCCACCGAGGCCGACTGGCGACAGACATTCGACTCGATGGTGAAGCTGCCCGACGACAAGGCGAAGATCATTGCCGCATATCTCGGCAAGAACTTCCCGGAGCGTCCAGATCGGCCGAAGACGGTCGTCGTCCCCGGCGACCTGAAGGTCAACATCAAGGAATGGATCGCGCCGACGCTCGGCTCGCGCCCGCACGATCCGTACGCCGCGCCTGACGGAACGATCTACTGGGCCGGCATGTGGGCCGACGTGATCGGCCACGTCGATCCAAAGACCGGCGCGATCAAGGAATACCCGCTGCCGACCAAGAGGACCGGTCCGCACGGCCTGACGATGGACAAGGAAGGGAACATCTGGTTCGCGGGGAATTTCGGCGGGCTGATCGGCAAGCTGAATCCGAAGACGGGCGAGGTCAAGGAATACAAGATGCCCGATCCGGCCGCGCGGGATCCGCACACGCCGCTCTTCGACAAGAAGGGGATGCTCTGGTTCACGCTCCAGAACTCGAACATGGTCGGCCGTCTGAATCCGGCAACCGGCGACATCAAGCTCGTGACGATGCCGCAGCCGCGGTCGCAGCCGTACGGAATGGTGATGATGTCCGACGGGAGCCCCTTCATCTGCGAATTCGGCGCGAACC
>Ga0075424_100001639_pt1 | contig 19838 bp, 19 predicted proteins | sample SoiMethybrSBSTD3_FD_75301 | JGI IMG/M metagenome (GOLD analysis project Ga0075424, IMG submission 75301) | Bulk soil microbial communities from a Populus tree surrounding site in Tennessee, USA - Soil MetaG P. TD hybrid SBSTD3 | ecosystem: Environmental > Terrestrial > Soil > Tree plantation... | reverse complement strand
GCAGCCTTCGGCGCGATCGATGTGGCGCTGACCGCCTCCAACATGGATCCGGCCTGCCTAATCGACGATGCGGAAGCCTGCGCGCGCCTCTACCCACGCCAGGCTCGCCAACCCTTCAACATCACGGGACAGCCGGCGCTCGCCATGCCGGCGGGGTTCACGCGCGACAGCCTCCCCCTATCCCTGCAGCTCATCGGCCACCCCTTCCAAGAGGCGATGGTCTACCGGGTGGCGGCGGCTTACGAACGTGCGACCGCCTGGACCGAACGGCACCCGCCAGGGCTCTGAAGTTACGCCAAACAGGAGTTCATCATGCCGGCCACGGTTCTGAGCCTCCTCATCGCCGCTTTCGCTATCCTCGCCGGCGCCGGCAGCGCTGCGGCGGCCGAGATCAAGGTTTTGACGGCAGGAGCGATGCGCGGGGTCGTCGACGCGCTCCTCCCCGCTTTCGAGAAGGCGACTGGCCACAAGGTGACCCTCGACAACGCCACGGCGGGGGTCCTCGCCAAGCGCATCGGCGACGATGAGGCCTTCGATCTTGCCATCATCACCCCACAAGTCATCGATGCGCTCGTGGCCAAGGGCAAAATCAGCGCGCCGCGCGTCGATCTCGCCAAGGTTGGCATCGGCGTGGCGGTCAAGGATGGGGCGCCTGTACCCGACATCGCAACCGTCGAGGCCTTCAAGGCTGCGCTGCTTGCTGCAAAATCCGTGGCCTACATCGATCCCAAGGCCGGCGGCTCCAGCGGCATCTACTTCGACGGCCTGATCGACCGCTTGGGCATCGGCGAGATCGTGCGCGCCAAGGCGCGGCTCAAGGCGGGCGGCTACGTGGCCGAGCTCGTCGCCAGCGGCGAAGCGGAATTGGCCGTGCACCAGATCAGCGAGATCCGGCCCGTCAAGGGGGTGCGGCTGGTCGGGCCGCTGCCGGCTGAAATCCAGAACACCACGGTCTATGCCGCAGGCCTCGGCGCCGCCGCGAAAGATCCGGTCGCGGCCAAAGCGCTGCTCGATCATCTGGCGGGGGCGCCCGCGGCCGCGGTCCTTAGCGCCAAGGGCATGGAGAAGCCCTAATCCCCATCGCCACTGCTAGCATTTCAAGCAAGGCACCGCTTTCTGCAAAGCCTTTCAGGAGGTAAAGACACGGCACGCGCGCATCAGCACAAAGGGGCGGCTCATAACCGTCGCTCAAGTGAAGGTGCTCGGCCAGACGCCCGTAGCTGATGTCGCGTCTACTCGTGGCGAAGCACAACAACCGGCTGCAACGACCCGGCGCGGCGCGGCGGGTACCAGCCAAAGAATACACCGATTAGGATGCTGCTACCCGCCGATAGCAGCACTGCTTTGGCTGGGATAACCGCTGGCCACCCCGCATAGATTGCCGTGATGATAGCGATCGCGATTCCAAGCGCTGTCCCGATCAGCGCGCCGACACCGGAGAGGGTCGCCGCCTCGATGAGAAATTGCAGGAGGACGTCACGGCCGCGCGCACCCAGGGCCAGGCGCAAACCGATCTCGCGCGTCCTTTCCGTCACGGACACCAGCATGACGTTCATGACGCCGATCCCGCCGACCAGCAATGAGACACTGGCGACGGCGCCAAGCAACAGCGTCAGGGTGCGCGCTGAGGCGTCGCGCTGCTCCATGATTTCGGCAAGGTTGCGAATGGAAAAATCATCGTCTTGCGCTGTGGCGCGCCGGTGGCGCTGCCGCAGCAAATCGCGGATCTGTGCTTCCGCGTTGGCAAGATCATCACCCGAGCGGATCTTGGTCACGATTGCACCGACCGCACGCGAGCTTGCATGGCTGGTGCCGAGGATACGAATTTTCGCCGTCGACAGCGGCACGACCACCAGATCGTCCTGATCCGAGCCTTGCGTGTTTTGGCCCTTGCGCTCGAGCACGCCGACAACGTGCAGCGGCGTCATCTGCACGCGTACGGTTTGCCCAATCGGTTCCGCGGCGCCGAACAGCGCCTCGGCGACAGTGCGGCCGAGAATGACAACCTTCCCGGCGCCGTCGTTCTCCTCACGCGAAAAGTTGCGTCCGCTGGCAATCGGCCACTCACGCGCTTCCAGGAAATCGGGATTGGCACCGACCAGCATCGTCGACCAATTGAGATGGCCGACGATGACTTGCGCCGTACCGCGCACCAGCGGGGCCGCGAGCTGTACGCTGCAAGTCCAGCGAGGCTGGCTGATCTCGTGGGCTGAGCTTCCGCTCCAACGATCACGCGTTCACCCTTGTAGAGATCGCCGCCGACGATCTCTGTGACTAGCCCGTCGCTGAGGCCAAGTCGCAGCCGGCGCGCTTCCGGCGTCCCATGCCGCCCGATGACCCACACTTCAACGCTGGTGGGCCTTTGCTCGTGTGCCAATTGCTGGCGTGCTGTCTGATACTGCGCGCGCTCCGGCGGCGCCAATAGCGCGAATACCCGCTTTGCGGCTTCGCCATATGCCTGCGCCCGCACTTCAACTAACGCGGAAGTATCATTCCCGTCAGCCGTAATGCAATCGGCGTCTCGGATGACTTGCCGCCCGGCGGCCGTCAGCAAGCTCGATCCGATCGAGCCCCGCACGCAGCAGGTAGCTCAGCGTTGGGTCGGCCATACTGGTCATGGGCCGCGATGCCGGCACATCCGCGGGCCGAAAGCGCAAGGCCGCATTCGGCAGCTTGAGAACATGATCGCGCTGCTGCACCAGGATGCGGACATTGGCCGTCACGCCCGGAAGCAGTAACAAGTCCTCGTTGTCGGCGGATATCACCACCGTATAGCTGACGACATTCAGCGTCGTCTGCGGCATCTTGCGGATGTCCACGACTCGACCCGGGAAGGCGCGCCCTGGATACGAATCAACCGTGAATGACGCATCTTGTCCGACGACGCGGCCGACTGCTTCGTCGACATTGGCGTGCAGCGCCATGGCGCGTAAATCGGGTGCGATCGGCGAGCAACAATGCGCAGACCGGTCGCCGCAATGCCTGCATCCGCAAGATTAAGATCGCAGGGAGAAAGCAATTGTAAGCAGCCGCGGTTGCACTGCCCGATACGCCTGGGCTGTCTTAAATGCACAAGGCGTGCGATCGGAACGATGTCGTTGGCGTCGCCCGCATGCAAGCGGTTGGGTACATAAGGTTCGCGGCAAAGGTCCCGCTCGTCGGTACTCGCCTATTGCTTGCTGAACTGAACCAGGCTCGCAAAAATCACCGCGTAGAGGCTCCCAGATATGGGGGTGGCCACATTTATTGGCCGCTGCGCGACCAAAGCGGCTCGCAGCATTCCTCGAGTAGGAAGAGTTGCGTCCGAATTCCTACTGAAAGATGACGCGAGATTGCTCAGCGGCCAGTCAAAGCCAATACCTGTAGCTGTTACAGGTCATGCAGCCTTACCGCGTTGCTAATCATTCCTAGCCGATCCTCGCACTCCAGCAGGCTGGGATGACCTTTGTTCTTTGGCGGCGGTTCGATAAACTCGCCTTCCAAGAGGTAATGGCCATCTGCCCTTGCAGTCTTGGAAATCTTTGATGTCCGAAGGGGTCCGAGAACTTCAACGTATCAATCGCCTCAAGGAAAATTCACTCGGTGTGCGGGTGACGATTGCGATCTTCTCGCCAGTGACATCAGACAAAAAAGCAAAAATCTCCGACTGACTCGCGGCACGAAAAAGATAGATGCGCATGTTCCTCCCTCTGTGGGTAAAAAACTCTACGAAAAACCTCGACTTTGCGCCCCGAGGGCAACGTCTAAGTTCAAAGAGGGCTTCCGACCAGTTGCCCTTTGTCCGAGACCTGACATGATAAGTGCCGCAATCAGCGCGCCTTGGGGCACGCGACGCGCAACTGCCGAGGGAGGTTCATGCCAAATGAAGAACTTGCAGGGCGTGTAGCCGCGCGCGAAGTCATCGCCATGAGGGGGGAGGTGGACCAACTCACCTGACGTGTGTCCGCCGCCCAACAAGCTACGGATGAGATCGAGGGGCCGCTCAGATGCTGAAACTTTGGGCTCGGAGGTGTAGGTCTGACGGACCGAGGCGAGGCCGTTGGAGCATCCCTTTGCTCCACCCAACGTCCGTGGCGAACGCCGCGCCAAAGCGCAAAGCTGGTTTATCGAGGTTGAGCGCACCCCATAGATTTATGCAGAAGATAACAAAATCCGGAGCACCGGAGCCGGATCCGGTCAACACCCTTTGTGACGCCGTGATGCTTCTGTCGGCGTTCGGTTTGCTTTGGGTAGTGCTGACCTGGGCTCCTTGACCTGATGCTGCGTCCAAACGGACGGCTGCGGGGAAGCGGCTGTGGCCAGCGCGCCCCGAGGGAGGCAAGTTAGGCCGGCTTGCCAATCGGGTAAGAAGCTCACCAACGCGGCACCTTGCTCCTTCAACTTGCATGCGGTAGCGACCGCTGTGCGATTGCGATGGTTAATCGGGAAAGAATGTGAATGTAATCCGCGGCGCTCTATCCAGAGCGACGTTGGAGCGCACTCGTGCCAAAGCAGATTGCGCAAACGTGCTGGCCGGGCTGGCGCCGGACAAGTCGGACACGCCCAAATGCGGGCTGCCCTTGCATCAGCGGCTCGGTTGCTCCTCAAGCCTCGCGGATCGGCGGATAGGTCAGGAAGGCGTGCACGGCATGCCAGAGGCGGTGACGATTGATGCCGAGCCCGCCGGAGTGCACGATGCCGGCCAACATGACGAACTGTTTGTCTTTGTTGGGCAGCGCCGCATAAAAGCGCAGTAGCTCTTCCTCGCTGGCATTGCCGTCGTGTTCGGCCCGCAGCATGCAGACGGGGACCGCTAGCCGCCGCGGGTCGACCATCGGCAGGTTGACCGCCATATCGAGGTACGTGCCGCTTGGCACTTGATTACCGAACTTGAGCTCGAACTCGGCAAGCGCCTTCGGCACCTCGGGTTCGGACGTGCCCGGCTTGTCGCGGTCAAAGATACGCTGGATGCTCTCAAGGCTGATCGGACGGCGCGGATTGGCGCGATACTGATCGGCAACCTTGCGGCGGCGCTCGATCTCGGGCGCGTTCTCGCCCGTATAAGTGAAGGCATCGAGCACCAGACGCTCGACGCGCTGAGGCGCCGCCTCGGCGAAGGCAGCGGCCCGAATGGCGCCCGAGGATTGTCCGTGCATGAAGATGCTGGCCTTGCCGGTTACCTTTTCCACCACGGGGAGTGCGGCCTGCAAGTCCGCGACGCCAACCAAGATGCCGGCAGGACTGCTGGTGTGCGAGGAAAACCCGTAGCCCTCGTGATCCATCGTCCACACGTCGAAGCCGCGCTCGGCAAAATAGTCCATCATCGAATAGCCGCTGCGCCCGGGTACCACGAGGTCGTAGCTGCCGCGCGACGAGAAGGTCGAGCCATGCACCAGGAACAACACCGGCTTGGCACCATCCTGGGCGTCGCCAACCCTGCGCTTGCGATAAAGATATAGATCGACAGCGCCCTTCTTGGCCCAATGCTCCTCGGCCACGATCCGGCCAGCATCCGCAGCCGCGCCTTGCGGCAGGCCGCTGGCAAGGCCAAGGCTGGCGACCGTGCCGGCCGTCAAGAAGGCGCGGCGGTCGCATGCCGAGGACACGAGGCGTTGGGAGGGGGCGGGCATGGCGGTCTTCCCTCTAGGGCTGTTGGATCCGAAACCTGCGATCAAGCATAGCACGCCACTCTCGGTTCGCACCCCTTCGCTTCTGCAGCATGCGGCGGGGCTGACGCGCCGCGGGCGACGTATTAATGTCTGGTGCGTGCGGAGAGGACATCTTTGAGTTCAGCGCATGTGCGCAACGGAGGGCCCCCCATGAGCTTTTTGACCAAGGACGAGCTCGACGCCTTGATGCCGGCTGAGATGCTGCCCCACACCACGCCAATCCCGACCCAGATCATCTCCAGCGACGAATACATTCCCGCCCCGCAAAGCGAAAAACAGCGCCAGGTCGAAGCCCGGCTGCTCGAAATGGGCGACGAGCTCGGCAAAAGCCAAGGCTTGAGCCGGCGCGCCTTCTTCCAGAGCGCGGCCGGCATGGCGGCCGCCTTCGTGGCGATGAACGACACCTTTGGTGCCATCTTCGACGTCAGCAAGGCCGAAGCCGCCACCCCGGCCATGGCCCAGGAGCGCGCCAACGCGCTGAAGGACCAGTTCATTATGGACATGCACACGCATTTCCTGCGTGATGATACGCGCATCCAGACCTTCGTGCGTCAGCGCGAGGCCGTCGGCAAGGCCGGCTGGAACCCGGAATTGGTCGGCAAACCGCAGACCATCGAGGATTTGAAGTGGAACAACTACTTCAAGGAGGTCTTCCTCGACAGCGACACCAAAATCGCCCTCATCTCCAGCGCGCCCTCGGATATTCCGCAGGACTGGTTCCTCACCAACGAGATGACGATCGCCGCACGCGAACGCGTCAATAAGGAGGCGGGCTCCAAGCGCATGATGGCGCATGCCATCTTCACCCCGGGTCAGCCGGGCTGGCTTGAGAACCTCGAGCACGCTTTGAGCATGAAACCGGACTCCATCAAGGGCTACACCATCGGTGACAACACCAACAAGGACAAGAGCGCCTATCCCTGGCGGATGGATGACGAGAAGGTGGCCTATAAGGGCTACGAGCTTGCCCTCAAGCACGGCATTAAAAACGTCTGCGTGCACAAGGGCCTGTTCCCATCCTCCATCGAGGAGCGCTTCCCGCACCTTTTGAGCTACTGCGACGTGCGCGATGTCGGCCAGGCGGCCAAGGATTGGCCGCAACTCAACTTCATCATCTATCATTCGGCCTATCGCTACCCCGGCGGGGGCACCGCCGAGCAGGGCTGGCAGGAGTTCGAGCGCACGGGGCGCATCTCCTGGACCAGCGACCTCGCCGACATCCCGCAGAAATATGGCGTCAGCAACGTCTACGGCGACGTCGGCCAGCTGTTTGCGCAAAGCGTGGTGGCCGAGCCGCGGCTCGGCGCCGCATTGATGGGTGTACTGATCAAGGGTCTTGGCGCCGATCACGTCTGCTGGGGCACGGACGCGATCTGGACCGGCTCGCCGCAATGGCAAATCGAGGCGCTGCGGCGGCTCGAGATCCCCGAGGACATGCAGAAGCGATATGGCTTCGCGGCGCTGGGGGGACCGACGGACGCGATCAAAACGGCTATCTTTTCCGGCAATAACATGCGGCTCTATGGCCTCGCCAAGCGCAGCGACCTCGGCGACCGTTTCGCCGCCATGAAGGAAGAGTACCTGCAAAACGGGGCCGCGCGCAGCAATCTGCGCTACGGTTATGTGCGCAAGCCGAGCCCCGGCGCCGCCTGAAGAGGAGGCCGCGGGCGGGCTCCGCGCCGAGCTCGCCCGCCCAAAGGAGGCCGAGGACCCTATCCCGTGAATGCGCCGGACGGCGCCAGCAGCCACTCGCCCCTGAGTTTAGCGTCCGGCGGCCTCGGGCCGGATCAGCGCCAAGCCGGACTCGGGATCCTTGATCTTGCGCAGGTGCGCTGGACTTTCCGTGACGATCACCTCCAGCGTCGGGCGCACATGGGCTTGGCCCAAGTGCCCGGCCATGGCCGTCCCGTCACGCTTGCCGATCACGAGATGGATGTGCAGCGCCGGCCCGCCCGAGGGCGCCAGCGCGATATCGCCGTTGAGTGAGGCGACCTCCACCTGCTCGCGCACGGGGATATTTTGATAGGCTTTGCTGTCCCAATCGAAATACTGCAACACCACGTCGCTGAAGGCGCCGATGGCCGTGAGCTGCGCAGTGTGGACCTTGTTTTGGCTGGCGAACGCCTGCAGCGATCCGACCACCTCCTCACCGGTTTCCAGTACGACGACGTAAGTGCGCTGTCCGTTGCTCTCGTGCAAAAGCTTGTGTTGCATAGGGTCCGATCCGCTCTCCTTAATCCGCTGAAACGGGTAGGGCCGGCGCCGGGTTCCCCGGGGGGCGCCAGGCGGTCGCCCGCGCCCTTGCCAGCACGGTCGAGCGGCATGGCTTCGGGGGTCGCCGCCTCGGGCTCAAGCATTCCGCCTAACTAAGGACAAAAGCTCAGGCGATCCTTTGGGTTAACGGGATGGCCCGTTTAAGCCCCACGGTCGGGCGCGCTCGGACTTTCGTCCTGCTCGGGAGCTGGCTGAGGGTCCCTATTTCGTGCTCTCACCGCCCCCTACAGTAGCGTCGGCCACTGTCATTTGCTTCTCGTTTGGGCCGCGGCACGCGTGCCCCGCGTGGCGTATTGGAAGGGGGGTCAAAGTGCAATACTTAGAGAAATTCACCGAGGCGCTCGAGACCCTCAAACAAGAAGGCCGTTACCGCGTCTTCGCCGACATCGGCCGTGTGCGTGGTAGCTTCCCGGCGGCGCAGCACTTCCAAGCCGACGGCGCCATCGACAACATCACGGTGTGGTGTTCCAACGACTACCTCGGCATGGGACAGCATCCCAAGGTGCTCAAAGCCATGCACGAGGCCATCGACCGCGTCGGGGCTGGCGCTGGTGGCACGCGCAACATCTCCGGCACCACTCACTACCACGTCGAGCTCGAGGCCGAGCTCGCCAGTCTGCACGGCAAGGATGCCGCACTTCTTTTCACCTCGGGCTACGTCGCCAACCATGCCACGCTGTCGACCCTCGTGAGGCTGTTGGGGGACGCCACCGTTTTTTCCGACGCCAAGAACCATGCCTCGATGATCGAGGGCATCCGCCACGGCGGCGGCCCCAAGCGCATCTGGCGCCACAACGATCTCGACGACCTCGAGCGCCAGCTGAAATCGATACCACGCGAGGCCCCGAAAATTATCGCCTTCGAGTCGGTCTATTCGATGGACGGTGATATCGCTCCCATCGGCGAGATCTGCGACCTGGCGCATCGCTATAACGCCTTCACCTATCTCGATGAGGTGCATGCCGTCGGGCTCTACGGCCCAACGGGAGGCGGCGTCGCCGAACGTGACGGCGTCGCGCATAAGGTCGATATCATCGAAGGCACGCTGGCCAAGGGGTTCGGCCTGATGGGCGGCTACATCGCTGCCAGTCGCGAGTGCTGCGATGCCATCCGCTCCTATGCGCCGGGCTTCATCTTTACAACTTCGTTGGCGCCCGCCATCGTTGCCGGGGCGATCGCCAGCATCCGCCACTTGAAGATGAGCGGCCTCGAGCGCGAGCGCCATCAGGAGCGTGCCCGCACGCTGAAGCGCCGCCTGTCCTCGGCAGGCTTCCCCGTCATGGACAATCCAAGCCACATCGTGCCGGTGCTGGTCGGGGATCCAGTGTTGTGCAAGACGCTGACCGACGCCTTGCTCAGCCGCTACGGCATCTACATCCAGCCCATCAACTACCCAACGGTTCCCAGGGGAACGGAACGCCTGCGCTTGTGCCCCTCTCCCTTGCACAGCGACCAGGACATGGACCAGCTGTTGGGTGCGCTCGCCACGCTGTGGGATGAACTGGGGCTCACCACGCGCATTGCGGCGGTGGCCGCGGAATAATGCGCCATGTTGAGCATCGTCATCAAGATGCTCTTCGGAGAGCGCGTCAAGGTCCTTGGACTTGTGTTCGGAGTGGCGTTTGCCACGCTGCTGGTGGCGCAGCAGGCCGGCCTGTTCGTCGGTTTGATGACCCGCTCGCAGAATGTTATCGCCGAGGCCACTGACGTTGACATCTGGGTAATGGATCCCTCGGTCGAGTACCTCGACCTGGTGCGACCGATGCGGGACACCGAGCTCTACCGGGTGCGTGGCGTCCCCGGCGTCGCCTGGGCGGTGCCCCTCTTCAAGTCGGCAACCTCGGTCAAGACCGCCGAGGGCCGCACCAAGAGCGCGCTATTGCTGGGCGTCGATGATGCCAGCCTGACGGGCGTCTCGCCACGCATCCTCCTCGGCTCGATCCTTGATCTGCGTCGCCCCGACGCCATTGCCATCGACCGCGTCGGCTACATGCAGCTGTGGCCGGGCGAACCGCTGATGCTCGGCAAAACGCTTGATCTCAATGATCGGCGCGCGGTGGTAACCGTCATCACCGACGCGGCACCGGCCTTCTCCGCCCAGGTCATCATTCATACACGCTACAGTCAGGCCATCGCCTTTGTGCCCACGGGGCGCAACCAGCTGTCGTTCATCCTCGCCAAGGCGACGGCGGAGTTCGATGCCGCATCCGTCGCGCGCGCCATTAGCGCGCGCACCGGCCTCAACGCCTTCACGGCAGAGGAATTCTCCTCGCGCACCATTCGCTACTATCTGAAGAACACCGGCATTCCCATCAGCTTCGCCACCACCATTCTGCTCGGCATGGTCGTGGGCAGCGCCATTGTCGGTCTGACCTTCAACATGTTTGTCACCGACAATCTGCCCCAGTATGCCATGCTGAAGGTGATCGGCGTGACCAGCGGTCGGCTGATCGGCCTCGTGCTGCTGCAGGCGACAATCGTTGGCCTTATGGGGTATGCCATCGGCATCGGCCTGGCCGCCCTGTTTTTCGAATATGCCGCGACCCCGACCTCGGCGCTGCGCGGCTTCAATCTGCCCTGGTGGATCGCCTCGGGCGTGGGTGCCACCATCGCCCTGCTGATCGTGCTTTCCACCTTGACCAGTCTCGGCCGGGTGCTGTTCGCGCAACCCGCCATGGTGTTCTGGGGCAAGCGATGAGCCCGACCGTGGAGCCCCCGCCAGAGGTGCCGGCCATCGCCTGTCGCGGCGTGGTCAAACAGCTCGGCCGTAGAAAATTCCGCACCGAGGTTCTGCATGGGCTCGATCTCGATGTTTATGCGGGACAAATGACACTCCTGGTCGGCCCCTCGGGGTGCGGGAAGACGACGCTGATTTCCACCATCGCTGGGATCTTGCGCCCGGATCGGGGCTCGATTTCGTTGTTCGGCACGGAGCTCGCCAACCTTGGCCGCCGAGGGATCACGCGCTTTCGGGGCCGCAACGTCGGCCTCGTGTTGCAGCAGCTTCACCTGTTTCCGGCCTTGACCGCGGCGGAAAATGTCGCCCTTCCCCTCCTCGTCTTGCGCCAGGATCCGGCCCGCGTGAGGGCGCGCGCCGCCAGCCTGCTCGAAGGCCTGGGCCTGGCCGGCCATGGCGATAAATATCCCCGCGAGCTCTCGGTCGGAGAGCAGCAGCGCGTAGCCATAGCGCGGGCCATTGCGCACGACCCCAAGCTCATCATTTGCGATGAGCCGACCGCGGCGCTCGATGCGACCTCCGGACGCTTGGTCATGCAGCTCTTGCGCCAGGTGACGGTCAGAAGCGACCGCGCTGTGCTGGTGGTCACACACGATCATCGCATCTTCGACTTCGCCGATCGCATTATTCATATGGACGACGGGCGGATCACACGCATCGATACCAGCAGCGAAAAGGAGGCCGCCTAATGGCCCGCCGTCTGCCCCTTCTGGCCTATGGCCTCGGCACCGTCGCGGCGCTCGCCGGGCTCGGCGCCACCGTCTCCATCGGCAACAAGAACCAATTGCGCGCCGCCATCGAGCCCTGGTTGACGCCGTCGCGCGCGGTTCCGATCCTCAGCGCGCCGGTCCCACAAGCTTTGCCGGCACCCCAAATCGGCGCCGTCGGCTTGGTCGAACCCTCGAGCCAGGAAATCAGCATCGGCACGGACATCTCCGGCACGGTGAGCAAGGTGTTTGCCGTGCCCGGCGTCAAGGTCAGCAAGGGTGACCCGCTGTTCGCCCTCGACAGCCGCATGGCCGAGGCGGTCGTGGCACAGCGGCGGCGCGATCTTGCCGCCGCCGAGGCGCGCCTGGCGCTCGCTCGCGGCCGCGTACCGGGTTTGGAAGCCGAGGTGCAGGCCGCACTCACTGCGGTCGAGGCAGCGCGCGCGGAAAAGGATGACGCAACCGACGTGGTGCGGATCGCCAGCGGCCTCAACTCCGGGGATACCATCTCGGCGCGCGAGATCACGCGACGGCGCAACGTCTTGCGCACCGCCGAAGCTAGATATGCCGAGGCTTCGGCCCGCTTGTCCCTCGCCCAGGCGAACCTCGCCCTCTACGACGAAGCCAAGGGTGGTGCCAACATCGCCATTGAGCTTGCCGCCATCGAACAGGCGCGGGCAACCCTCAAGCTGGCGCAAACCGATTTGGAGCTGAGGACGGTCAATGCGCCGATCGACGGCGAGGTGCTGCGCGTCAACATCAACCCCGGTGAGTTCGCGCTGGCCGGCGCCGTTACGCAGCCCCTGATCGTCATGGGCCGAACCGATCCCATGCACGTGCGCATCGATATCGACGAAGCCGATATCGCCCGCTACCGCCCCGGGGCGCGCGCGGTCGCCTCCCTCAGAGGTGACACGGTGCGCAAGCTGCGGCTGAGTTTCGTCCGTGCCGAACCCCTCGTGGTGCCAAAGCGCGCCTTGTCGGGCCTCACCACCGAGCGCGTCGACACCAGGGTCATGCAGCTGATCTATGCCATCGTCGAGGACGGCCTGGCCATTCTGCCGGGGCAGCAGGTAGACGTTCTGATCGAGACCGACGAAGGGGCCGCCCAGGCCGCGGCAAACGCTCGCGGCAGCGAGCGGACCGCCTCACAATAGCCCCCCAAACCCGCCCCGCAAGGGGTTGCGCGGGGATTGCCTCCTTGCCGCGCCAGGCCGCCAGGGAACCCCGCGTCGTCCGCGGGCGTTGGCCCCAAACGACATCTGCGGTCACGCGAGGAGGGTCTGATGGACGCAACCCAGATTCAACGTTACGCCCGCCAGCTCTACGAGGTGCAGGGCGCCAAAGCCATCGCCGAGGCCGCCCACAAGGCCTTGGCCTTCGAAAAGAACAACGACACAGAACAAGCCCATACCTGGCGGCGGATCGAGGCGGCGCTGATCGAAATACGCGGGCCCCGCAACTCCTGAACCCGGCCGGCGTTAGGGCCGCACCGCCGGGCTCTCAAGGGGGAGCCCGCGCGCCCGCCACATCAGGTAGGTTTCCAGCGCGATGAACTCAGGCGACTCGAAGGCGTAGCTTTCGGCCCGCATGCCGATCATGCAGTTGCGCAGGCGGCGCTGCAGGGAACCCAGGCCCTGCCACTCGAGCCGATAGACAGGATATCCCGTGGGGTGGCCCTGCGGGACGGTGTTGCCGGCAAGATTTTGGCCCCAGTGGTCCTCATGGCAGTGGGCGCAGGCGAGATTGAGCTGCCCTTGACGGCGTTCATAGAGGGTCCGACCGGCCTCGATGGTGGGTCCCAGCCGCGCATCGTCGCTTTCGATCGGCAGGCCGCGGGACTGGCGCGCCACATAGGCCGTTAGCGCCAGCAGCTCCTTGGATTCGGACTTCAAGGCCGGCGCCTGCTGCTGCTCGAGGCGGCAACGGTTGATGCGGCCTTCGAGATCGATGGCCGCCCCGCGCTTGGCGTCGAAGGCTGGATAGCGCGCCGCCACACCGCGCATGCTTTGCGCCGCCTCGCCGTGGCAATCCGCGCACGCCCGCGCGCCCTCGCCGGCGACCCGGCGCCACAGCGTCTCACCATCCAGCACCCACAGCATGCCGGGGTTGGCGGTGTCATCGTCCTGCATGGCCTGGGTCGCCGCGCTCATGGTTGCATAGCCGGAGCGGCGTTCGCCCAGCGGAATGTCGCCGGCCAGGCTTGGCGCCGCAAGCGCGCCGACAACCGCGACAAAGACGACGGGCCGGTGCTTGCGCGCGACAGCGCCGAGACTTCCCAAGGCGAAGAGGACCGAGGCCGTCCGCGTCATGCAACCGTGATCTTCACCTGTTCGCTGACGGCGTAGCCGTTGTCGCCGGTCCAGCGAAACTCCAGCACACCGCTGTCACGGGCGACGGTATAGAAGGTGATGAAAGGATTGGCCGCGATCGCCGGATAGAGCTGCGCGGCGAAGATTTCTTCGCCATTGTAGGTCGCCACGAAGGTCGTGATGATGTCGCGGGGGATGGCGGTCCCCGTATTGGTGTGGCGGAAGCCCGTTTCCATTTCGTGCGAGATCAGCGTCTTGATCTCCATCACTTCGCCCCGCCGCGGGTTCGGCGATACCTTGATGAGAGAGCGCGCCATTAGAGCGGATCCTCCAGGCAGGCACCCAGCGTGATGAGCACCTCGACGCTGGTCGACCAAAACGAACCATCTGACATCTGGGCGATGGCGGTCACGGTTTGCGAGTCGGACAAGCGGATGCGGGTGGCGATGACCGCGCGGCCGGCGCGCGGGCCCAGTTTGACGCTGATCACGTTGGGTTGCGGGTTCTTCTCATTGAAAATGTGGATGGCTTTGACATAGTCGGTCTCCGTCATCGGGCTCTCGACCGCCACCGAACAAGCAACCGTGTTGCCGTTCTCGACCAGCGGCGGGATCTCGAGCTTGACGCGCCCCGAGTTCAGCTTGGCATCGCCGATCACCGTGGCGATGGCCGCTTTTACGCTGACCGGCGTTGCCCTTGCGGGGCGCACCGCGAGGCACGGCAACAGGCTACCGAGGCTGAGTGCGCCCGCAAACCTCATGACCTCGCGCCGCGTGCTTGGCAACTGAGCCCCGGCGCGACCTTTGCCCCTGCCGCTCTCGACCATCGCTCGGCCTACTCCTTCAGGGTCACTAGAAATGCCACCACATCCTCGATCTGCTCCGCCGTCAATATCGGCTTGCCGCGAAACGTCGGGGCGACGCGCTCAAGACCCTCAACACGATAATAAGGAGGCATGATGGTATTGGGATTGATGACGCCGGCATCGACGATCCTGAGCCGCAGCTGCGCCTCTGACCAACGCGCGCCAACGCCTTTGAGATCCGGCGCCAGATTGCCCTGCAACCGCTCCTCGGGAAATGGTCCCGAGTGGCAGAGCAGGCAAAGGCCGACCTGACGGTTGATGACGATGCCGCGCCCGCGCGCGCTATCGCCGGGCGCACCGGTGAGGGAGACCGCTACTCCATCGCCGGTGACGCTGAAGCTCTTGAGCCCCTCGGCGCCGAGGGCGACGGGGCTCAGGCTGACGATGCCAGCCAGCACGCCGGCGCGCGCCAGCCTGTGCAAGACCCCAATCAACCGAAGATCTCAGCCGTAATGGTGTTGAACCAGGCCTCCGCGTAGAGCGCCTCTTGCGAGCGCTCCGAGCGTTGCGCCGGCGCGGGGCTCACGCCCCCGGCGCCGGGAACATCGGTCAAAACCCCATTCACCGGCTCATAGACCCCGGCAACGCTGATGCCGTAGTCGGGAGCGACCAGGCTGTAGCAGGTATTGATCAATTTCGGCGGCTTGGGCGTGCGGCCCTCCAGCAGTTCCACCACGGCGCCAGCGCAGACCTTGGCCTGCGCGTTGGCGGAAAAGGCCGACTTCGGCATGCCACCGGCAATGGTGGCATCGCCCACCACGTGGACGAGCGGGCTCAGCTTGGATTCGAAGGTGACGGGATCGATCGCGCACCATCCCGTCTGATCGACGGCGCCGGCAAGCTCGGCCGCGCGGCCCGCCCGTTGCGGCGGTATGACGTTGCCAACGGCAGCCTTGTGCTCGCCGAATTCCGTCGTGAAGGTCTTCGTTTCCGCATCGACGGCCGTGACGCGGCCGCCCTTGGAGAGCGCCACCCACTCCAGGTGGTCGGGGTAAAGCTCCTTCCAAGCCTCCTGAAACAGGCGCTGCTTGGAAAACGTATCCTTGGCATCGAGGATCAGGATTTTCGATTTGGGTTTTTGCGTCTTGAGATAACGCGCAATCAGGCTGGCGCGCTCGTAGGGTCCGGGCGGGCAGCGGAAGGGGTTGGCCGGAACCGACATGACGACCACACCGCCGTCCTCGAGGGCCTCGAGCTGGCGCCGCAGCAAAAGCGTCTGCTCGCCGGCTTTCCAGGCGTGCGGCAGCTTGGTGGCCGCTGCCTCGTTATAGCCGGTGAGGCCATCCCAGCGAATGTCGATGCCGGGGGCGACGATCAGCCGGTCGTAGGGGAGGCTCGCCCCGCCCTCGAGCTCGACCCGGCGCGTCTCGCGGTTGACCCCGGTCGCTGCCGCAAAAATCACATCGACGCCCGCGCCGCTGACCTTGTCGTAGCCAAACTGCTGGGCCGACAAGGCCCGCAAGCCGCCGATCACCAGGTTGCTGAACGGGCAGGCCGTAAACGTGCGCTCCCGTTCGACCAAACTCACGCTCACGCGCGGGGAGGACTGCTTGATGGCGCGCGCCGCCGTAGCACCGCCGAAACCGCCGCCGATCACCACGACCCGGGGCGCGGCCTGCGCCAGGGCCGGCGCGTACACACCCGCAGCCGCGGCCCCCGTGGCGGCCAGAAACTGTCGGCGGCTCACGCTAAGGTCTGCCATATCCGCCTCGCGCTCACTTCGGGGCCGCGTACCATTGCGCGATCGCCTCGATCTCGGGGTCCGTAAAGCCTTTGGCAATCCGCCCCATGACGGTGCTTGGCCGTTGTCCGCTCTTGAAGGCCTGCATCGCAGCGCCGAGCTCCGCGGCGCTGCGGCCGACCAGCCGGGGAATGGGCGTGCTGAGCGCGGGGTTCAGCGCATGACACCCCGAGCAGGAGCTGGCCCCTACCGGAGACTCGGCCCGTCCCGGCGCGGTGGACCCGAGCAGCAGCGCGGCTGCAGCAAAAAACCAAAATCGATGCATGCTGACACGCCAAGGTGAGAGGGAAGCGAGCAGCACCGCAAAGGGGTGCTGCTCGCGAGCTTCGTCAGACGAGAAGGATCTTCTCGTTCTTCAGCGGCAAGGTGCGCAGCCGCTTGCCCGTCGCCGCGAAATAGGCGTTGAGCACTGCCGGCGCGGCCACGCAGATGGTGGGCTCACCGACCCCGCCCCAGGGATCGTTACCGCCCGTCGGCATGACGATTGACTCCACCTTCGGCATCTGGGCAATGCGCATGGAATCGTAGGTGTCGAAGTTCTCCTCCACCATGCGGCCATCCTTGACGGTGCATTCCTGCATGAAGGCCGCCGACAGGCCGTAGACGAAGGAGCCGGCAATCTGGCGTTCGACTTGCGCCGGGTTGACGACATAACCCGGGTCGGTCGCGGCCACGATGCGGTGCACTTTTACCCGGTTGCCGTTGCCTTCAACCGAGACCTCCGCGGCGGCAGCCACGAAGCTGCCGAAGGACCGCATTTGCGCGAGCCCGCGATAAATGCCCTGCGGCGCCGGCTTACCCCAACCCACTTTTTCGGCCACCGCATTGAGCACGCCGAGATTCCTGGGGTGGTTGCCCAAGAACTTGCGTCGGAACTCGAGCGGGTCCTGTCCGGCCGCGTGCGCCAGCTCGTCCATGAAGCACTCGAAGAACACGCAGTTCTGGTTGATATTCACCCCCCGCCAGAAGCCCGGCAGGATGTGCGGGTTGCGCATGGAGTGGTCGATCAGCAAGTTCGGTATGGTGTAACCGAAGGAGTGCTCGCCGTTGCCGGACATCAGACCCTGGAAGGTCAGCGGGTCCTTGCCGTTCTGCAGGTTCTGCGGGAACACGTTGGCCAGGATCGACTGGCCTGACAGGCGCATGTGGATGGCCGTGAGGTTGTTGTCGGCATCAAAGGCGCCGACAAGCTTGGCCTGCATCACCGGATGGTAGCGGCCGTGCAGCATGTCCTCTTCGCGCGTCCACAGGAGCTTGACGGGCGTGCCCGGCATTTGCTTGGCAATCAGCACGGCCTGCCGCACGTAGTCGTGGAACGCCCCGCGCCGGCCGAAGCCGCCACCGAGGTTGATCTTATAGACATCGACCTTGCTCGCCGGCAGCTCGGCGGCCGCCACCGCCGCGGCGAAGGCCGCCTCCCCGTTCTGCGTCGGACACCACACCTCGCACTTCTCCGGCGTATAGAGCGCGGTGGCGTTCATCGGCTCCATCGGCGCGTGGTTTTGGAAGGGGTAGCTGTAGACGGCCTCGATCTTCTTGGCCGCCTTGGCAATCGCTCCCTTGGCATCGCCGTTCTCGTTGCCCACGAAGCCCTCGGGCGCATCGAGCCCTTCCTTGAGCCACTGGGCAATGCTCTCGCTCGAGACCTTTTTGTTGTCGCCCTCGTCCCAGACGATCGGCAGCGCATCGAGCGCGGTCTTGGCTTGCCAGAAGGTATCGGCCACCACGGCGACGCCCGTGTCGCCGACCTGGACCACCTTCTTGACGCCCTTCATGCTGGCGACCTTGGCGGCATCGAAGCTCTTGACCTTGCCGCCGGTCACCGGACAGTCCTTGATGGTGGCCGTCAGCATACCCGGCAGCTTGAGATCGGCGCCGTAGACCTGCTTGCCCACCACCTTGTCGGCGGTGTCGAGGCGCTTCACCGATTTGCCGGCAATCTTCCAGTCTTTCGGATCCTTGAGCGGCACCTCCTTCGGCGCCTCGAGTTTGGCGGCGGCCTCGGCCACCTTGCCGTAGGTGGTTTTGCGTCCCGAGGCCGTGTGCGTAATGACGCTGTTGGCGACGCTCAGTTCGCTGACCGGCGCCTTCCACTCGTTGGCCGCCGCCTGCAGCAGCATGGTACGGGCGATGGCGCCGCCCTGGCGCACGTAGAGGTGGGAATTGCGGATGCCGCGGCTGCCGCCCGTCGAGAAATCGCCCCACACGCGTTTGCGCGCGACGCTCTGGCCGGGCGTGGGATACTCTGTCGTCACCTTGGACCAATCGCACTCGAGCTCCTCGGCGACGAGCTGGGCGAGACCGGTCAAGGTACCCTGGCCCATCTCCGAGCGGGCCACACGGATGACGACGGTGTCATCGGGCCGGATCACCACCCAGGCGTTGATTTCCGGGGACCCATCCTGCGCCCGCACGACCTGGGGCCCGGCAAAGGGGAACCCGACGCTGAGCGCAAGGCCTCCGCCGGCGGCAGCGGCGGTGCCAACCACGAAAGAGCGGCGATTAATCTGTTGCGTGCTTGTCATGGCGCTTCTCCCTCACGCGCTCTGAGCGGCCATGTGGATCGCCTCGCGCACCTGCTGGAAGGTGCCGCAGCGACAGATGTTGGTGATGGTATTGTCGATATCGGCGTCGGTGGGCTTGGGTTTCTCCTTCAAGAGCGCGGCAACCGCCATGATCATGCCGCACTGGCAATAGCCGCATTGCGGCACGTCGTGCTCGATCCAGGCCTTCTGCACCTTGTGCAGCGTACCGTTCTGCGCCAGGCCCTCGATGGTGGTGATGGCCTTGCCTTCGACCGCGCTCACGGGCAATGAGCAGGAGCGCACGGCCTCGCCGTCGATATGCACGGTGCAGGCTCCGCACTGGGCGATGCCGCAGCCATACTTGGTGCCGGTCAGACCAACGTGGTCGCGCAGCGCCCACAGCAAGGGTGTATCGGGGTCAATATCAATGTCGTGGGATTTGCCATTAACGGTCAGGCGAGCCATCAGGTTTTCCTCCTCCTGCATGCGGGTCAGCTCACAAGCTCGGCGGAGCTTAGCCGATGTCGAAACTAAAGTATAAGAGCCTGCCCTTCACGGGACGGTGAGCACGACCGCCAGGCCGCGGGGGCCATTGCTTGCCGACGCCGCGGCGGGAAAGTGCGCTGCAAAAAAATCTTGCCTTCAAAGACGTCGCCGGTCGCCGTTTCGCTGCAGCGCACCAGCGTGCACGCAGGGTAAGACCGGCGGCTCGCCGCCGGTCTGCTTTTTGTCTCCAACACCCAACCGGCCTCGGCGGGATCAACCCGCGCGAACGTACCCGTAGCGGAGGTTGGAGGGGTCTCGCGTACCCGCCTCGTACTCGGTGCGCAGGCTCGCCAGGCGGTCGGCCGAGTAGGCGGGCAGCGGCGCGTTCTCCGCGGCCTTTAGCCGTAAGCGATAGAGCCGCGCAGCGTTGCCGCCAAAAATCATTTGCTTGACGGCGCTGTTCGGCCCGCCCAGTGCGGCAAAGCCATGTTTTTTCTGCATGTCCTCGGGAATCTCGAGGCGGCGCATGGCCTCGATCTGCCA
>Ga0075424_100001638_pt1 | contig 19839 bp, 16 predicted proteins | sample SoiMethybrSBSTD3_FD_75301 | JGI IMG/M metagenome (GOLD analysis project Ga0075424, IMG submission 75301) | Bulk soil microbial communities from a Populus tree surrounding site in Tennessee, USA - Soil MetaG P. TD hybrid SBSTD3 | ecosystem: Environmental > Terrestrial > Soil > Tree plantation... | reverse complement strand
TTTCTGTACATGCCTCTCTGGCAGTGGTTGGCCATCCTCATCGCCATTCCCATCGCGGTGGCTATCGCCTGGCTGCTTTCGCTAATCCCGCGATTCGTCCTTCGCTACTATCGCAAGAAAAACGGCGTTACGACCTTGCCACCGGTGCGCCTTTTCCATATTGGACCCGGCACACTTCTGCTCTCGGCATTCATCCACTACATTTTTATATTTTTGATCGGCGCTTCAATTGTCTATCGCCAGTACTACCGCCGAGTCTTGTGGGTTTTTCTTGCCGTCGGCGCATATTGGCTGATTACCCGAATTACTCGGGATGTCTCCACGCGAATCATCAGTAGGCTCACAGCGAGCGGCCGGATGGGCGAACGCTCGGTCGTTTCCTTGATGCGCCGGGTGCTGGAAGTCCTCGCCTTCATCATCATCGGCTTAATTGTTCTGAGCAGTCTAGGCGTCAACGTTACAGCCGCTCTCGCCGGTCTTGGTATCGGCGGCCTGGCCGTGGGCCTCGGAGCGCAGAAAACCTTTGAAAACTTGCTGGGCGGAATCTCCATCCTGACCGACAAGGCATTGCAAATCGGCGACGCTTGCCGCATCGGCGATCAACGCGGCACCGTCGAAGATATTGGTCTGCGCTCGACCAAGCTGCGCACTGAGGAACGCACGGTGGTCACCATACCGAACGGTACCGTCGCTACAGCAGTGCTGGAGAATTTCCGCCAGCGCGACAAAATTCTCTTTCGTCAGACCGTTCGCTTGCGCTACGACCTGGCTCCCGATCACATCCGCTACGCCCTCCACGAGCTGCGTGCCGCGCTCAAACAAAACAATCGCGTCGAGGACGCTACTTCTCGGGTTCGCCTGCTTCGTTTTGTGGATACGGGTATGGATGTGGAGATTTATGCCTATATCCTGGTTCGTGACTATGCCGAGTTTCTTGCCCTGCAGGAAGACCTGCTACTCAGCATTGCCGACACGCTCGAGCGCACCGGCGCGGGCGTGGCTTTCCCGTCGCAAACTACACTGATTACGAAAGATGCGGGAATCGATCCGGAAAAGGAAAAAGCCGCTAAGGCCGCCATTGAAAACGCTCGCAAATCTGGTTCAGCAAGCGGCCAAATGCCGTCTCCCTAAACTAGTCCCAGGTAAGCAGAGTCGCTCCCGACGTTTGCGCTCCGGACAGCGAAGCGCGGCGCACCCCGCTCCTCACTGGCGGTTATCAAATGTGTTGCACGCGGCAATCGTCCCGCTGTCGAACCCCTTCTGAAACCACTGCATGCGTTGCGCCGATGAGCCGTGCGTAAACGAATCCGGCGATACATGACCGGTCGACATTTTCTGCAGCCGGTCGTCGCCTACAGCCGCGGCCGCTCCCAGAGCAGACTGTACGTCACCCTGTTCCAGCAAATTGCGCTGCTGCGTCGAGTGCGCCCAAATTCCTGCCAGGCAGTCCGCTTGCAATTCCATTTTCACGGAAAGCTCATTCTGCATACTCGGGTTTCCCGACTGGAGGCGCCGTACCATGTTCTCCACGCCCACGATTTTTTGCACGTGATGACCGATCTCATGCGCCAGCACGTACGCTTGGGCGAACTGCCCTGGCGCTCCAAATCGCTGGCTCAGCTCATCGTAAAAGCCCAAGTCGATATAAACCTTCTCGTCGCCTGGACAATAGAACGGACCGGTCGCGGATTCGGCACCGCCGCAGCCTCCCGATTGCGTGTAATTGCGGAATAACACTAGCTTGGCGTGGCGGTAGGGCTTGCCCGCCTGTTGCGGCAATACCTGATCCCAGGTTTTCTGCGTGTCGTCCAGTACGAAAGAGATGAGCTGCACCATCGGCTGTTCTTGCTGGTCGCGCGCCGGATTCGGCTGGCTTATCGCCGGGGAACTCGCGCCGTCTCCGCCTCCTAGCAATGCAAAAAAGTTTTGTTTGAAGACGAGGCTCAGCACCAACAGAATCAGCAATCCGCCGATCCCCATGTGCATACCGCCAAACTGAAATCCGCCGCCTCCGCCACCTTGGGCGCGACGATCCTCAATGTCCTGGCTAGTTCCGCCTGGCGTCCACTTCATGGAGTTCTCCCTGCGGCGGGGGGGTTCGGCATGATGGTATCACTTCTTCTTTCACGCGCTGGCGGATCTTCCGTCACGGGGGCTGGACTGTCCCTAACTTGATTTCCGGCGCCGGTCACGTTCAGGTCAGCTTCCTTCCGCAGTTCCAGCAATTGCAGAATCTTCTCCCGCGCGCCTTCGAGCGTGCTGTCCATCACGTCAATCTCGTTGATCTTGGCTGCCAATTCGGGCAATCCCAGATTCTTTTCTAGCCACACTGAAAAATCGTTGCTGGGTATCTCGTGTTGTGTCCGCGGCGCGACGAAGTGCAGGTAAAAGCTCTCGTCGCTCATCTCTTGCACGCACTTGCGAAGTTCTTCCAGGGTCTGGGCCGTGGATTCCAGCGGCACCACCACTTCCATTCCCTCGCAGAAACAAAACGGATTCTCCGTTGCTTCATCCGCGGTCCCCGGAAAGGCCTCCATATATGCCCGTACGATTTCGAGAAGAGTATTTCTCAGATCCCCAAGAGTCCGGCAGTCGGTAATGACCGCCATCGATAAGCGGTCGGCGAGACCTTCGCTATGGAGCGAAGCCCTTGCCCATTGCGCAAAATCGTTCGTCGGTTTGTCGGCCAGCGACAGATGACTTCTCATCGCCACGATGGTGTGATGATAAATGGATTCATCCGAACACGTCTCCAGGCCACAGGCCAGCTCGCGAAGCGTATTAGCGGTTTGCCCGCACATTCGCGACACGTGCTTCAGCGTGTAAATCTCAAATGGCGCTTTTGCCAACCTGGTCCCGGTGCTCATGGCCGAACTTCCTCCTGCTCGTCTCCGGTCGCAACCTCGCCGCCGACAACGACGCTTTCCTGGCGTTCCGGTAGTTCGATTCGGATATCCGTCAAATCCGAAAGCAGATTTGCCGCCCACCGGAAAACGTTGTGATCTTTTACCGTGGTTCTCATCCTGCGAATTCGTGCGGCTTGCTCATCGTCCGGCATTTCCAGCGCGCGCAGAATCGCCGCCGCCACTTGCTGCACGTCGTACGGATTCACCTGCAGCGCGTCCGTTAATTCCAGCGCCGCCCCCGCGAAGGTGCTTAAAATCAGCACTCCGTGTTCATCGTCGCGCGCGGCGACAAACTCCTTGGCTACCAGGTTCATGCCGTCGTGCAGCGAACTCACCATGCACACCGACGCGGCGCGATAGAACCGCTCAATCTCCTGGTGCGAGTGATGCCGTCTCAACAACACGATCGGCTTCCATTTGCCGGACTGGAACCGCGCATTGATCCGCTCCGCTTCCGCCGTCACTTCCTCCAGAAATTGCTGGTACCTCGGAATGTCTGTCCGGCTGGGCGCGCCGATCTGCACAAAAGAAAATCTCCGCTGATAAGCGGGATTCATTTCGATGAACCGCTCGATTCCGCGGAATCTTTCCAGAATGCCTTTTGTGTAATCCACGCGGTCGACACCCACGCCCAAGAGCGAAGCCTCAATGCCTAACTCTTCACACAGTCGCGCCCGCTCTTCTCCAGTGCTTCTCCATTCCCGCGGCGGCTTCCCATTCGGGAAGGCTACGCTAATCGGGTAGGGGCGCACCCGCGTGACATGCCCCTGCCGATTCACGGCGAAGCGGTCCCATTCCGTCAGCGCTTCCAGCGCGCGGTCCACGGTCTCCAGAAAATTGTTGCAGTGCGTTTGCGTGTGGAAACCGATCAGGTCCGCACCCAACAGGCCGTCCACCAGCTCTCTTTGCCACGGGCAGATACCAAAGACCTCCGGATTTGCCCACGGGATATGCCAAAAAATTGCCACCCGCGCGTCCGGCCTGGCGTCCTTCACCATTCTCGGCAGCAAAGCAAAGTGGTAGTCCTGCACCAGTACGATCGGCGCTTCCTGCCCCGCCATTTCCTGCAGCACTGCATCGGCAAACTTTCGATTGGCTTGCTGATATTGCAGCCAGTCCTCCGGCCGGAAGGTCGGCCGCGTATGTGCGATGTGACAGAGCGGCCACAATCCTTCGTTCGCAAAGCCCTCGTAGTAGCCTTTCACCTCTTCAGGCGTGAGCCAAACACGCCGCAACGTATAGCTCGGTAGATCCGGCGGGACACGCAGGCGATCTGTCTCGTCCACCATCTCGCGATCCGCACTACCCGATCCGTGCGCCACCCACGTTCCGTCCGTGGCTTCCAGCACCGGTTCGAGCGCCGTGACCAGGCCGCTTGCCGGAACCAACACTTCAATTCCCTTTTCGCCCTTTACGTGCATGTACGGCTCGCGGTTTGCTACCACGAACAGCGGCTTGCCCTTCAGCTTGCTCTGCAGACTGATCCGGAGCCGGTCGGCTGTCCACACCGACGCCTGCTTTTCGCGCAGTTGGGCTTCTTCGGCTGCTGCGGCACGTGCTGCACCCAAGTCCCGAGCAAGATGCTTCACTTCTTTCTGGATTTGTTCGAACAACTCTCCCTGCGGTAGTGACGACTCTGGTGTATCCGTCTCGCCGGCGCGCAGCTTCCGCAGCCACTGTGACGTTCGCTTCAAAGGATCGAGGAACGTCCAGCGAACCAGCACCAGGGCCAGGCCGGAAACCAGGAGCGTCTCCAGCAGCGCACTCAACAGTGCGTCTCGCATCGTCAGCAGCACCCGTGAGTCAATGAAGCTTGCTTCGTAAATGACCAGCAGGGCGCCAGCCGCCTTGTCGTTGCGCTCCAATGGCAACGCATACAAGTACATCGGTGAATCCGCCACTTGGGTGAACTCTCCGCGCCCAGTGTCCGTCGACAGCACGGTGCGCACGATGCCAGGCATTTGCTTGAAGGTATCGCCCAGCGTAGACGTCATCACACTGACGCTCCCGTTGGCGTCGTATACCGCGATGCCCTTCATATGCTCGCGCTGCGCGAATCGATCCACCACCCTTTGCATGGCTTTCTCTGAGTTACGCTCGTTTTTCTCAAAAAGCGGCTGGATGCTTTCCTGCAAGCTTTCGGTGAGCAGTTCTGCGCGGCGGGATAAATCGTTTCTTAAGTTTCGTCTTTCTTTGCGCACCTGATAGGCCGCAAACAACAGAGATACCAGCGCAACACTGGTGATCAGAGGCAGAACGAGTTTCAACGTCGTCCGCAATTTCTATCCTTTGGTGGAAGGGCGTCTGGATACCCCTTCGGCGCGCGGGCCGGGTTCTGCAGTCAGGCTTGTTGGTGCCTACTCTTGAGGGATAGGCCGCGTCCGTCCGCTTGAGTCTTCGATCGATGTTTTAGAGATCACGTCGCGGCTACCGGATGAGCCATCCGGCGATAGGTCTCGCGACTCGGGCTTCCTTACCTTCCTCTCTCTTTCTGGCTGCGTTCTTTCCATAACGCCGCTGTAAACAGCGCCAGAAAGATTGTCGCCAGCGTAAATCCTACTTGTAGCCTCATTCTGGCCCCCAATTCTCTTGGATTCAAGAAGAGATGCGGCAACTGGGGTGCCGTCCTCTATTCTACCGCGTCCTTCCTCCCTACACTTTTAACAATACTAGATTGAGTCAGATACTGGGAGATTCCTGTACTTTCTCCCTTCTAGCGCATTGTCGTGCAAAAAGTGCTCTATACATGTAAACACCCGCCCCTCCTTGTTCAGCGGCAAACAGCGCTTTTCGGGTTAAAATTGTGTAAGGGCTCGCAATGGAAGTCAGCCAAAAACCGTTTGCCCGCAAAAAGCCGGATCAACTGGTTTACCTCGAACTAGGTTCCGGCAACGGTGGCATGCTCCTCAGCATTTCCGAAGATGGCTTTCGTTTTCGCGCCGTTAGCCCGCTTCGCCCCAATGGCCTGATGCCGTTTGCGTTTTCTTTTGATGGCAGTCGTCGCCTGCAGGGGATTGGCGAAGTTGAGTGGCTCGAAGATGACGGCAAGAGCGGTGGTATGCGCTTCGTCGAAGTTTCCGCCGAATTTCGTTCTGCCATCAACCAATGGCTTGCTCTCGATTCGCCGCTCTCTCGCCCCGGCCGCGAAGTGACACCCGCCGCCGCTACTCCACTCGACACGATGGAGAAAATCCGCGAGGAACTTCGCCGCGGGTATTCGGGGCCTCCCGCTCTGAAACCTTCCGCGGGCAAAGAAGCTCCCGCCGAGAATCCCGAGGTTCTTCTCTCGAAACATGACGCTCCTCCCAAAAAACAGGATGCTGAACCACCGCCGCAGCATCCCCATATCGCAGCTGACAGCGATCAAAGTCCGGAACTTTCCACGCTCGGAAGCGGGGTTGCTAAAACCAGGAACGACGCGGCAGATTTTCGCGGTGGACCTGCCACAACCGCTTCGGAACGTCCGGCGGCTGAACCGCCTTCTCGACCGCAAAGAACGGAGCAGCCGCGCAACGACCGAAAACCTCACGTAGAGCATAGTTCGCCACCTTTTTCCCCGCCGCCGTTTAGTCAGTCTGCAGAAGAGGACTCGCCGGTGAGTGCCGAACCTATGAGCTCGGCATTTCTGAAAAGGCCGGCGCCCGCGCCGGGCCCGCCCATTCCGTCTTTCAGAATTCCTTCCGCCGTACCTCCAACTCCCGAGCCTCCTCAAGCGGTCATGGACGCGCACGCTTCCGCCGAAGCTCTTAGGCGACCATTCCGCGCGGAAGCCTCAACGAGTCGCACGGAGCGCCCGTATATTCCTCCACCCGACCAGTCCTTTGAGGCAGCGTGGGAGCGCGCGAAACTTACGGCTCCGCCGGAAACTCCGCACCTAAGTCGAGCCGCAGCGGGTTCAATTATCGGCATAGCGTTGGCCGTAGTTCTCGGAGCATTGGCCTTCAATTTTCGCCAGGATATCGGCGAACTGGTGATTGATCTCGGCCAGAAAATATCGGGACAGAATCACGCCTCTGCGCCGGCGCCAGTCGTTTCAACGAACAAGACCGATTCGCAGACCACAGCCGATCCGGTGAATCCCTCGGCGCCACCGAATAAGCCGGATTCCGCTTCGTCGCAAACTGCTCCGGCGCAACCAGTCAGCGGCGCAGCCAATCCGGCGGATATGCACAGTACAACATCACCCGCCACTCATGATCCGACCGGCGCGGGGCGCGGCGCGTCTTCCTCTGCCGCGCGCGGCACGACTTCCGGTTCCATTCCAAGCGGGGCCGCAAATTCCGCGCCAAACGGCGCTATTACAACCACGCCAGCGCAAACGGCAGCGGGGAGCGCAAATACCGTGATCGGCACCGAACCAGGCAGTGGTCAGGAAGATTTCAATGCCGCGCGCGAGCTGCTGCTTGGCGAACATCGGCAGCGCAATTTGTCCAAGGCGGTAGACCTATTGTGGGCAGGCGTGCGTAAAGGATACGTTCCGGCCGAAGTGACGCTTGCGGATTTATATCGCCGCGGTGACGGCGTGCCCAAAAATTGCGACCAGGCACAGGTGTTGCTGGTTGCGGCCTCCAAAAAAGGAAGCCCCGAAGCACGGCATTTGCTGGAGCAAATGGCCGAAGAAGGATGCACTTAGTAGCTCAGAAGAAACCGGACTTGGAGCAGCGCTTGATTCCTTGTCCTTCCCGATCACTGCTTTCTGCGTGGCTCTAAGCAAGTGCGATAGAAATGTCTTTGGAACGTCGCGGATGATGGGGTTGACGATCCACGCGAAAACGAAGGGTACGGTACGGCTGAGTTCGATGGCCTCGACTTGAATGTACGTGCCGCCGGATTTTTCCTCGATGCGCCACCAGGTGCACAACTGCCAAAGATACCCGCGCGAATCAGCGGGAGAAAGCTCGCGTTCCTCGGGCTTGCCGAAATCTTCAACATCCGCGACACGTGTGGAGCACGAACGGATCTGCGTTTGCGCGGCGGAATAGTTCGTCGTGGTCGACGCAAAATTCACGTTGAACACAGCCGTGACGATCGTCTTACTGTAAAACTGCAGAAAAACATTGCGAGTGTCACCGTCCCGCGAGATGAGCCGCGATTTGCTTACGTCGGGATAGTAGTTGACGTTCTGGCGTTCGTAATCTTCGAGAACGGCTTTGCTTTGCGCCAACGTTGCGCCCGGAAGGAATGCGGCGCCAATCCAATGGTGGATCAAGCCACCGGGGACGGGAATTTTTTTGCCTTCGTCCAGTGTGCGCAGTTGCTCGATATAGAATTCCCCGCGACGCAGCTGTGCGTTGATCTCGGCCTGGCGCTCCACGGCATATCGCTCGAAATAGAGGAAATGTCCCTCCTGGCGGCCAGCCTCCATGCGAGCCTCTGTCAGGGTCCGGTAACGCTCATAAGCGGCCAGAGTTTCTGGCTTCGGTTGGTGAGCGAATGTCGCAGTCGGCGACAGAGCCATGCTGGCCACAAGCACGATAGCTATGGGAGCGCGAAGTCGTGAGAGATGCACGGGCGATTTAGCTGGCTCGACCTCAGTTCATGGCATTGGATGAACCACGGCAAAAAGAAAGTACACAAAAATCGTCCTGGTCAACTGCGTTTCCTGGCCACAACTTTAGTGGATTTATTTAAGCGGATAGTGTCGCAGGGGAGTGCGTGCACTCGGCTTCCACCACGTCAATGTTAAGTAAGTGCTTTTTTGTCATATACTTACGCGCCATTTTTACTTCCGGGACCGTGCATATGCGACTTGATTGACCTGGATTTCGGCGTCTGCTAGAGTCCCCGCATGGCTAAGGCAAAAAAGTCCCACTCGGCATCTTCCCACGGCAAGGCTGCTAAGCCGCAGAAAAGAAAGTCTTTAACGCCGGCGCACCCCCCGCAGCGGGGCGGAGTCGAGCTGGTGGACCCGCGCGTACAAGCGCAGATGAAAATTTACGACGAGGCACTCGGCCTGTTTCACCAGCAGAAATTCCAGCGAGCCAAGCAAGAATTGGAAAAGGTCTTGGAAGGACCGAGCAAAGAGCTGGCCGACCGTGCGCGCATGCACGTGAAAATTGCCGAACAGCGCATGAAGCCATCGCAAGAGCAAAATCCAAAAAATGCCGATGAGCATTACCAGCGCGGCGTGGCGATGATGAATCTGGGCCGGTGGGACGACGCCCGCGAAAGCCTCGACAAAGCCCGCAAACTTGCCGCGAAGGCGGATCACATCGTTTACGCGCTTGCCGCGCTGGATTGCCTCACTGGTGAAGCCGACGCCGCCATGGCCAATCTGAAAATCGCCATCAGCCTGAACGGCGCCAACCGCTACCACGCGCGCAATGACGAAGACTTTGCGTTCTTGCAGGAAGATCCACGCTTTACTGAGCTGCTGTATCCGGAAAAAGAGTAAGCCTCCATTCACCGCTCTCGCACATCGCGCCGCTCATCTTCGAAGGAATCGCAGGGAGCATCACAAAAATTGCAAAATGGAATTCGTGTCGTCGCGCTCGGCGGCGGCACAGGACTTTCCGCCCTGCTACGCGGGCTGAAGCTCCATGTAGCTCCCCGTCATGATCCCTATCCTACTCGCAAACGTCCGATCCTGGACCTCGCCGCGATCGTAACTGTCACCGATGATGGCGGCAGCTCCGGCCGCTTGCGCCGTGAGAACCGCATCCTCCCTCCGGGCGACATCCGCAACTGCATGGTGGCGCTGTCGAAAGACGAAGCGCTGATGAGCCGGCTATTTCAGTATCGATTCAGTGCGGGACACGGCCTCATCGGCCACAACTTTGGCAATCTGTTTCTTGCGGCGCTAACACATATCACTGGGGATTTTGCGGAAGCAGTGCGTGTCTCCAGCAGTGTGCTGGCGATTCGCGGACGAATTTTTCCATCCACACTTTCCAACGTTACCCTGAAAGCCGTGTTGGAAAACGGGAAGCGTGTCCACGGCGAAACACGAATAACCGCCAGCCGCTCTCGCATCAGGAGACTGACGCTGGCGCCGCCGAACGCGCGGCCACTGGACGAAGCGCTGGACGCGATTCGCGAAGCGGACTTGATCCTCATGGGCCCGGGGTCGCTTTATACCAGCATCCTGCCGAACTTGCTGATTCCGGAAATAACGCGAGCGATAGCGCGCTCCCGGGCGCCGCGCGTGTACATTGCGAACCTGATGACGCAACCCGGCGAAACCACGAATTATTCAGTAGCCGAACATTTGCGCGCGATCCAGGAACACGTGAAGCCGCGCATTGTGGATTTTGTGCTGGCCAACCGCCAACAGGTCTCTCCGGCCGTAGCGCGGCGGTATTTGCGTGAGGGCGCTTCGCCGGTGACAGTGGATGCGGCGAAGCTACGGCGCATGGGCGTAAAGGTCCTGCTGGAAGACTTGCTGGAAGAACACGAAAAGATCCGCCACAACTCGGCACGGCTGGCCCAAGTGTTGCTCGACGAATTCGTACCGCGCTGATCGTTTCGCAAAAAATCAGCGAAGTTTGCCGCGGAGGACCATGATGGATGCCCGCGGCAAGGTGAATTGCGTGTCGAGCTTGGCGTCCACCGTAGACACTGCGGGTGGGCCATCCGGATCGGCACGGCTTTGCGAACCAGCCGGATGCCACATGTATTGTTCGGCGCCGAACGAGGTCACCGAGATTTTCCCGTCGAAATGGCGCGCCGCCTTGGCGTCCGCGAATTCACACCTGATTGCATGCGCGTTCGTCGCATCCTTGTTTATAAGCATGAGCGACCATTCACCATCGGGCCGCGCAACGGCATAAGCGGTGACCAGAGTATCGCCGGCATCGTCGGTAACGTCGGAAACCGCCGGGTACAGTTGGTGAACTCCGCTGCCATGCTGGACCCAATCCAGATTGATCAGGCGGCTTGCGAAATACTGTGAAGTGTACTGCTTGATGTTGAGGTCTTCGTCGGCAACGAAGTTTCCGTAAGTGCTATAGCCGCGGCAGCCGGGATGCAGAGGTTCCGGCTGAATGGGCGAATGGTAATAGACGGCGCCCGGCCCTCCGAACTGTAAAAACGATCCCACGCTGTCGGCCAGCCACAGTGCCGCGAGTACGTCCTGCATCGGCTCGGTCAGTTCCCAGGAAAGATTGCTCTCAGTGTTCATCAGCGGCACGTTCTCCGGAACGCCGTCTTCGCGCCAGGCGCGCAGAATATTGCGCGTCAATTCCGGCTCGCGGTAGAGATCACTCCAGTTCACGTCGCATGGCGAAATTGGATAGTGTTCGAACGAAACGAAAGACAAATCGTTCAGGCGATTGTGAGATTTTAGATAATCGACAAAACGCCCAAGCCACGACGTTTTCCCGTTGCCGTCGGGCCAGAATTTAATATCTTCGTTCACGCCCTCAAAAATCGGGCCGCCGAGTTTCAAAGTGCGATCGACGTTATGCAATGCCGTCGCCCACTGCAGGTAAAGCGCCGCGTAGTCCTCTGGCACGGCATATTGCCCGTCGGGTTCCTCACCCATCTCGACATAAGTAACCGAATACCCGCGCTTACGCAGGTAAGCAAGCTCGGCCGCAGCGTCGTCCGGAGTTCCGTAAAGCATGGACACAGGAATCATTGCGGGCAGCTTGTTCGTGTAGCCACTTTTGAAGAAAAGATCGAGACCGCTCTGAATCTGTCGGTCGTTCAAGTCTTTCTCGGAGTGCCAGGCGTCAATCGAGGAAACAAAAGTGGCGGTCTGATTTTCTCCGGCAACATGCTTTACAAGATCGATGAACTTGCCGTCGCTGGAAAAATTGCCAGCGGAAACTTCACTGACGGCATATCCGACACAGTTGCGGGGATCGGCCGAGCCGTGCGAGTCGCAGCTGTTGGAAGACTCCGTCATAAGAATGCGAAGAAAACGGGCGCGAATGGGCAGCGCGGCGAGACGCAAAAGAATAGCCCCGCCTTTGCCGTTGGTAATTTCGCCGAGCGGAAAAGTGTTCCACAACCCGGCGACCGGCTTGCTCATGGGATCATCGCCGCCGCTCCAATATTGCACCAGGAATCTTGTCGCGTAGGGTTCAGTCCACGAAATCCGAATCGCGTCGATCGCTTGTGCCGCTCCAAAATCGATGACCATCCACTGCGGATGGAGTGCATCGCTTTCTGCGGTGAACTTCGACGTCAGGTAAGGGTTGCTCTTCCAATACGACGAGGCATCGCCATCCGTAAGGCGCGAATAACCATGCGAAGACCCGCCGTTTCGCGTGTTGCCGCGGTGCGGAAGCGGATAGCCATACGACATGCGAATTTCACCAGATGGCTCGGCGCTGCCAGTGAAATAGCCGCTTTTGTGTTCGCGGTCGCTCCACGAGCCCGATGGATTCCAGTGCCATGCGCCGATGCTGAGTTCGGTGTTTTGCCGATACGTGATAGGTCCCCAACCCGCGGAAAGTGATTGCCTGATGGTTTCTGGAGAAAAGACCTTTTCAAATTGCTTGGCAGGAAGGATGTCCAGCGAAGAGCCCAGCGATTTGTCCGGGTCGAAAAGAATAGCCTTGCCGGTCGAGGTATCCACGCGAACGGTTTGCGAAAAACCCATACCGGGAAAAAGCAAGATGGCGAGGAGAGAGCAGCTGCGAAGCAAGAGATTCATCGTCCGCCCTGAGTATATTGTTACGATTTAACACTGCAAAAACAACAAGCGTAAGAAAAGGTACGCGGAAACGCCGCGCTTGCCAAGAAAAAATGCGAAGGTTTGCGCGATAGGCGAACCGGCCGCGGTGATAGACTCTACGGCCAACCGCAAGGTCCGCCGGCAAAGGTCAACCAATGCGATACGTTCTGAAACGCCTTACGTTGGGTGTATTGCTGATTGTATTGGCTTCGAGTGCCCTCCTGCTATCCGATTTGGGGCGACGGACTACGAAAGCACATAGCATTCCGCACGTCGGGATGCTGCAGCACGCTTCTACTATGCTGCTGGATGAAGGTACACGCGGAGCTATCGATGAGCTGGCGAAATGCGGCTTCGTCGACGGAAAGACGATTGTCATCGACCAATTCAACGCGCATGGAGATATCGCTGTCGGGAATTCCATCGCCGCGGAAATGGTGCAAGCACGATACGACCTGCTCCTGACCATGAGCACCTTATCGCTGCAGGCTGTGGCTAATGCCAACCGTGGAGGCAAGACGGTGCAGGTGTTTGGACTGGTTGCTGATCCGGTGGTGGCCGGAGTAGGAATCAGCCGCGACGACCCGCTGCGCCATCCAAGCAACCTGGTGGGCCTGGGTAGTTTCCTTCCGGTGGAGGACGCCTTTGGAATTGCACAAGAGATGTTTCCGGGGCTGAAGCGTGTGGGAGTGGCCTGGAACCCTGCGGAAGCGAATTCGCGGGCTTACGTCGAGAACGCACGCCAAACGTCCCAGCGGATGGGCATCGAGCTGTTGGAAGCGAACGTGGAAAATTCAAATTCGGTGCTGGAAGCAGAAGAGTCGCTGGTTGCGCGCGGCGCTGAAGCGCTGTGGATCGGTGGCGACGTGACGGTTAGCGTCGCGGCCGAGTCGGTGGTTGCGGTAGGGAGGAGAGCTCATATACCGGTTTTCAGCATCACGCCGGGAAAGCCGGACCGCGGCACGCTGTTCGACTATGGCGCGGATTTCTACCAGATCGGCCGCCAGACAGGAACGTTGGCCGCGGAAGTGTTGCGCGGCGCGGACGTAACCAAAATTCCAATTAGAAATGCGGTTCCGATTACCTTCGTGGTGAACACGACGGAGGTGAAGGGACTCGCGCCGGGATGGCGGATTCCTCCATCCATGCTGCAACGGGCGAACATCGTGGTGGACGAAGCGGGAGTTCATGAGCGTACGGCTAAAGAAAAGGCTACGGGAGCCAAGTAGCAGCCATGCAAATCACCAAACGCCTGAACGGAAAAATTGTGGAACTCCTGGTCGAAGGTCGGATGGACGTGCATTGGTCGGAGCATTTGGCCGCGGCGGTCCGCGAGGAAATGCGACAAGGCTCACACCACATTCAACTGGATTTGTCGCGAGTGCCATATCTAAGCTCGGCGGGAATCGGAGTGCTGGTGAGGTTGCACCACGAATTCAAGAGCATTCAGGGTTCGTTTTCGGTGGCGAACTGTTCACCGACGGCGTTGAAGTCGCTGGAGATTACAAATCTGGCGGGCTTGCTGGTTGCTAAGGATACGGGTACGTCGGTTGGAGCTGCAACCGAACTGCGGACCGCCGAACCGCGGGTTCCACAAGCAGCGAAGCGAGTGGACAAAAACGGGGCGGTCTACGAGGTTTTTTCGCTCAAAGCGGAAGCCAAACTGGAGTGCCGGACCATTGGAGATACCAGCGCGCTCACAGACAGCGGATTTAGTGAAACGGATTGCCGCTCGGTGCAATTTTCGGCGGGCACGTTTGCGATCGGACTAGGGGCACTCGGCGAGTGTTTTGAGGATTGCGGAGAGCGGTTCGGCGAGTTCATCGCGGCCGGTGGCGCGGTGGCGTATCTTCCGACCGATGGAACCAACGCTCCGGATTTTCTGCTGGCGGGCGGCGCAACCATGCCCGAAGCACAAGTGTGCTACGCAATCGCGTGCGAGGGAGCAGACGCGCAGCCCTTTCGAAGTCTGATTCGGTTTGAGGCGGCAAGCAGCGACCGGACTATTACACTTTCCGCGCTACTCGAGTCTTGCCTGGAACTGGCGGAGACCCAGCAAGCCGGCGTGGTCATGATTGCGGAGTCGACCGGGCTCGTCGGGGCCGCATTGCGCCGATCGCCGGCTGCGGCGAAGGCCCGAGCCGACGTTTTTGCGTTTCCTGGTGTGCGCGAATGGCTCAGCTTCACAACGGAGCCTGCACACACAAGAAGCGTCGTGCTGCTGGCTGGGGTCGCCGTGCGAGGTGACGCCGCAAAGCTCGGGAGTTGGGTCAGGCCGCTTGGCACCGGGGCGAACTCCGGGCCATCCGTTTCGGGGCACCTGCACGCCGCTGCGTTTTCTTATCGGCCCGTGCCAAAGGAAAGAATTGAGCTGAAAGAATCTGTGCGGGCGCTATTTGAAGGACAGTCGCTCGAGGGCATTCTGCATCTGTTGACTGACGACCGGGCCGCAACGGCTCGCGAGAGCGAGTTTGTGCGGGGCGCGTGCTGGATCGCACCGATTGCGAAGTTTGCAGGCGAAGAGGCGCAAGGATGAGCCTGCTGATCGGCGCGCTGACGCTGGGATTCATTTTTTCACTGATCGCGCTGGGCGTGCTGATCAGTTTTCGAGTCTTTTCGTTTCCGGACATCACGGCAGACGGGTCGAGCACACTCGGAGCGGCGGTGGCGGCAATCCTTTTGGTCAACCATGTCCATCCAGCCCTGGCAACCGCGGCTGGGTTTGCCGGCGGGTTTCTGGCGGGTGCGCTGACCGGAACGCTGGCGACGAAGTGCCGGATCAACGGACTGCTCTCAGGCATTCTGGTAATGACCGGCTTGTACTCGGTCAGCTTACGAATCATGGGCCGAAGCAATGTGTCGCTGTCGGGAGCTTCGACACTCGCCGACTTCGCTGAGCGAGCTGGCGGCGCGCTAATAGGCCGGACAACGTTCAACGCGATGGGTTGGGAGGTCGCTTCGCGCGAGGCATCCATTCTCTTGGCCGCAATTGCCTTCATCGCGCTGGCGGGTTGTATGATGTACGTTTTCTTCCAAACCAGCCTGGGCACGGCCATGCGTGCAACCGGCGACAACTCGCAGATGGTGCGCGCGCTCGGAGTAAGCGACGACAATATGATCATTCTTGGTTTGGCCGTTTCGAATGGCCTAGTTGGGCTGGGCGGAGCGTTGTTGGCGCAATATCAGAGATTCGCCGACGTCCAGATGGGCATCGGCATGGTGGTCTGGGGCCTGGCCAGCGTGATTATCGGCGAGGCGTTGGTGGGAACGCGATCACTGGGGCTGAGCATTACCGGTGCGGTGATGGGCTCGGTGCTTTTCCGGTTGCTCGTGGCGATTGCCTTGCGGATGGGACTGAATCCGAACGACCTGAAATTGGCTACCGCGGTGTTCGTGTTTCTTGCGCTGGTTGCGCCCTCACTCCTGAAGCGACTGAAACCATTCGGGCACAAGTTGGCTGGGGCTCCTAATGCTTGACATCGCGGGCGTCAACAAGACGTTTAACACCGGGACGCCCAACGAACTTCGAGCCCTGCGAGGAATTGACCTGAAAGTCCTGGATGGCTCGTTCGTTGTGGTGATCGGGACAAACGGCTCCGGTAAGTCCACGCTCTTGAACGCTGTGGCCGGATCGTTTCTCGTAGATTCCGGAGCCATCAAGGTGGCCGGTAACGACATTACCAGGTGGGCCGAGTGGCGCCGCGCGAAATTTATCGGCAGGGTTTTCCAAAATCCCTTCAGCGGCACGGCGGCGAGCATGTCCATAGCGGAAAACTTGGCGCTGGCAGCATACCGCGGGAAACGACGGGGCGTGAGCTGGCTGTTGGGTAAGGGTTTGCTCAGTAGCATGCGCGAGCGCGTCCGGGAACTGAACATGGGACTGGAAGACCGGCTGAAGAACGCCATCGGGTCACTTTCGGGAGGCCAGCGGCAGGCGCTGACGTTGCTGATGGCGACGTGGCTTCGGCCGCAAGTGCTATTGCTGGATGAGCACACAGCCGCGCTGGATCCGAAAAGTGCTGACCAGGTGATCGCACTTACTGACGCCATCGTGAAACGAGAGAACCTGACGGCGCTAATGGTGACGCATTCCATGCAACAGGCGGCCAGCCTGGGCGACCGCTTGATCATGATGCATCGCGGCCAGCTGATTCAGGACTTCTGCGGCGCGGAAAAGAAGCGGCTGCGGCCGGAGGACTTGATGGCGCGCTTCGAAGAAGTGCGGCGGGCGGAACTGCTAGATGAGAGCGCAGCCGCGATGCTGCGGCGGATGTATGTCTAAGTGCTTGCGTGGATCGTGCAAAACGGCGCGACCGATGTCGGATGCAAAACAAAAGGGCGCGGCGATAAATTGGTTACGATTTAATTCAAGCGAGAAAAGGCGACTTACGCTGCAATCTGAGCGCCTTTAGCGACGTTGCCAGGTAAATCAAACCGTCCGCGAGCAATCCTCCGTTTTGCGAGAGTCTTGGTGGTTCACAGAAGCCAAAAGCGTTATCCTCACAGGGACCGAGAGCCGGACGCCCAGGATTTGTAATTTCCAAAGGCGGATGGCGGTTCTTGGCAGACGTTGGCTTCGTTGCGTCCCCACGGTCCCGCGCGTATTCTGAGGTTCCTGTCTCGCGATTGCGGAACACGTGCCTCGCGACCTCTGGTGCAGACCCTTCGCCTGAATTTTTCGAAAAGGAGAATCTCGATGCCTCTGATGCCAGATCCTACTTTCTACCCGTCCCCACGCATGGCCATGCAGGCGAAGCCGGAACGGCTCGCATACGTGGCGTTGCTCAACGTCGCGAAAAACGGGGAGCGCGACGCGATGGGCGTGGTGGACCTCGATCCCGGATCGAAGAGTTTCGGGCAACTGGTGGGGCAAACGGATTTTCCGCACAATGACAATGAACTGCACCACTTCGGGTGGAACGCCTGCAGCGCTTGCCTCTGTCCGCAAAACCCACACCCGCACATGGAACGGCGCTACCTCATCGTGCCCGGCATCGGCTCATCGCGTATGCATATTCTGGACACCAAGGAAAATCCGCGGCAACCGAAAATTGTGAAGGTGATCGAGCCGGAAGAGTTCATCAAGAAAACCGGCTACACCTCACCGCACACCATTCATTGCGGGCCGGATGGAATTTACGGAAGCGCGCTGGGCGCGGCGGACGGCGACGGTCCCGGCGGCATTTTCCTGATGGATGCGGAAACGTTCGAACTGAAAGGACAGTGGGAGCAGGAACGCGGTCCGCAGCACCTGTCGTATGACTTCTGGTGGCACCTCGGGCACGACACGATAGTGACCTCAGAATGGGGCACGCCGAACATGGTGAAGGACGGCGTGAACCCGGAGCTGTTGCTCGGCGGAAAGTACGGCCACAAGCTGCACGTGTGGAACCTGGACAAACGGAAGCATGTTCAGGAAATCGAACTCGGCGCGGAACAGCAGATGGTGCTCGAGCTGAGGCCGTCGCACGATCCTAACAAAGTATATGGATTTGTGGGTGTGGTGCTTTCGCTGAAAGATCTGTCCTCTTCGATCTGGATGTGGTATCGCGAGGGCAACGGAAAGTGGGCCGCGCGAAAGGTGATTGAGATTCCGGCTGAGCCGGCCGAAGCAGACGACCTGCCGCCGCTGCTAAAAGGATTCAAGGCAGTGCCGCCGTTGGTAACCGACATCAACCTGTCGTTGGACGACAAATTCTTGTACGTGTCGTGCTGGGGAACGGGCGAATTTCTGCAGTACGACGTTTCCGATCCGGTCAATCCGAAGAAGACTGGCTCGATTTACACTGGCGGGATAGTGCGGCGGGCCGCGCATCCGCAAAAACCGAAGCAGGCGCTGAACGGCGGGCCACAAATGGTGGAGATCAGCCGCGACGGCAAGCGCATTTACTACACCAACTCGCTGTATTCGCCGTGGGACGAGCAGTTTTATCCCGACGGAGTGAAAAGCTGGATGGTGAAGATTGACGGGAATCCGGCCGGCGGGATGAAGCTGGACGAGAAGTTCTTCCTGGAATTCAACGGGCTGCGCGCGCACCAGCTCCGCCTGGAAGGCGGAGACGCTTCGTCGGATTCCTACTGCTATTCGGACAAATAATAATGATTCATTCAGATGTGAGTGCGACTGCGCTTTGGCTCATGCTGCTGCTCGGCGCGTACCACGGGCTGAATCCCGCGATGGGATGGCTGTTCGCCGTGGCACTGGGCATGCAGCGGCAGGAAGGCAGCGCCGTCGTGCGCTCGCTGGTCCCCCTTGCACTGGGGCACGCGCTGGCGGTCGGAAGCGTAGTGGCAATCGCCGCCTTTTTGGGGTTTTCCCTCCCGCTCGTGGTGCTGCGAAGTATCGTCGCCGCGCTGCTGGTGGGCCTGGGGATTTTCTTTCTGGTACGCCACCGGCACCCACGCTGGGTTCGCATGCAGGTCGGCTTCCGCGATTTGACCGTGTGGTCTTTCCTGATGGCCGCAGCCCACGGAGCCGGATTAATGGTGGTGCCGGTGCTGCTTCGCGGGAGCACGGCGCAAGCGTTCGGTGCCCCGACTAGTCACGATCATGCACACTTCGCGGCGACGGCCAGTCCCGCGGCGGCGATTTTCGCCACCGCAGTCCATACCGCCGGATATTTGGCCGTCACAGGCCTAATCGCCTGGGTCGTTTACCGCAAAGCTGGGTTGGCCGTACTTCGCAAGGCTTGGTTCAACGTAGACTTGCTGTGGGCGCTGGCGCTCATCGCTACAGGCCTGGTTACTTTCCTGATGTAAAATTTCTGAGTTCGATTGCGCCGTGACGACGCGGTAGGTGCCGGAGCGATCCGGTTCGCCAATTATTTTTCCGAGGGATAGGCATGTCCACATTTGGATTGATTGAATACAAAGATGCGAGCCCGGAAGTGCGCGCGGTGTATGACGACATCATGGCCACGCGCAAGACAGACTGGATCAACAACTTCTGGAAGGCCATCGCGCACGATCCCACCGCCCTGAAGAGAACTTGGGAAAGCATTAAACAGATCATGGGGCCGGGAGCACTCGACCCGCTAACGAAGGAAATGATTTACGTGGCGGTGAGCGTGGCGAACAACTGCCACTACTGCATCGCGTCGCACACTGCAGGCGCGGTGAAAAAAGGAATGACTCCGGAGATGTTCAAGGAATTGCAAGCGGTGATCGGCATGGCTGCGGAGACGAACAAATTGGTGACCGGCTACCGCGTGGAAATTGATCCGCAGTTTGCACTGCCGTTCGGCGCCAAGTAACACTGCCCAGCAGCCATATTGCTGCGATCCTCTAGCTCGCATGCCCCTCGACAAACCC
>Ga0075424_100001636_pt1 | contig 19852 bp, 17 predicted proteins | sample SoiMethybrSBSTD3_FD_75301 | JGI IMG/M metagenome (GOLD analysis project Ga0075424, IMG submission 75301) | Bulk soil microbial communities from a Populus tree surrounding site in Tennessee, USA - Soil MetaG P. TD hybrid SBSTD3 | ecosystem: Environmental > Terrestrial > Soil > Tree plantation... | reverse complement strand
CCAGTCCGGACCCGGGAGGTGGAGGCGCTCCTTGCAGATCTTCGGTTCGGAAAACTTCAGGAAGTAATCAGCCTTGTCGCCCAAGGCCTTGACGATGGCGTCGATCATAGACCCTCAGAGAGTGAGCCGCGTGCTTCCGCCGAAGCTGTATCGGCGCTGCGGGTCAAGCAAGTCCCGTACCGGGTGCGTCGCGGGGCGGCTTGGGAGCGCGCCAGCCATAGCGGACGGCCAGGAGCCGCAATATCACCATGACGATGATTGCGACGACACCCGCCACGGGACCGGAAACGAGCTCCGATTCCCAGAGGGCCACGAACAGTGTGCTGCCGAGCGCCGACACCGTGGCATACAGCTCACCGGTTTGAAACAGGGACGGGGCCTCGCCGGCCAGAACGTCCCGCAGGATGCCGCCCCCGACCGCGGTCACGATCCCGAGAAACACGGCCGGCACGGGCGCCAGCCCTGCATTCAAGGCCTTGAGGGCTCCCACCACGGTGAAGACCCCGAGGTTCAGCGCATCGACGAGCGTCAACACACGGCCGATGCGGGCCACGTCGCCACTGCGATAGAACCCGACCGCGGCGGCGATCAGGCCCGTCACCAGATAGCGGGAATCCTGGAGCGCGGCTGGCGGCCCCTGCTGCAGCAGGACGTCGCGGATGATCCCCCCGCCGACGCCGGCGACGATCGCGAGCGTGACGCCGCCCACCAGATCGAACCGCTTGCGCACGGCGAGCAACGTCCCCGTCATGCCCCCCACGAGCACGGCACCGAGATCGATGAGCGGCGGAACGGCGACGGCGGCCATGACGGCCGTAATGTAATTTGCGTTCCTGCTATGAGCCCACCGCCGCCGGCTTGGGAGGACCTCGTGCGCGCGCGCCTCGACAGTTTCGTGGCGCGCGCGAAGACCCCGGGCCTGCAGTACGTCGTGGTGAAAGCGGACGGGGTCGCGTTCGAGCACAACGCCGGTCTGGCCGACATCACCCATGCGGTCCCCGTGACCGCGGCGACCACGATGATGGCGTACTCGATGAGCAAGACCATCACGGCCGCGGCCGTTCTGCAGCTGGTCGACGGGGGCCGCGTCTCGCTGAACGATCCGATCCAGAAATACCACGACACGCCCTATGAGCCGGGCATCACCATCCGGTATCTGCTTGCCCATCTCTCCGGGATTCCGAATCCGATCCCGCTGCGCTGGGTCCACTCGGCGGGGCAACACGCGACGTTCGACACCAACGCGGCCCTGGACTCGGAGATGCGTGCCCATCCGCGCACGTCGTTCACGCCGGGGACTCGGTACGGGTATTCGAACATCGGCTACTGGCTCCTGGGCAGCGTGGTGGAGAAGGCGAGCGGGCAGCCGTTCGCCGGCTACGTGGCCGAGCGGGTGTTGGGGCCGCTCGGCATCGGGGTCGAGGAGCTGGGGTACGCGATTCCGGACGCGGGTCGCCACGCTCGCGGGTACCTCGAGAAGTACTCCTTCATGAACCTCGCGAAGCGGCTGTTGATCGATCGCGAATTCATCGGAAGCTACGAGGGACCCTGGCTGCGCATCGAGCCGCACTACCTGAACGGTCCCGCGTTCGGCGGGTTGGTCGGAACCGCGCGCGGGTTCGGAAAATTCCTGCAGGACGAGCTGCGCCCCCGTTCCGCGCTATTCGACAATAAGACGCGCGAGCCGTTCTACGCGCCGCAGCGCACCACGCGCGGGCGCCTCGTGCCGATGTCGCTGGGCTGGCACCTTGGCAACCTGAACGGCGTCCCCTTCCATTACAAGGAAGGCGGCGGGGGCGGCTTCCATTGCGAAATGCGCGTGTACCGGGTCCAGCGCGTCGCCACGGTCATCATGACGAACGCCACCGGGTTCGATGTCAAAGGATGCCTCAATTCGCTGGACCGCGCGTTTCTGGGTTGATGGCGCGCCGCAAGTCCCGGAGCAACGCCTCCGGCGACAACGGACGACCCAGAAAATCCTCCATGACTCGACGCGATGATCGCTCCAGTCCGAACCGGTAGATCCGATCGGTCACGAAGCCGTACCAGGTGGAATCGCCCAGCGTGAAATCGCCGTGCACCGTGCGGATGCGGTCCCGCAGGTCGGCCGTGACGAAAGCGCCGATGGCATAGTTCAAGAGATAGCTGGGGGCGTCGATCAGCTGGCCGCGCATCGCCCACCACGACAGCTCGGGATGGGGCACCACGTTGAGATAGCGATTCGTCAGCTCGGCCCACACGAGGTTGGGATCGAGCGCCGGATCGCGCTGCAGCCGGTCTTCGAACAAGGCCCAGCACGCGTCCATGGCGAGCCCGAAGTACTTCGCGTGCTGGTTGTCGCTGGTCGATGCCGAGTCGCCGAGATAGCGCCGCTGCCACCGCCCTTCATTCGCTTCGTAATCGGCCAGATCCGCGATCGCTTCCGTGAACAGGTCCGCGTCGGGCCAGTCGGCGAAGGCCGGGCGGGTCCGGATGGCCGCGATGTGAATCGCATGTCCCATTTCGTGCAGCTGCTGCGTCAGGTTGTCGAATCCGCCGATCGGATAAGAGCTGGAGATGTAGGGCGCGCCCGGTTGCCAGGAGCCGTTCCGGAACTCGGGTCGCGCGCCGAAGGTGGTGAACGCGACGGGGTCCTTCCCCGCCCGCGGCTCGAGATCGAACTGGACGTTCAGGGCCATCGCATCGGCGCCGAGGTCGCGATAAAAGCGGTTGTTGATGGACCGCAGGGAGTCGAGCGGAACCCGCGACGCGAGACGGCGGCTCGTGCCGCCCATCGCATAGTAGAGGTCCCAGGGCTCCCGCATGGAATCGGGGAGCGTGGCGCGCCACGTCTCGAGCAGCCGCACGAGCCAGCGCCGCGCCGTATCGGGGGCGATGCCCAGCTCGGCGGCGCGCCGGGCAAACGGCGTCGGGCCGGTGCCCCACTCACGCGCGCGTCGCCGCAGCAGCTCGAGCCAGGGACTCGCGGAATCGTCGCCGGCGTTCACGCTGCGCCACACGCCACTGAGGCCGAGAAACAGGCGGTGCCGGCGGACTGAATCGTCCGCGCTGCCCAGCATTCCCAACACGGTGAGCCGGTCGTAGCGCTCGCCGTCGACCACGACGTCGTTGGCCGCGAGGCCGTAGCAGGCATACAGCCGGGCCTCGAGCGAATCGACGTGGGCGATGGCGCGCGGATCGTAGCGACACGCCGCGGAGTCGAGCGTCGCCGCGCCGGCTGGCGGCTCGGGCGTGTCGGTCAGCTCGACGGTCAGGATCTGGCGCATCACTCGTAGCGCGCGCCGGTCCACGCTGTCGGCGAGCCGGGTTGAATCGAGATGCAGGGAGGCCACCAGGGTCGAGCGCGCCGCCAGATAGGCCGGGCGCAGAGCGGCCGCGCTGTCCGGAAGCCCGCGCAGCGTCGCGACATCGCGCCGGTCTTTCAACGTTCGGGTCTCGGCGAACAGAGACTCCGCCCGGGCGAGGTCGCCCGCTGCGGGCTCCGGCACACGGACCGACTGCCGACTCGGGGTACAGCCAACCAGCACCGTCAGCGCGAGGCCATAGCGCATGGCTCCAATCTTGCCCGCTGGCGCCTCCCGGCGGAAGCAGGTCAATTTCGGACGATGAACCAACCTACCCGTCGCGAGTTTCTCGCCACCACCGCCGCACTGGGTGCCGCCGCGGCGCTCGTCCCGGATCTCACCGCCCAGCAGCCTACGGCACAAGGGACCACCCTGTTTGCCGCTCCGCCGATGGAGCGGGTGCGCATCGGCTTCGTGGGCGTGGGCGGCCAGGGCAGCGTCCACGTCGACAACATGCTCCTCATCGAAGGGGTCGAGATCAAGGCGATCTGCGACATCGTCGAATGGAAAGTGATGCGGGCGCAGGACGCGGTCGTGGCGGCCGACCGGCCCAAACCCGCCGGGTATTTCCGCGGGCCGCACGACTTCGAGCGCATGTGCGCCGAGCAGGAGCTGGACCTGGTGTTCAACGCGACGCCGTGGGAGTGGCACGTGCCGGTCATGCTCGCCGCGATGAAAAACGGCAAGCACGCCGCGACCGAAGTCCCGGCCGCGATGACCGTGGACGATTGCTGGCAGCTCGTCGACACGGCCGAGCGGTTGAAGAAGCATTGCGTGATGATGGAGAATTGCTGCTACGACCGGCGCGAAATGCTGGCGCTGCACCTCGTGCGGCGCGGGCTTCTGGGGGAGATCCTCCACGGTGAATGTGGGTACCTGCACGACCTGCGCGAGACTAAGTTCGTGAAGGAAGGCGAAGGACTGTGGCGCCGGGCCTGGTCGCAAACGCACGACGGGAACCTGTATCCCACCCATGGGCTGGGTCCCATCGCCCAGTGCATGGACGTCAACCGCGGCAATCGATTCGATTTCCTCGTGTCCATGAGCTCGAATCACCGTGGCCTGGAAGACTTCGCCGCCACGCATTATCCCGAGTCGGATGAGCGCCGCCACGAGGCCTTCAAGCTGGGCGACGTCAACGTGACGTTGATCCGCACCCTGAAAGGCCAGACCATCTACGTCAGCCACAACACCAACAACGCCCGGCCCTACAGCCGGATCAACCTCGTGCAGGGCACCAAGGGCATCATTCAGGGATGGCCCGACCGGATTTACGTGGAGGGCCGCAGTCCGGGCGAACGGTGGGAGCCGCTGGACGGCTACTACGAGGAATTCGAGCATCCCCTGTGGAAGTCCGAGCGCGTGCGCAACGCGACGGGCGGGCATGGGGGAATGGATTTTCTCGAAGACTGGCGCCTGATCCAGTGCCTGCGCGCGGGGCAGCCCACCGACCAGAATGTGTACGACGCCGCGGCGTGGAGCGCGATCGTCGAGCTGACCGAGCGCTCGGTGGCGGCGCGCGGCAAGCCGCAGGACGTGCCCGACTTTACGCGCGGGCGCTGGCAGACGACGCCGTCGCTCGGCATCATCGGAGAGTGAACCAGACTGCGGCTCGCGCGCCACAGGTCGACCGGTAGACGAATGTCCGGCTCCGTGCGATCATTGAAGGAGCGCCTCACGCCGCCGGGGTATTCCTCCGAATGAGACGATCCACGCCGCCGATTCTCCAGGCCCTCACTCCGCCCGTCACGTTTCGGACGCCGCTGCGGAGCGGGTTGACGGTCATCCTGATCGGCGTGGCCGCGTCGGCCCTGCTCTACTCACTGCAGGGCGTGGTCGCCAAGAACCAACGCATCCAGGTCGCCCTGGCCGAGCTCCAGGGCGCGCTCAATTTGCTGTCGGCGCGCGAGTGGGAAGCGCGCACGGGTCTAGTCAGTCCCGAGCACCGTCGTGATATCCCGCAGAGCCACGAGAAGTCCATCGATTTCCTGGCCGAGCTGCGCGACCGGGCCGGAAAGAGCGCCCCGTTGCAACAGCTCGAGGGCGACGTCAGCCGCTACCTCAGAAACGTGGATCAGATGTTCCGCCTGCTGGATGCGGAACATCGGGACGACGGGTTGAAGGTCGCCGCGGACAGCGTCGACCCGGCGTTTGAAAACCTCCGGATTTCCCTGGGAGAAGCGCGGTCGCGGTACGCCACGGCAGGCGAACGCGCGATCCGCATGGCCAACATCGCCTCGCTCGCGGCGGTGGTCATCGCCGTCAGCCTGATCTGGTGGCTTCTGGCACGCGCCGCGCGGCACCGGACCGAAACGCAGGCGCTGGCCACCGAGCGCCGCACCCTGTCGGCCAGCGAAGCGCGCTGGCGGGCGCTGATCCTGAACGGCGAGGACGCCATCGTCGTCGTCGACCCAACCGGCACCGTCGACTACGCGTCGCCCAACGCGGAGCGCGTGCTGGGTCTGCCGGAGGACGGGCTAGGCGACTCCGTGTTGTCGGCGCTGCCGCCCGACCTGCGCCCGGCGATGCTGGTGCTGCTCGAAGCGACTCAGCGCGAGCCGGGCCGGCCGCGCGTCCAGGAGCTGCAGCTCAGCAGCGGTGGGGGAAGCACCCCCCGGTCGCTCGAAGTCGTCGCCACCAACCTGCTCGCCGATCAGGCCGTGGGCGGCATCGTGCTCAACCTGCGCGACCTCACCGAGCGGCGAGCGATGGAAGAGGCACTGCGCCAGAGCCAGGAGCAGCTGCTGCACGCGCAGAAAATGGAAGCGCTGGGACGGCTCGCCGGCGGCATCGCGCACGATTTCAACAACCTGATGATGGCGATCTCGGGCTATACCGAGCTGGTGCTGCAGGACCCGCAGCTCTCGCCCGTGTCACGCGAGGACGTGGCCCAGATCCGCCGCGCCGTTTTCCGCGCCGCCGAGCTGACGCAGCAGATTCTCGCCTACAGCCGGCGTCAGATGCTGCAGCCCGTCCCGGTGAGCCTGAACCTCCTGCTCGGCGAAGCGACCGGCATGCTGCGCCGCCTGATGCCGGAGAACATCGAGCTCAGACTCGCACTCGATCCCAAACTGCCCGACGTGCTGGTCGACCCGGGGCACATGCTGCAAGTGGTGATGAACCTCGCGCTGAACGCCCGCGACGCGATGCCGGAGGGCGGCACGTTGGGGATCAATACGACCACCGTCAACGGCCGCGAAACCGAGACCGGCAACGGCGCATCGCCGCGGGTCAACCTGGTCGTGTCCGACACGGGAACGGGGATCGACCCCAAGGTCCTGCCCCTCATCTTCGACCCCTTCTTCACCACCAAGCCGCAGGGCGAGGGATCGGGGCTCGGCCTCTCCACCGTGTACGGCATCATCAAACAGAGCGGCGGTCAGATCGACGTCCAGAGCGAGATGAACCGGGGAACGACGTTCACCATCACCCTGCCGGCCGCCTCGCCCGTCGCGGTCCCCGATCTCGCCATCGAGGCGCCGGGATCGGCCCGGTCGGGCGGCGAGGTAATCCTGGTGGTCGAGGACGACGACCAGGTGCGGACGGTGGTGAGCAAGGGTCTGCCACGGCTGGGCTATGAAGTCCTCGTGGTGCGCAACGCCGAGGAGGCGCTCGCCCTGGTCGAAAAGCACCCGGGTCGCATCGACTTGTTGCTGACCGACGTGGTGATGCCCGGGCTCTCCGGGCCGCAGCTCGCGGACAAGCTCACCGCCCGCCGCCCCGAGACGCGCGTCGTGTTCATGTCCGGGTACCCGGAAGCGCAGGACCCGTCCCTGGGGTTCTCACTCAACGGGCGCAGCTACCTGCAAAAGCCCTTTGCCCTGGCCGAGCTGGCCGAGAAGATCCGGCAATCGCTGGACGAGTAGGAGTCATCGGTCATCGGTCATCGGTAGTTCGAGGTAGCCAATCTTGAACGCGCGATGCATCTTAGGCCCCCCAGCGGGCAGTGAAGTTCAGTTGGCGACCACCGACAACCGATAACCGACTACCGTCAACGAGCCTTATGCCATTCCTCTCTCGTCAGTCCCCGGTCGACGTTTGCATCGTTGGCTCCGGTGCCGGAGGCGGCATGGCCGCCCATACCCTCACCAAGGCCGGCGCGAACGTCGTGATGATCGAAGCGGGTCCGCTGTGGTACGCCACCGAAGACTCGGACATGCTCAAGTGGGCGTACCAGTCCCAGCGGCGCGGCCGCTCCACCAAGGAGCACGAGTTCGGCGAGTTCGATGCGGCGCTGGGGGGCTGGGAGATCGAGGGGGAGCCGTACACGCGCGCGCCCGGCACCCGGTTCGACTGGTTCCGCAGCCGCATGCTGGGCGGCCGCACCAATCACTGGGGCCGCATTTCCCTGCGCTTCGGTCCCTTCGATTTCAGGCGCAAGTCCCTGGATGGATTGGGCGACGACTGGCCGATCACCTACGAGGACGTCAAGCCGTACTACGATCGCGTCGACCGGCTGATCGGCCTGTTCGGCTCGAACGAGAACCTGCCCAACGAGCCGAACGGCATCTTCCAGCCGCCACCCAAGCCGCGGTGCTACGAGCTGCTGGTGAAGCAGGCCGCGGACCGTCTGAACATCACCTGCATTCCCTCGCGCCTCTCGATCATCACGCGGCCGTTGAACGGCCGGCTGGCGTGTCACTACTGCGGGCAGTGCTACCGGGGCTGCCGGACGAACTCGAACTTTTCCTCGCCGGCCGTCCTGATCAAACCGGCGCTGCAGACCGGCAAGCTCACCATCATTCCGAACGCGATGGCCCGTGAGGTGCTGACCGACGCGACCGGCAAGGCCACCGGAGTCAGCTACATCGACAAAGCGACCGGAAAAGAGCAAATGGTCCGGGCGCGGATCGTGGTGCTCGCCGCGAGCGCGCTCGAAACGTCGCGCCTGCTGCTCAATTCCCGCTCGTCACGCTTCCCGCAGGGCCTCGCCAATTCGAGCGGCACCCTGGGCAAGTACATCACCGACACAACCGGCACCGATATGGGCGGGTTCATTCCCAAGCTCGTCGACGGGATCCCGCACAACGAGGACGGGGTGGGCGGCATGCACCTGTACATGCCGTGGTGGCTCGACAACAAGAAGCTGGACTTTCCGCGCGGCTATCACATCGAGGTCTGGGGCGGGCGGGGGATGCCGAGCTACGGATTCATGGGCGGGATTCAAGGTCTCCCGGGTTCGGGGGGCGGGTACGGGAAGGACTTGAAGCAGAAATACCGGCACTTCTACGGCTCGACGGTGGGGTTCTCGGGCCGCGGCGAAATGATCCCCAATGACGACAGCTATTGCGAGATCGACCCCGATACTGTGGACCGCTGGGGCATTCCCGTGCTCCGGTTCCACTGGAAGTGGGCCGATCACGAGATCAAGCAGGTGAAACACATGCAGGACACGTTCGAGGTGCTGATCCACGAGATGGGCGGCACCCTGTTGTGGAACAAGCCCGGCCCGGAGAACGACTACGGGATTGCTCCCGGCGGCCGCATCATTCACGAGCTCGGCGGCACGCGCATGGGCAACGATGCCAAGACCTCGGTCCTGAACGCCAACTGCCAGGCCTGGGACGTAAAGAACCTGTTCGTGACGGACGGCGGCCCGTTCGTCTCGCAGGCGGACAAGAACCCGACGTGGACGATTCTCGCGCTGTCGATGCGGACGAGCGACTACATCGCGGACCAGATGAAAAAGGGGGGGCTGTGAGAGAATTGCGGATTGTGGATTGCGAATTGCGGATTGACGCGGAAGGAAGTCCGGTCGAGGAACGACAACAAACTGACCAATCCGCAATCGCCAATCCGCAATCCGCAATGAATCTCTCCCGTCGCGACGCGCTCGGGCTGCTCGCCGTGGCTCCGTTCATCGGCACGCTCCCGTTACCCCCGGCGGCCGCGCAGCGGGGATCGCGGTTCGTGCGCGAGCTGCTCGCCGCGCCCGGCCAGGCCTATGCGCCGAAGTTCTTCACCCCTCACGAATGGGAGACGGTGCGGATGCTCGTGGATCTCGTGATCCCCAAGGACGACCGTTCCGGCAGCGCCACCGATGCCGGCGTCCCGGAGTTCATGGACTTCATCCTCGTCGAGTATCCGGACGAGCAGCTGTGGATGCGCGGCGGACTCGCCTGGCTCGACATCGAATCGCGCCGGCGCTCCGGAGCGGATTTCGTGGCCGCCCCGGAGTCGCAGCGCGCCGCCCTGCTCGACGACATCGCCTGGCCGGACAAGGCGCCGGCCGGTTTGCACCAGGGCGTGACGTTCTTCAACCAGTTCCGCGATTTCACCGCCTCGGGGTTCTGGTCCAGCCAGATCGGGGTAGCCGACATCCAGTACCAGGGCAACGTGTTCTTCGACTGGCAGGGTTGCCCACCGGAGCAGCTTGCCAAACTCGGCGTGGGCGGCCGCTGACATGGCCGACCGACGCTTGGGGATCGGCTTTGTCGGCAGTGGTTTCAACGCGCGGTTTCATTTTCAGGGCTTTCAGTCGATCCGGGATGCGGACATCCTGGGCGTCTGGAGTCCGAACCGGAGCCACGCCGAGGAAGCGGCGGCGCTGGCCAACCGCCTCGACGTCGGCAAGGCGAAGGCCTACAAGTCGATCACCGAGATGGTGGACGATCCGGCCATCGACGCGATCTGGCTCACGGGACCGAACTTTGCCCGCATCGAGAACTTCGAGGAGATCACGAGCGCCGTCATCCGTGGCCGCGCCGCGCTGACCGGGATCGCGTGCGAAAAACCGCTGGCGCGCAACGTGGGCGAGGCCAAGAAGGTCATGGCTATGGTGCAGCAGGCCGGACTGAAGCACGGCTATCTCGAGAATCAGGTGTTCTCGCCCCACGTCGCGCTCGGCCGCGCCATCCTCTGGGCGCGTGGCGCCGCGCTCACCGGTCGCCCCTACCTCGCCCGCGCCGCCGAAGAGCATTCCGGGCCGCACATGCCCTGGTTCTGGCGCGGCGACCTCCAGGGCGGCGGCGTGCTCAACGACATGATGTGCCATTCGTCTCTGGTGGTGCGCTTCCTCCTCACCAAACCCGGCGAGTCGTTGGCCACCGTGAAACCGGTGCGGGTCACCGGGCACATCGCGAGTCTCAAGTGGTCGCAGCCGGCCTACGCGAAGCGACTGTCCGAGAGCATGGGGAAAGAGGTCGACTACACCAAGCGGCCCTCCGAGGATTTCGCCAGCGTAATGATCGAGTTCGAGACCGCGGAGGGACGCAAGGTGCTGGGAGAAGCGACGACGTCGTGGAGTTTCGTCGGCGCGGGACTCAGGCTCTCGGCGGAGCTGCTCGGCCCCGAGTACTCCATGTCCTGGAACACGCTCGACTCCGGACTCAAGCTGTTCTTCAGCCGCGAGGTCCGCGGCAAGACCGGCGAAGATCTGGTGGAAAAGCAGAACGCCGAAATGGGATTGATGCCGGTGGTGCCGAGTGAAGCGGCGGCGTACGGCTACGAGGCCGAAGACCGGCACTTCGTGCGCGTGTTCCTCGGCAAGGAAGAGCCCCTGCTCACCTTCGAAGACGGCCTCGATGTCGTAAAGGTGCTGATGACCGCCTACCAGAGTGCCGAGCAGGGGAAGACGCTGGATTTCCCGCCGGCGGGAATCGAGGACTTCGTGCCCGCCGTCGCACAGGGGACCTGGCGGCCATAACGCGGCTCGGCCCGGGTGAGGATGCCCGCTACGCTTGAAGCGGTCCGCCCCATAGATCTGGCCGAGGTCCGGCAGGCGCGCACGCGTATCGCGGGGATCGTGGTCCGCACGCCGCTGGTGCCCCTGAGTCTGGGACCGGGCTTCCCCGACATCCGGCTCAAGCTCGAAACCCTGCAGCCGATCAGCGCCTACAAACTGCGAGGCGCCGCCAACGCCGTGGCATTGTTGTCCGCGTCGGAGCGCGCCCGCGGCGTGTGGACGATCAGCGCCGGCAACGCCGGGCAAGGCGTCGCGTACGCGGCCAGAAACGCCGGTGTGCCGTGCACGGTGGTGGCGATCGAAACGGCCCCGGCCGCGAAGCTCGAGCGCATGAAGGCACTCGGCGCGAAACTCATCCTCGTGTCCTACGACGCCGCCTGGAAGGCCCTCGAGGAGCGGGCATATCCCGGAGCCGAGGGAACCTTCGTTCATCCGTTCGATGATCAGCAGTTCATCACCGGCCATGCGACCATGGGTCTCGAGATCTTCGAAGACGCGCCCGATGTCAGCGCCGTCATCGCGGCCATCGGCGGTGGCGGTCTCATTACGGGCGTCGGGAGCGTGCTCAAGGCCCTCAAGCCGGAAATCCGGGTCTGGGGCGCTGAGCCGGAGACGGCCGCGCCCGCGGCGCGCTCGTTCGTCGCGGGCACCCCGCAGCAATTCCCGGAATGGAAGGCCTCGTTCGTCGACGGGGCCGGCGGCAAGAGCGTGTTCCCGCGCATGTGGGAACGCATGAGACCAGTGGTCGACGGAAGCATCGTCGTCAGCCTGGAACAGACGAAGCAGGCGATGCGGTTGATGGCGGAAAAGATCCGCGTCATCGCCGAGGGCGCGGGCGCTCTGCCGCTGGCCGCCGCGTTGACGGGGAAAGCCGGCCAGGGTCCGATCGTGGCCATCGTGTCCGGCGGAAACATCGACCTGAAACTGTTCAGCGAGCTGGTCGGGGGAGCGGCGACCCTGTGAAAGTCGGCCTGGTCGGCTTCGCGGGCTCGGGCAAGACGACCGTCTTCAACACGATGACCGGTCTCACTGTGCCCGTTGGGTACGGTGGAGAGCTGCGGCTGGGCACCGTCAAAGTGCCGGACGAACGCATCGATACGCTGAGCAAGATCTTCTCACCGAAGAAAACTACCTTCGCCGAAATCGTCTTCTGCGACGTCCCGGGTGAGCACGGCGCCGACCACAAGGGACTGTCCCGCAAAGCCATGCAGCAGATTCGCGACCAGGAAGTGCTCTGCCTCGTGCTGCGGGCGTTCCCCAACCCGGCCCTGGAGTCCGCGCCCGACCCCGCCGGCGACCTCGAAGCATTCCACACCGAGTGCCTGCTGGCCGATCTGGATCTCGTCGAGCGCCGCCTGGACCGTGCCAAGAAGGACAAACCCGACCCGCTCGAGCTGGCGGCGTTCGAGCTGATGAAGACCACACTGGAACACGAGCTGCCGCTCCGATCGCTGCCGCCCGCCGCCTTGAACCGCGATTATCTGAAGGGCTACAGCATGCTGACCGACCGTCCGCTCATGATCGCGCTCAACCGCAGCGAGCAGGAAGCAGCGCAGCCCATGCCGGATGGACTCGCGGCGCGGCTCAAGGCGCTGCATGCGGCCGGCCTGGTGCTGTCGGCCAGCGTGGAGGCCGAGATCGCGGCGATGGACGCGGCCGACCGCCCGGCATTTCTCGAGGACCTGGGATTGAAGGAGTCGGCGCTGACCCGGTTTATTCGCACCGCCCATGGGTTGCTCGACCTCATTTCGTTCTTCACCGTTGGACCGGACGAGGTGCGCGCGTGGCCCATCCGTCGCGGGACGGCGGCTCGGTCGGCAGCCGGCAAGATCCACTCGGACCTGGAGCGCGGGTTCATCCGCGCGGAGGTAATGCCGTACCAGGTGTTCATGCAATACGGGTCCGAGCACGCCATGAAAGAGGCCGGCCGCCTGCAGCTGGAAGGCAAAGACTACATCGTCTCGGACGGCGACATCCTGCACATCCGCTTCAACGTGTAATTCCTTCGAGCAGCTGGCATTGCTCTTTGGTCGATTCCTTACAACCTTCCGGCAACAAGGCAAGCAACCATGCGCCCTCACGATGACTGAACCGAAACGGGGATCGCCGACAGGATCGGACAGGAATCGAGCCCTGTCGGACGCCCTCAGCCGTGTGCTGGAAGAGAAGGCCGCGCAGAACGCAGCTGCCGCAACCAGACCGCGGAGGGCACGTCGGGGCGCCGGGATCGTCTTGGGCCTGGGGCTGGCCCTGGTCCTCGCGTGGGACGTCTGGCGGTGGATCAGCCCGGGGACCCTCCCGCCCCCCGAGGAGCAAGCCTACGCTCTGCGGCGAAGCGTGGCGGCCGTGGCCAAGGAAGTGCTCGCCATGCAAGCGGCCGACGGCGCACTCCCCGACCGGGAGCAGGTGGCACACATGCTGGACGACGCCCTCACCTACCAGCGCATCGGGGACCACTTCATCATCATGAACACCGACGGCGAGTACGTGGTCACCTATGAAGGCGCCTTGCCAGTGGATGAGTGGGTCCAAAACGGCGGGTATCGACGAAACGGTCGCGCTCCATGAATTCCGTGCAGCGGAGACGGTGCCGGGGATTCACCTACATCGAACTGCTCGTCGTTTTCGTTGTGCTGGGTATCCTCGCCGGGCTCGCCGTTCCCAAGATCCGATCGGCAACCTCCAAAGCGGACGCGGCCAGAGTCGTCAGTGATGCTCGGAGCGTCGACCTGGCGGTTCAGGGATACCTGACCGATCAGGATTCCCTCCCGTCCAGCGGGGGATGGGGAGTCACGCCGCCCCAGCTCACGACGTATCTCCCCACGGGCATGGCGTTCAGCTACAAGAACCTGGACTACCGACTCGTCACGCAGGCGAAGCAAGCAACCAGTTACCTCGAAGTGCGCTACGCCAACAAGGACCTGATCGGCATGGCGTTACAACGGTTCGTGGGAACGGACGTCACATGGACAAAAACGAAGACGACCTTCTGGTTCGTGCACTGAAGCGATGAGCCGCCGGGGTCGGTACGGACGGCGGGACTCCCCATAGCTCGACGGCTACCGCACCCCCAGCCGCTGCAGCGCCTGCACCGAAGGCGGAAATCCCGGCTCCACCTCGATCGCATGTCGATAGGCGGCGATCGCGTCGTCTCGCCGCCCGGCCGCGAGCAGCGCTTCGCCGAGACTGTCGAACGTATTCGCCGAACGCGGATACACGCGTGTGTTCAGCTGGAACACCTGCACCGCCTGAGTCACGTTGCCGGCGCCAAGCAGCTGGTAGCCGAGAGCGTTGACATCGCGCTCAAGGCTGCGAAAACGATTCCTGGTCTCATCCTGGGCGGCGCGCAACGTGCGCTCCGCGCCCGCCGAATCCCCTGCCGCGATCAACCGGGCCACGACATCGAGCACGGGAGGCCCGCTGTCGGGGCTGAGGGCAGCGGCGAGCGCCGGGTCGAGGCCCTGTCGATACTCGTCGGAGGTGAGCGGGGTGTAGACGGCCGGTGGGACGAAGTCACGTTGGTCGAACTCGTTCGGGGCCTGGTGAAACACGGTCGAGATTTGGACGGTGAGATGGCTGTTCGGCAACACGAGCGGCCGGTGGTCGCCGTATTGGCTCGGCCGCTGCCCGGTGGGCTCCCCCACGAACGTGGCGCGCGTCCACGCCTCGAGCAGGTTCGTGAACTGCTGTCCCGCCGAGAACGTACGACGCCCGATGATCACGAACAGACGATCCGGACGATCGAGGGATGGACGGCGCAGGATCTGCTGCACGGGATATCGGTTCAACCCGCCATTGCCGCCCAGATTCTCGCGGATGTCGATCACCAGCCTTGCATCGGGGGTCGAATCGAGAAGCGCGAATACCTGGTCCCACTGCGCGCGATTGGTGTTCGATTGCTGGCCCGGCACGACGGCGCGCATGCACGCGTACACCGTGTGGCCGTCTTCGAGTCTCGTCCACCAGAACGGTTGTTCGGGATGCTGCTCCCAGAGCGGCGCGGCTGCCGCCCGCATGAGCAGCCAGCCACTCATGTCGATCGGCGCTTGCCCATGGTTTTCCTGAAACCGCCCGGCGGGCGTCACCACCACCGTATCCACCCGACCTTCCCGCTCGACGATGAGCCGCAGGTGCTCGACATCCGCGGCAAGGCCGAGGCCATCGAGCGCTTCGGGAACCGTGAGCCACAACGGCCCCCAGGCGCGGACCCACCATTCGTTCTCGTGTGAGATGATCGCGCCCGTGGCAGCAAGCGCGTCGGCGGCCGTCGCGCGACCGATCCCGAGCACCTTGGCCCCCACGAGACCGGCGTGACTCGAATCGGCACGGCGCACGAACAGTCCGTCATCGAAGGAATACAGCTCGACCGGATAGTATCGGAGGCCGAGCGTTGGGTCCGGCTCCACGGCGGTGTGGGCGTCGCCGACCAATGCCACGAGCCGCAGCACGCCCACGAGCACTTGATTGCGGTTGAGTGCGGGAAGGCGACGCTCGAATGCGGTGACTGCCGAATCCCACTGGGCTTGTGAGATCCTGACGAACGGCCCGGGATGCCGGTGCGGTAGCTCACGCGCGAGAGTACGGATGTCCGCCCGCCACGCCGCGACATCCTCGGGCTTCCCGGCCTGGCCCAACAAGCAGGGGCTGCACAAAACCAGGGCGACACCAACCAGCGCTCGCTTCATGGGGCCTCATTCTCGGGGGTTACCGATCAGACGGCCATCCGGCATCCTACGGTTTCAGGCCGACCCACCTGGTCCTCGCCGGAAAGGCCTTGGCGTCACATCTTATAGGCCGCGTGGCCTGAATCCTGCGAGACTCAGACGACATCATGTCCATAGATCCGACCCATGCCTACCAGGTGCTAGGACTCGCACCGGGCGCGACGCTCGACGAGATCAAGGTGGCCTACCGGGACTTGGCCCAGGTGTGGCACCCGGATCGGTTTCCGAACCACGATCGACTGCGCTTGAAGGCCCTCCACAATCAACGGTTGATCAACGAAGCCTACGCCGTATTGCAGAAATACAACCCGCAACAGCCGGCACCGGGTGCCGTCTCCGTCGCAGCAGCGCCCCCTCCTCCACCTGCTCACCATACTCCACGTCAACGACAGCTCAAACACTCGTTCTTTACCGGCGTGGCCTCGATGCGGCACTCCCTCAAAGTGCTGTGGCCCAGCGCCACCTACGGCCGGCGCCAGCGGCGCCGGATGATCCCCTTGAGCTGGATGGTGTTGGGGTTCCTGGCCCTGCTCATCCTCGCGCTCGCCGCGGCGGCCTTGCTGCGCGCGCAGTCCCCGAGGTTCTAGGGCGCTAGTGCCCGCCCTGCACCAGGGCGAGAACGATTTCGATCACGATCAAGAGAATCACGGCGATTTCGAGTACTTCGTTGCGCACGGCCATCGATTCGGCGTTGAGCATCGCGTAGGTCTGATGGATGATGCCCAGTTTGTGCTCGATGCCGGCGCGCCACGCGCGCTCCCGAAACAACTCGAGGGCCGCCCCATACACGCGGGCGAGGAAGATGTCGTCGGTGACCTTGAGGGCGTTTTGGGTTCGCTCCACGATCTCCGTTGAATCCGCGACCAGCGTCTGCAGTTCGGTTAACACGGGGGCGTAGCGACGGCCCAGCAGGGCGCCAGGGCCTTTTCGCGCGCGCTCGATGCGGTCGTACATGCGCGGCAGCTCCGCGTCGAGCAGCGCATCGTAGTAGCGCAGCTCGAGCAGCTGGGCGTTGGCGAACTCCATGATCAGCTGGATGTCGCTCTCACCCTCCATCGGGTCGAGCACCAGGGCGGTGTTCCAGGTGATGACCGCCAGGTCGTCCGGGTAATAGGAAAACCAGTGCGGCAGAAGCTCCTTGCGCGCCTGCTCGGAGATCGGTCGATCCTCGTTGAGCAGTAACGGCGCCACGTCCAGGTCGCGCAGCGCGCTCGCCGGCAACGCCTGTCCCGCCCCATCCTCCAGTTTGGTGATGCGATACACGACATAGTCTTCGCTGACCGGAGCGATGTCCGGCCGCACCACCGCCGGCGCGATCCGATCGGTCAGCTCGCGGATGCGGCGGTCGAACGCCGGCCTGGCGGCCCGGGAGAGCTCGGCGGCATCGCCGAAAGCGGCGAACGCGCTCCAGGCGAGCGCGCCGGGGATCTCGCACCGCAGCCGCAACGAGATGACGCCGAAATCGAAGATGCGGGCGGACACCCGCGCCGCCGCCCGCCGCCCCCCCGCGTTCAGCTCCTCGTTGCCGATCGAGATCGTGATCGGGGGATTCTTGATCCGGATCGCCTGCGCCTCGGTCTTGCGACGCTGCTCGAGCTTCAGGCGCAACGCCTCGCGCTCCCCGGTGGTCGTCGCGAGGAAATCGAGCGCCCGCTCGAGATCGATCTCGTAGCCGACGTCGTACAGCCGGTACAGCACCACGGAGCCGACGACGCACGGCTCCACGGCCGGCTCTACTGCGCGCTGCGCGACCAGGGCGGCACGACGCCGTTGCTGCGCGCGTAGGCGATCATCTGGCCCAGATGCTCGTGCACGTGGCTTTCGAGCATCAGGTAGACGGCGCGATAGGTCATGTCCTGCCCGTAAATCCTCGTGGTTTTATCGAGATCCGCGTCCGGCAGCGCCAGGATCGCGGTGCGGACCGCCGCGTTCACTTCTTTCAGTTTCGCGATGACCTGCGCCTTGTCGGTAGTGGTGTGCTCGAGGTCGTTCTCCCCCTTCAGCGTGGAAGGAACGCCGACCCCGCCAAGCATGAACTGGCTGCTGCCCGCCACGTGCAACAGCACCTCACTCACCGAGCGTACACCCGTCGCGGGCCGCCAGGCGAACTTGTCCTGGGGAATCGCGTCGGCGAGCTGCTCCAGCTTACCGGCCGCTTCGTCGAACTGGGCCAGGATTTCGCCGCGCAGGCCGGCCGGGGGGGAGGCCTGCTGAGCGGCGACCGGTACCGTGGCGAGGGCGACGAGTGCGAGGACACCGCCGAATCGTTTCATAGGGGCTCCACTCCTCTTGAGTTGTGCGTCGGTATTCCTAGTAGCGCCAGCTCAACGTGTCGGCGTCCACCGGGTGATTGCGGCGGATCTGATCCATGATCCGCGGGATGAACAGCTGGGGATAGCGCAGCCGGCTGTAGGCGTTGGCCCGCGTGTGGTCCCCATTCCAGCAGTGCTCGGCTCTCGGCTCGTAATCGACCTCGGCATCCGCCGGCGGGTCGGCGTGCTTGAGGAAATCCTCGACCAGGTACACGGCGTCGGTCAGGTAGTAATTATCCGCCTCCCCGACGTAAATGTGGAGCTTGCCGCGCAGCTTCGGCCCCAGCGTCGCCCAGTCGCGTCGCAGGATCGCACCCAGGTCGTAGTGGTCGCGCCAGTAGGCGGCGACCGTGTGGTCGATCGCGCCGGTCCGCTTGTCCCAGATCGGCTGGGGATAGCCGTCCGCCCCGACCGGGCTGTACACGGCTTGCCAGATGTCCCATTGCCCGCCCGAGCGGCCGTGCGACGCAATCACCCGCTCCAGCTGATTCATCTGGCCGATCGTGACGCTGACGTTGCCGAAATAGTCGCGGTGCCCGCCGCGCGGCACGCGTTTCCACTGGCTGGGGAACCAGTAGGCATTCGAGTCGGCGTAGATGTTCACGAGCGTGTACTGCCGGAAATCGATCGGGTCGGGACACGCGACGAACGCCCCGTTGAAGTCGTCCGGGTAGAACATCTGCACGGCCATCGCTTCCCAGCCGCCCGTCGATCCTCCATACGTGAATCGCGCCCACCCCTGGCCGATGCCCCGGAAGCGGCGCTCGATCTCGGGCACGAGCTCCCGCATGATGGCGTCGCCATAGGGGCCGTTGTTGGCCGAGTTGACCGCGTAGGAATCGTCGTAGTAGGGCGTCGGATGCTGGATTTCCACCAGCAGCACGCGCGGGAAGCCGGCCCCGGTCCAGTCCTGATAGAACTGCCAGGCGGCTTGCTGCTGGATGCGGTTGTAGCCGCCCAGATGGAACCGCACCGAGGAGTCGGGTGCGAGGTTCGGGTCGGGCGGCGTTTCGCGCCACCCGCCGAGGTCGTCGGGAAAGTGCCCGTGATCGATCACGATCGGGTAGCGCGCCTGCGGGTGCTCGTCGAACCCCTGCGGCAACAACACATGCGCGCCGAGGAATATCGGCCGGCCCCAGAAGTCGCTCAGCAGTTTCGATTGAATCCGGATGTGGCGCACGTATCTCGTGTCCGGAGGGTCGGGGATCGCGGGGATCTCCTGGTCGAGCGCGATCCGGATCAGGTTACGCCGCCTCGGGTCGACGGTGATCCACTGGGGCTTGCTGTACAGATTCCCCGGCTTGCGATTCCACTGCTGTCCCTCGCCGCGGTCGGGCGGAAGCCTGACGACATGGCCATCGGCGCGGTGGAAAGTTTCGTATCGATTGAGCAGCGCCTGCACCCGGTAGCGGCCCATGGGGACGTCCCGCAGGCTCGCCAGAGGAAAGCCTTCCGCGCTCGCGTCCAGCACCGCGACCTGTCCGGGGGCCCAGGCGTCGACGTCGCGGCCGAAGATCAGCTGGGTTTCGTAAATATCCGAGATCTGGTTTCGCGGCTCCGCGCTCGAATCCGTGGAGAGGATCAGCAGCAATCGGCCGTCCAACGGGACCGTGCTTTTGGCGGCCGGGAACGTGACGAGAAAGCGGGGCCCCGGCGCGGTGGCCGCCTGTGCCACGAGCTGCGGCAACGTCAAACACAACCCGTAGATCGTCAGCGAACGCCCGGCCATCACCGCGATACCGCCGCCGCCGTTCCCCTGGCGGGCTTCAAGTACCGGTCATACCAGGC
>Ga0075424_100001635_pt1 | contig 19873 bp, 15 predicted proteins | sample SoiMethybrSBSTD3_FD_75301 | JGI IMG/M metagenome (GOLD analysis project Ga0075424, IMG submission 75301) | Bulk soil microbial communities from a Populus tree surrounding site in Tennessee, USA - Soil MetaG P. TD hybrid SBSTD3 | ecosystem: Environmental > Terrestrial > Soil > Tree plantation... | reverse complement strand
AAGTTACGATCCTGGGACAAAGGTGGAAGTCGCACGCGCGCGAACTTCGAGAACAGATCGGAATCTCGCTGCAGGAAACTCGGCTCTCGGAGAAACTGACGGTTCGCGAAACCGTCGATCTTTTCGCCAGCTTTTACACGCAGCCTCGTCCTACGAGCGAAGTCTTATCGGCTTTGCAGTTGGAAGAAAAATCCGATTCGTGGGTGGGGAAACTCTCCGGCGGGCAGCGGCAGCGGCTGGCGGTTGCAACGGCGCTGGTCGGCTCCCCCAAAATACTTTTTCTAGACGAGCCGACCACCGGGCTTGATCCGCAGAGCCGGCGCCAGCTTTGGGACATCATTCGCGATTTTCAGCGAGGTGGGGGCACGGTGCTGCTGACAACCCACTACATGGATGAAGCCGAGCGGCTCTGCAATCGGCTCGCAATCGTGGACCACGGGAAGACCATTGCGGAAGGATCTCCCGCAGAGTTGATCGAGCGCCTGGGCGGTCATCACATGGTTGAATTCTCGCTGGCGGGAGCGGCACAAGGGCCAGCTGAAATCTGGAAAACACTGCCCGGAGTTGATTCCGTTTATAACGACGACGGACTGGTCTGCCTCGCAGTGCGTGAGCCGCACCATACCATTCCCGCTTTGCTTGAGGCGGTGGAAAAACGATCGGCGCAGCTCGAGCACCTGAGCACGCGCCAGGCGAGCTTAGAAGACGTGTTTGTTCGCCTGACAGGGCGTCATTTGAGGGAGAACTGAATGGCAGTTGCTGAACAAATTCCGCCGCCGCAGGTGAAGGAGACGAAGCCGCACCGAAACGGACGCTGGGCTGGATTTCTTCATGTGCTGGATGTCCGCATGAAGGAAATGCGGCGTGAGCCGGAGGTAATCTTCTGGGTTTTTGGATTTCCGATTCTGCTGGCGCTGGGGTTGGGGATTGCGTTTCGCAATAAGCCGGCGGATCGAGCTTCGGTAGTCATTGTCGCGCAATCGGGCGCGACAAACGCGGTGACAGCGCTCCAGGGTTCGACGCAACGTAGCCCGATTCGCGCCGAGGTACTCGAGGAATCCGAGGCGCTGCGCGGCTTTCGCCTGGGAAAGTATGACCTCGTGATTCGAGAGAAAGCCGATGGCGGATACGAATACCGATACGACCCGGCAAGACCAGAGAGCGTTCTGGCCCGCGCCTTGGCCGATGATGCTCTGCAAACCGCAGCGGGACGTACAAATCCGCTCAACACCTCGGTTGTGACATCGTCAGAACCCGGATCGCGTTACATCGATTTCCTGATTCCGGGACTCCTTGGCATGAACCTGATGAATGCGGCCATGTGGGGCATTGGGTTTGCGCTCGTGGACATGCGGCAACGCAAATTGCTCAAGCGTTTCGTCGCGACTCCAATGCGGCGCAGCGATTTCCTTCTGGCTCTGTTGAGCAGTCGTCTGGTTCTCATGCTTATTGAGATCTCACTGCTGCTCGGCTTCGGCGTGCTTGCGTTCCATATGCGAGTCCTCGGATCGCTATGGACCATTTTGCTGATCGGCTCGATTGGCGCCATTTCGTTCGGTGGCTTGGGTCTGCTGACCGCCTGTCGCGCGCAGAAAATTGAAAGCGCCAGCGGCCTTATGAATCTGGTGATGATGCCCATGTGGATTTTTTCGGGAGTCTTTTTCTCCGCCGAGCGCTTTCCGGCGGTGGTGCAACCCATCATCCGAGCCTTGCCGCTCACTGCCCTGAATGATGCGTTGCGAGCAACGATTCTTGAGGGTTCATCGCTGGTCGCCCAAAGTGGCCGCATTTTTGTAATGGCGGCCTGGGGCGTGATCTCATTTGCGCTCGCCCTGAGGTGGTTTCGCTGGCGCTAAAAGCGCGTTTTCGGAAATTGGGCCGCGATATACCTATTTTCCCCGATGGCCATCGGGTAAAGCCCTGCTGTACGATCTTCCAGACCTGCAATGTACTTTCAACTGCCCGGGACTTTGAGCGTCCGTGCTAGACTCGCAACCGTAACTCAGGCTCCGGCAATTCGGGGTTGTGCGTGTGTGCCGCTCGGTCATTATTTTCACTAGCTTGCCTCGCAAATTGAAGCCTGGCTCGAATGTAAGGGCTTGAGTTCAGGGAGATCTTCCGCTACTTCGCTTGGATGGGACGACTCAACTTGGTTTGAGCTGCTCCGGGGGGGTTCGATTTCAGCAACCGAAGATGAAGGTCGCCGAACAACTCGATGTGTGTGCTCCGTTCATGGAGCGGGTACGGCGGGCGACTTCGCGCGCGCTGCTCCTGGATTACGACGGTACGCTCGCGCCGTTCACGCCGGACCGGACACGCGCGTTCCCGTATCGCGAGATACCGGAACTCGTCTCACAGATCATGCGGCACAACACGCGAGTCGTGCTTATCAGCGGACGTGCCGCAACCGAACTGCTGTTTCTGAGCGGAATTCATCCTCATCCTGAGATCTGGGGAAGCCACGGCGCCGAACGCTTGATGCCCGACGGCTCCTACCAAGTGGAGAGTCCGCCTACGCCGCAGCGTGAGGCCCTGCAGACCGCGCTTCACTCTCTGCGGGCCCGTGGACTTGAGTCACGTACCGAAACCAAGCCCGGGGGTTTGGCGGTGCATTGGCGCGGACTGTCGACGGAAGAGCGAACGACGATTGAGAACAAGGTGCGGACATTATTCGCGCCTCTCATGCAGGGGTATGGTTTACATCTGCTGCCGTTCGATGGAGGCATCGAGATCCGTGCGTCGGGGAAAAACAAGGGAGATGCCGTCACTGCCGTCCTCGCCGAAATGGGCCACGATTTCGCGGCTGCGTATTTAGGTGACGACCAGACTGACGAAAATGCGTTTCGTGCCATCAAAGGACGGGGACTTTCCGTATTAGTGCGCCCGGAGCCACGGCCAACCATGGCCGATCTCTGGTTGCGTCCACCGGATGACTTGGGTCGGTTTCTGCGCGACTGGCTTGTAGCTTGTGGAGCGGAAATATGAAGCTGCTGGAAGGGCGTCTAATCAACGTCTCGAACCGCCTGCCGGTCGAGATCAAGTTTCGCGCCGGTCATCCTCGGCTGAACCCCAGCGCCGGCGGACTCGCCTCCGCACTGGATAGCATTTGGCGTCATCACCACGGCTTGTGGATCGGCTGGGCCGGTGCCGTCGATCCCGAAACCGCGACTTCACTGCTGCAAAAAGCGGCCCGCGGCCGCTCGTATGGCCTGAAACCCGTTTCACTTAGCCAGCAAGAGTTCGCAAAATTCTATTCCGGATTTGCTAATGAAATCGTCTGGCCGCTTTTTCACGACATGCCATCGCGTTGCGACTTCGATCCGGAATTCTGGGAGTTCTACCAGCGCGTCAATCGCAAGTTCGCACAGGCAGCGATGGAGAGCGCAACCGGCAAGGACCTGATTTGGGCACAGGATTATCACCTCATGCTAATGGGGCGTTACCTGCGCGAGGCAGGATGCTCTGCGCGGGTTGGTTTCTTCCTTCACATTCCATTTCCCGCGCCAGATATTTTTGAAAAACTGCCGTGGCGCAAGCAGATTTTGCGTGCCTTGCTGCAGTATCACCTGGTGGGCTTCCAAACGGAGCGCGACCGCGCTAACTTCTTGAGCTGCTTGGAGCGCATTGTTCCAGAAGCTTCGTGGGTCCGAGAAGATTCACATAACGTCGTAACCCTCGACAATCACCGGACGCGGGTGGGGACGTTTCCAATCAGCATCTCGTTCGAAGAATTTGCCGGACACGCGGCCAGCCGAGACGTTGAGGAGTTGGCCGCTCAGCTGCGCCGTGAATTGACGAACAATTTCATCGTCCTTGGCGTGGACCGCATGGACTACACCAAGGGTATTCCCGAGCGCCTGAAGGCATTCCGCATTCTTCTCCGCAGATTTCCCGAGCTCCGCCATCGAGTGACGCTGCTGCAGGTTGTGGTCCCCAGCCGTGAGGAAATTCCCAACTACAAGGAGCTCCGCCGCGAAGTTGAATTATTGGTCAGCCAGATCAACGGCGAGTTCACTGAGGCGGGTTGGGTGCCGATCCATTACATGCACCGCAATCTGACCCGTAAGCAACTGCTTGCGTATTATCGTGGAGCGGATATCGCTCTGATTACGTCGCTAAAAGATGGGATGAATCTGGTTGCGAAGGAATTCTGCGCAGCGCAGATCGATGAGCGCGGCGTCGTGGTGATCAGCGAGTTCGCCGGAGCGGCAGCTGAATTGCAGCATGGTGCGCTGGTGGTTAATCCAAACGACCTGGCGGGGATCGCCGAAGCGATTCACCGGGCCTGCGTAATGCCGGTCGAAGAGAAGCGTTCCCGTATGAGGCTGCTGCGCGATATCGTGCGGACCTACAATGTGCAGGGTTGGGCCGAGTCTTTCCTGAGCGCCGCGGCTATCGCCGAGCCCACGGTCGAGCGCGAAGCTGGAACGTCGCGCGGCGAAGAGCCGGGCATGCCACTGACTGCCTCGACTGCTTCGCCGGATCAGAGGATTGCGTAAGGCTCTTGGCTCTTGGCTCTTGGCTCTTGGCTCTTGGCTCTTGGCTCTTGGCTCTTGGCTCTCAGGTGCTTGTAGGCGCGGTTATCTTTCTTCACACGTTTTCTCCTGCGAAGCAGCTCTTCCTCTGAATACATACTTCCGCGACAGTTCTTAGCTCCACAGAAGCACAAGGCGGGATCGTCAGGATCACCGTCGTATAGGCAATAATCGTAGGCCAGCTCTTCTCTGGGCCCAATGTCGCGCAGGCTGCGAATGACTACTCTGCCGTCAATTTCGTCAGACTCGCAATTCGGATCGCAGGAGTGGTTGATAAAAGCGGCAATCCCGTCCCCGTCCACTACGCGCTCACCATCGCTCATGCCGAATAGATAGGTCCTGGGCGAATGTTCGTAAATCTCATCCGCCTGCGAGTACGTCAATCGAGGCCCGGTATATTCTGCGACGATGGTGCGGCGCTTAATAGGGGCTGTCGTGTAAACACCGTCGGCATGAATCAGCGATCTGCGGATCACAAGGGCCATAAGCGAGATTAGCATCCCAGGTTTCAGGTTTCAGGTTTCAGGTTTCAGGTTTCAGGTTTCAGGTTTCAGGCTTCAGGTTTCAGGCTTCAGGTTTCAGGCTTCAGGTTCATATTATGTGTTTCGCCGTTGCATTAGCATTTGCGCTGCGCTAGGCTGTTTTCGCTCTCCGATTCTCTTCCTCCTATTCCAAGCCCAGCCTATTGAAGGTGCAGCAGCTGCAAACTGGGTGCAAAATGCTGCGTTTAGACCGAGTTACCCACAAGATATGGTGTTTTATTACTTGACCCCGCGACGATTTGATCGGTACAGTAGGGCTAATTTGTGCCCACCCTGTCCAGCCCGGGGTGGATATCCAGCTATCAAAACCGGCGGAGGAATCTCGTTGGTAAACCGTCCAGCAGGACGTGGTGCTGCACCTGTTCTTGAAGCGAAACCGCATCTCACCTGCGATTTCACTCGAACACAAGGTTCCCCGACCTCGCCGGATGTTTCTTCGCTGGCTTCGCTCGGAATGACAGTCTTTGTGAGTGTTAGAAGGAGTGCACGTTGCTTAAACTGAAGCGTCTCCAAATCCTCGGCTTCAAATCGTTCTGCGATCGCACCGAGCTCAAGTTTCATGGCGAAGGGGTTGCGGCAATCATTGGGCCCAATGGTTGCGGCAAGTCGAACATCGCTGATGCGATCTCATGGGTGCTGGGCGAGCAGTCGGCCAAGACGTTGCGCGGTTCGCGAATGGAAGATGTGATCTTTGCCGGCACTCGCGATCGCAAACCGACCGGCATGGCGGAAGTCTCGCTCACGCTGATCGATCCCGAGGTTTACGACGGCGCGGACAAGAACGACCCAACTGAGCTAGATCTGCAGGACGACATGCCTGCCGACGACTGGGACGAAGCTGAGATTCGTGCGAAAGCCGCGGATGAAGTGCAACGGCTTACGGAAGAGAACCAGCCAGGAGTTGTCGAGGAAGTCGAAGTCCCGCGTTCGAAGGTAGATACGATCGCCGTTGCGTTTCCGGAGGACGAGCCCATCTTTGCGATACACCTGGTGAAAAGCGGGGTGGCGGGCGTCTCCCCCGCCGACAGTACGGCAGAGGATCCCTCGACTTCGCTCGGGACAGGCTTTCGTATCCCCACGTCTTCAAATGCTGTGGTTTTGAAGATTCGCCGGCGCAAATTCAACCAGCAGCAATCCCGTGCCGGCGAGATCGCGGTCACGCGTCGCCTGTTTCGCTCGGGGGATAGCGAGTATTTGCTGAACGGGAAACTGTGCCGACTCAGGGACATTCAAGAGCTCTTCATGGGGACCGGCCTGGGACCGGAATCTTACGCGTTGATCGAGCAAGGACGCATCGGTCAGATTCTCAGCAGCCGCCCGACGGATCGGCGAGCAATTATCGAAGAAGCGGCGGGAATTACCAAATTCAAAACCAAGAAACGACTGGCAGAGGCGCGCCTCGAAGATGCCAAACAGAACCTGGCTCGTGTGAACGATATTTTCGAAGAAGTCACGCGACAGATGAATTCGCTCAAGCGGCAGGCGTCTAAGGCCGAGCGGTATGCGCGATTGCGGGACGAGATGCGCGGGAGGCTTCGCATCGTGCTTGCCAGCAAGTTCGCGCAATTCGATGAGCAAAGCCGACAGCTTGAGGAGCAAATCCACGTAATTTCGCAAGACATTCAGCGTCAATCGGAAGCGCTGCGAGAAATGGAAGCAGAGCTCGCCGAAAACACGCAGCGAGGTTATGCGATTGAAGCCGAGATCCGCGAAAACGGTGGCCGGTTAAATGACATCAAGCTTGAAGCCGACCGGAACCAGGCACAACGCCGGCACAACGAGGAGCGCTGTAATGAGCTGACGATTCGTGCCTCTGCGTCGGAAGCCGAGTTGGTGCAGGTGCGGGCGCGGCTGACGACGCTCGAGGAAGAGTTGACTTCGAATCGTCAGCTGCTGGATTCCGCTGCAGCTGACGTGGCTACAGCCCAAATGGAGGTGGAGGCCGCACAACAGCTGGCGTCTTCAACCAACCTCAGCATGGCTGACCTTGAGCGGCAGCAGGAGCAGTCGCGGATTTCCATTCTCGAGTCCGTCTCCGCGGTTTCCAATCTGCGCAACCAACTCACACAGGCGGAAGAACGAATGGCTGCTGCAGGCCGTGAAGCCCAACGCCTCGAATGGGAGATGGCGGCCGCCAACGCTCAGGCTGAAACGTTTGGCGGCGAGCGCGGCCAGCTGGCAATCGAGTTCGAATCGGTTTCTCAGAGAGTTGCGGCGCTGACAGAAGAGATCACGCAAACCCGTGAACTCCTCGCTCTCAAACGACGCCATGAAGCCGACGGCAAAAACTATCTCGACAGCTTGCGCGCGCGGTATGCGTCGGCGCTTGGCAAGAGGGGATCGCTTGAAGCTGTGATCGCGGAGCATGGCTATTCGACTGAATCAGTCAGGCGTTTGTTTCAGTCTGGGTCGCTGCAGGGCGGTCTGGCGCCGGTGGGAGTGCTTGCCGATTTCCTCGAAGTTGAGCCGCGCTATGAAGCTGTGGTTGAAGACTTCCTGCGCGATGAATTGAACTACATCGTGGTGAAGTCGTGGGATGCGGCTGATGAAGGCTTGCGGCTTCTGCGCTCTGACGTTGACGGCCGAGCTACGTTCCTCGTCCATCCCGAAGATTCGCAGGCGCGCTTTTCGTTTGCCGTCGCGGACGGTGTTCCCGATCCGCCGAATGCCTCTATCACCCCGCTGAAGCGGACTATTCGCGTGCTGGATGGATTTGGCAAATCGCTGGAAGTGATTCTGCCGAAGTTGCGCGACGGGTACATCGTTCCGGACCCACAATTCGCCCGCGATCTGGCGCTCGAGAATCCTGATGCATTCTTCCTTTCAACTTCCGGCGAATGCTTTCACAACGTGACCGTGACCGGAGGCAAGCAGCGCGCCGAAGGTCCGCTTTCGATGAAGCGCGAATTGCGCGATGTAATGCGCCTGCTTGGTGAACTCGAACAAGCGCTACGCCACGAAGAAACGCGCGTGCTCAACCTTGGCCACGAGATCAAAGATCTGACTTCCCTGCTCGATCGCCTGGAAAACGAAAAGCGAGAAGCGGAAAAGCGGGCCATGACCTCGGGCCACGCGCTGAAACAAATTGACAACGAAATGTCGCGCACGCGCGAACGGCGGGACCTCTGCGAGCGCGAGCTTGCTCGGCTTGCAATAGAACGCGCGGAGCAGGAGCAGATCATTTCCCAGCGCCAGGCTGAAATCGCTGCAGCCGAGCATGGACGTGCAGAACTTGAGCAGCAAACCATGGCGGGTCAAGAGCAACTTGCCGCCATCCGCCAGGAGCGCGATGTAAAGGCGCAGGCAGTGTCGGAGCGTAAGGCGAATCTGGCGACGCTTGAAGAACGCCGCCGCTCGGCAGAATCCGCCTTGCAGAGAATTGGAAATCTGGTTTCCGAGATGCAGGCACGTGTGGACGCCCTGGTTTCGCAGATCGAGTCTGCGGCGTCTGAAAAGGCGTCGCGCGAGAATGAGAACCAGGAGATCGCACAAAAGCTCGAAAACCTTGATGCCGAGCGCAATGCCTGCGAGCTCCGTTCCGCGCTCCTGCAATCGGAATCCGAGCAGGTGCGCGCACGTCTGGGCGAACTCGATGCACTACTGCGCGAAGCGCGTCAATCACTGGATGCCGCACGCGATCGCAAAGCGGAAGCTTCAACCGCGGCGGTGAAGCTACAGTCGGATGCCGAACACCTGGGACAGACTTGCCTCAACGAGCTCGGCGTTCAGCGATCTGGGTTGATGGCGGATTCGACTTTGCCCCGAGTCGTTGCCGACGAACTTGCCGCCGAAGAACAGGCTTGCCACGAAATGCGCTCGCGGCTTGATTCCATGGGCCCGGTGAATATGATGGCGCTCGAAGAGTATAAAGAGACCGCCGATCGTCATGCGTTTCTCGAAACGCAGCGAAAGGACCTGCTCGACTCGATCGAGAACACGCAGGCGACGATCAAAGAGATTGATACTTTCTCGCGGCAGAAGTTTGAGCAGGCATTCAACAAGATCAATGAAAACTTTCAGATCACATTCCAGAAGCTGTTTGGCGGTGGCAGCGCGTTCATGCGGCTGACGGACCTTGAAAACACGGCCGAAAGCGGCATTGATGTCGTCGCATCCCCTCCGGGAAAGCGGCTGCAAAACGTGCTCCTGCTCTCGGGCGGGGAAAAGGCCTTAACCGCGCTTGCCCTACTCGTCGGAATCTTCCAGTATCAGCCGAGTCCGTTCTGCATTCTCGATGAGGTTGACGCGCCGCTCGACGAGGCCAACATTGGCCGCTTCACCGATCTCGTCAAGGAGATGAGCGTGCAGACGCAGTTTGTGCTCATCACCCACAGCAAGAAGACGATGAGCATCGCGCCTGTACTCTATGGCGTGACCATGCAGGAGCCGGGGGTGTCTAAGCTGGTGTCGGTGAGGTTTGGGGCAACGGCGTAAACACAAAACGTGGCAAAACCACGAGCGGACAACCTGCTATGAACCGTAGAGACCTTATCAGAAACGCAGTTGCTCTTGTCCCTGCATTGAAGAGCGCAGCGCTCTTTTCCAAACACAAGCGACCGGAAATCGCTTTCACCTTTGATGATCCCAGGACCGATTCTTCAGGAGGTCTCTTCTGGGAAGAGATAAACGAACGCATCCTGGCGGCACTTGCGAAGCACCGAGTTAAGGCTGTGTTGTTTGTCACCGGCAAGCGAGTGGACGACGATGCGGGGCGAAGCCTTGTCTCAGCCTGGGATCGAGCAGGGCATGGCATTGGAAATCATTCCTACTCGCATCCTTACTTCAATAACGCCGGAATTACACTCGCTCAGTTTGAATCGGATGTTCTTGGGGATGAACCTCTGATTCGTGACTGTGCGCACTTCGTCCGCTTGTTCCGCTTTCCGTATTTTAAGGAGGGCGAGACAACAGAGAAGCGCGACGGCATGCGCTCTTTCTTGCAACAGCACGGATATCGCGTCGGACGAGCCACGATCGACACGTCCGATTGGGCCATAAGTGGCAGGCTCGAAAAGTTCTTGGACAGCGAGCCAAAAGCAGACACCGCTTCTTATGGACAATTTTTCAAGCAGCACATCTTTGATCGAGCCCAGTTTTATGACTCCCTTGCTCGGCGTCTGCTTAACCACGAAGTACGGCATACGGTTCTGCTACACCACAATGCGCTCAACGCACTGTTCCTCGATCAACTCATCAACATGTTTGTCGACAAGGGATGGAAGCCTATTGATGCACTGCATGCCTATGCGGATCCCGTTTACGACCTCCAACCAAAGATACTGCCCGCCGGTGAGGGCCTGATTTGGGCATTGGCAAAACAAAGCGGCAAATTCGACAAGGAGCTTCGTTATCCTGGCGAAGATGACGTGTATGAGAACCCGAAGATGGACGAGCTTCGGCTCTGATGCGGCGACTTTGGGAGCAAATGGTTATCTGTAGCTTCACCGACTTTTAAAAGACATGCGCGTGCAGACGCAGTTCGTATCACCCATAGCAACAAGCAGACACTGAGCATCGCGCCGGTGCTGTACGTCGTGACCATGCGGGAGCCGGTATGTCGAAGCTGGTGTCGGTGAGGTTCGGGTCGACCGCGTAGTCCCGTCGGCCATTCATGCGCAGGCTGCTGAAGATAGTCCTCTTTCTTGTAGGCACCGCCATAAGTTATTTTGCTAGCGGCGTTCTGCTGGCTCTATCTCTATTCGCGAGACCTTCCAGATGTTCGCGCTCTCGCTCAGTTTGCTCCGACGACAGCTACTCAGGTTTCCGATCCATGCGTTGGAAATACCATCGCAATTCCCTACAACGCGACCGGCGCGAACGTTCGTAATGCATTGGTGCGACTGAAACAAACGAGCACGATCCCGGCGTACTGAAGATGACTCGGAAAGCGCCGGTGAGCGCAGATCATCATCGCAGTAGGACAGTCGTCGCATCATGGTATGCAAGTCGAAACATGTGCTACCAGCGTTCAACAGACTTGAGGCAAGTTATGGAAATACGAACGGCTATCCCATTAGAACGACACTACTCGCGCAAGCAGTTGTTTACGATGTTCGCGAACCGAGCATACCTGGGCCCCGGTTTGATCGGTGTTCAGCAGGGCTCCAGGTTCTACTTCCAAAAGAATTCAGCAGATCTCACACTACCGCAAGCAGCTCTGCTCGTTGGGCTCATCCATTCGCCGACCGGGTACTCGCCGTTTAAGCATCCTGACCGAGCTATACACAGGCGGAACGAAGTAATTGATGCGATGGTCGAGGCCGGAAGCATCACAGCAATGGAGGCTCATGCGGCCAACTCTGCCCCGCTGGGCGTTGTCGAAACTGTCAGCGCAACCGCCGCAAGGTGATCGGCGGTTTATATCCTTGGAAGCATGCTTTTGGAAATGTATTCGCTTGTGTTACAATGTATTCTAATCGCTTATGCCGGAATCTTCGATCTTAACCTTGCGCGTGGATACTCAGCTCAAGAAGAAGCTGGATCGCTTGTCCTCTGCAATGAATCGCAGTCGTTCGTTTATCGCAGCCGAAGCGATTCGCGAGTACGTCGCCCTCAATGATTGGCAAATTGAAGAAATCAAGAAAGCAATTGGGGAAGCTGATCGCGGCGAATTTGCCAGCGATGCCGACATAGAGCGAACCGTGCGCAAGTGGACCAGCCGGCGTGCACGTTAAGTGGCTTCGAACCGCACTCGCTAGCCTGGAAGCGGAAGCAGAGTACATTGCTCGTGACAATCCCGCGGCTGCCGGACATGTCGTGGACTTAATCGTCAAGGCTGTCAACCAGCTGACAGATTCTCCCGCGATTGGCCGTCCCGGGCGCGTTGCGGGGACACGCGAGCTCGTCATACCTGGAACACCGTACATCGTTCCTTATCGAGTGCGCGCCGGATACGTCGAAGTCTTGCGCATCTTTCACGGCTCTCGCCGCTGGCCGACATCGTTCTAGCGCCCCGATTCCGGTTCGACCAATCCTCATTCAGTGGAAAACGCGTCCCTTCAAAATCGGCTATCATTCTGTGCCGTTGACAAAATTTTTTGAGCGGCTAGAATACGCGACGGTTTATACATCTAAACTTTCCTCATGACTACTCAAACTCTCGACTCGGTTCTCTTACAAACTGATTTCCCCGACTTGGAACTGTTCGCCAGCGGCAAGGTGCGGGACGTCTATCAGGTGGGCAGCGACCGCCTGCTTTTTATTGCCACCGATCGAATCTCAGCGTTCGATTACGTGCTGGCTACAGGAATTCCCCATAAAGGCGCGGTTCTCACCCAGCTTTCGCTCTTCTGGTTCGATTTCTTGAAAGATGTTGTGCCGAATCATCTGGCGACCGCAAACGCGAACGAATACCCTGCCGAGGTGCGCAAGTACTCCGACCAAGTTCGGGGCCGCTCCATGCTGGTCCGACGCGCCGAGATGTTCCCAGTCGAATGCGTGGTTCGCGGCTATCTTTCCGGTTCAGGTTGGAAGGAGTACAAAGCTAACGGCAGCGTGTGCGGAATCCAGCTTCTCTCAGGACTGCGCGAATCCGAGCAGTTGCCGGAGCCGATCTTTACCCCGGCAACCAAGGCCACGACGGGACACGACGAAAACATTTCCTTTGAGGAGATGTCAAAGCTTGTCGATCCGCAAGAGGCGCGGCAGTTGCGTGATCTGAGTTTGGCAATCTACAAGAAAGCGGCAGATTTCGCCCGCGAGAAGGGCATTATTATCGCCGATACGAAGTTCGAGTTTGGGCGGACGGCTGCCGGGATCACCCTGGCCGATGAAGTGCTTACGCCGGACTCATCGCGTTTCTGGCCGGCCGATCTGTACAAGCCCGGGATGTCGCAGCAGTCGTTCGACAAGCAGTACGTTCGTGATTATCTCGAAGAGATTCGCTGGAACAAGCAGCCTCCGGCGCCAGCATTGCCGGCCGAGGTGGCGCGAAAGACCAGCGAGAAGTACGTGCAAGCGTACCGCCAGCTTACTGGGCGGGAATTGGATGTGTAAGCAAGACGCGCCGGCCAAGGCTTGCTTTAAGGAGGCCCAAAAGGCCTGCCCTGAGCGGAGCCGAAAGGCCGCCGCGTGAACATAGCCGACTGGATCATTTTGCTGGCGCTGGTGCTCTCGGTAGTGCAGGCCGCTAGTTCCGGATTTTTTCAGGAGGCATTTGGCATTGCCGGATTGGTTTTTGGGTATTTGATCGCGGCGTGGCAGTACCGTCATGTGGCCGAGTATTTCGCTCCTTACATCAGTTCGCGGTGGTTGGGAGAGATCGTGGCATTTCTGGCGATCTTTTTCGGCGTGATGGTTCTGGCGGGAGTGCTCGGCAAGATCGTGCGGTGGATCGCGAAGGAAGCCGGGTTGAACGTGGTTGACCGGTTTCTCGGTGGACTTTTGGGTCTGGTCCGCGGATGTCTGGCGGTCGCGATTGTTCTGGTAAGCATGACCGCGTTTACGCCAACATCGCGCTGGCTGCAAGGTTCAGGATTAGCACCGTACTTCCTGGTGGTGGGGCGTGCAGTGATATGGGTTGCGCCTGCGGAGTTGCGCGCCCAGTTTTACAAAGGATTGGATTACTTGCGGCAAGTGCAGCAAGCACCTCATTCACCGAAATAGAGCGACACACGAATTCTTACCTGCTGCCTTTTAGCAGACGACAAAGAGAGATCCCGTGAAAGATCAATTGGAAGCACTCGTACAGCAGATGTACAAGAGCAATATTCTTTACTCCGAAGCCGTGCGCGAGTTCAAACGCCGCTTCATCGCCACAGTGCTTCAGGAGAACAAGGGAAACCAGTGCCGGGCCGCGCGACAGCTCGGGATGCATCGGAACACGCTAAGCCGCACCATCAGCGAGCTGCGGCTTGACGTACGGCAGTTTCGCGATGGAGCTAAACGGCCTCCACGAGGAGCGAGGCCGATTGCTTATGAGAAGAAGATGGCGCGGTAACTGCATCCGTACCGTAGCGTAAGCTACGTAAGAAGGCATTCTAGGTCCAAGCAAAAAGGCAGCCCGCTGGGCTGCCTTTTGGTTACATCTGCCTCTTTCCTACTATTGAGGTTTCCTGGTCGTGGTTCGTCGGCGAGTGGGCGCTGTCGGCTTCTTTGGAGCACCCGCCTTGGTGAGCAGTTTGCCTTTCTCCATTGTCATCATGAAAGGAACGGTGGGAGCTGCGGCTGCCGGAGCCGCGCCTGGAGCCGGAGCGGCGGCTTGAGCCGGGGCTGCCGCTGTTCCAGCGGCTGCACCCGGTTGTGCGGTGCCAGTCGCTGGAGCGGTTGATCCCGCCGACGAAGCACTTGCGGCTCCCGCGGTCGTGGCTGCACCGGATCCCTGATGCACGGCTGAAACGTAGTCGGTTGGTGTGCCTTCAAAGTCCAGCGTGTCGCCAGGCTTCGGCATCTGGCGGGGCGAAACTACGCCCGTCATTGTCAGGGTGATGTCAGCCTGCTTCTTCTCGATATCGTCCTCGCTGGCAGCGATCTCGACGACTGTCGCTTTCTCAGCTCCGTCGCCTTGATCGTGGGCGGAAATGACCTGCCCTTCCATCTGCAGAGGACGACCCTTGATTACGTTCCACACCTTGTCCTGATCCTCCGGAGTACCTGCGGAAAGCACAAGCTCCCATTCACCGAAACTGAGCTGCTGAATCTGATCTGGCGTCTTTCCGTTCACGATTTCATGAGCTTGCTGCGCAGGCGTGGGCGGAGTGTACTTGCTGATCTCCGGCGGGCAGCCCGGTCCGGGCAGCGTGGTAGTCTTCGAGCAGAACAGCAGGGTGTTCCAGACTTCATCTACAGAACCGTGGTAATTCTTATAAATTTTTTGCCCGTAGTTCTTGATCTGATCGGAACCCGCGCCTTGCGCAAGATTCGCCGCGCGCGCGATGAAGAAAATGCCGTTCTGAAAATCTTGCGGAGTCGCGGTCAGATATGCCATGGCCAGAGGGTAGACATTCTGTAGATCATTCGGCTCTGCCTCGACGGCCGCCCGCAAATGTTTCTGCGCGCAAGCAGTATCTTTGTTCTGCAAACAAGCGAACCCAGCGGCCCCTTCAAAAATAACCGCTGTCTGCTTCTTGAGCTTGTCGTAGTCGTCCTGCGACATCCCCGCTGGCTTTTGGCCGCTGCTGGTGCACTCTAACCCTTTGTTGGAATACTTGGTCAAATCGGAGAGGCTTTGCGGCATTCCCTGCCCTGCTGCAACACTCTGGCGCGAAAGATACGTGAGCAGCGCGAGCGCGCGCAGGCTGCAAGGATCGGCCTGCAAGAGACGTTGTGCCGTATCCAGAACTTTCGGCTGAAGCTGCACCTGCAGATAAGTATTCATCAGCAGTTCCATAGCGGTGGTTTTCATCACGCTATTTGGATACTGAGTCAGGAAAGCCTCGAGCGCGCTGATCTTCGCTGTCGGGTCCTTCTGCTGAATGGCGTTGACGTAGGCGTTGTATTCGTTGGGATCCTTGATCTCTGGCGCTGCCTGACTTCCGCCCGGTGCCGCTCCACCGCCGGTGCCGGGCTGGGCCGGTTGCTGAGCATTTAGTGCGCCAGCGGCCAGGGTGCATGCCAATATCGTCGCCAGAAAAGTTGTCTTCATTCCGCTCGCTCCTCGGGTCCTAGGGAAATTGAAATTTGGGAAATCGGTGTAACGTCAAACCTGAATCTAAAGTTTGGACTACGTGTTGGTAGTACCGCCCCCTGTGCCACGCCGGAGCATTCAGGGCCGCCTGGGGACTGCTGCGACAAGAACCTGATTCCGGTGAGCGGGATTATATGTATGTCGTTCAACTTAAGCAAGTTCCTTCCGAACACACCGTCCGCACATTAGTTAAGATGCGAAGCAGAACCTTGATGGTGGTTTCGGCGCGTTCCGTTTAGGGGCACAACTAATTCTGGAGCTAGGTGTATGAACATTGATAGCAGAGATCTCAGCCGCCAAGTGGCCGTCGTAACCGGCGCTGGTCGCGGCATTGGCGCCGCAATCGCGACCAAGCTCGCGTCAATCGGTGCGACGGTTGTGCTATGCGGACGCACGCTCAAAACGCTGCAGGCAAATGCCTCACAGATTTCCGAAGCCGGCGGGCGCTCGGAAGTTGTTTCCTGCGACGTGAGCGACCTCGAGTCGGTTGAAGCGCTCGCCTCCACCGTCGAACAAAAACTTGGGCGTATCGACATTCTGGTCAACAACGCCGGCATCGGCGGATTCGCGGCCCCACTCCATGAAATGACACCGGAGACATGGGAAAAGATTCTGAATACCAACCTCCGGGGCGTGTTTTATTGCATTCGGAGTTTCGCCCCTATGATGGTTCGCGGCGGAGGGGGCCACATTGTGAACATTTCTTCGCTGGCGGGAAAAAACCCACTGCCCAATGGTGCGGCTTATGCTGCCTCAAAATGGGGGCTGAACGGGCTGAGTTACTCGGTCGCGGAAGAGCTGCGGGGTCACAACATTCGGGTCTCGGTAGTCTGCCCCGGATCGGTAGACACCGAACTCAGCCCGCACATGGGCAAAGATTCAAAGAAGATGCTCAAACCGGATGACGTGGCCCACGTAGTGGCGATGCTGGTAACGCAGGCACCGCAGTCGTTCGCAAGCGAGGTGTTGTTGAGACCGACGCAAAAACCTTGATTACCGTAGTTTCGCCTGAACCGGCGAAAACAGAGAATCTTTCCAGCTGCCCAGGCCTGACAGTGCTACCATCCGGTGAACTGGCTGACCGCGATGAGCAATCGCCTGGGGCTCCTCTTATTACTTTGGCTGGCACTCTCCGCACTCGTTCATGCGCAAGACTATGAGAACGAGGACGATGACGATTCGGTTCCCGGTACTGCCGGCCTCTCGCTTCAATTGAATCCTCAAGGCGGCGCGAAGGCTACCCTTGACCTCCCAGAGGCCCCGGAGAATTGGGACAACCTTCGACCGATTCTCGCTGCCGCGCTGCATTGCCCAGAGCAAAATTTCAGAGCACCTGATCTGAGCAGCCGTACAGCGCAGATGATCAATCGTTGGTCGGCTGCCCGACGTCAGTCTTATCTCCGATACTTCGAACAGGCTAAACGCAAGGAACTGACTGCCGAATGCGGTTCAGTGCTGAGTTGGAATGGCTTCGGGCGTGAAGGGAGTTTTGATCTCTCGGACTTGGCCGCAAAGCTGAAACAGGTTGGTATGCAGCAGTTGTGGTTCAGTATCTCCTGTCCGCGGGCAAAATCGGTTGAATACACCAAAGAAAACCTAAGTTACGCCCCGCGCGGCGAAGTGCAGTTCCTGTCCTATCAGTTTGGCCTTAGTGAGACGACCCCTTCTCCGATCCGCATAGCTTTGGGGCTCAGCCGCAAGGCGCTGTATAGCAGCGTGGCTATTGCGATTGGGTTCATATTGCTTCCTCTCACGATAACTCTCCACATGCGGCAAGCCGCTCTGGCCTCAGGGAGACTTGACCCGATTGCAGCATGGTTCAGCTATCTTAAAACAATCAACTGGTGCATCCACGGTAGCCTCCTGCTGTGGATCACCTCCGGACTAGGCGCACGGCAAGTTTTGCAGGACTGGATCGCATATGCGGCTTCACCAGGCTGGGTGGCAACTCTGCTGGATGCAGTCATCGTCATCGGTCCGGCTTTCCTCGTTTACTTCGCCTGCATTGCCGTATCGTATCCGCTGCATGTCCATCTTCGCGGAACGAGCTGGACTCGACGTGAATTTCTTCTCGAGCAACTGGTAAACGTAGGTGCTCAGGCCCTGCCGCTGATGTTCTTTCTAGCTGCAATCGCAAACATAACGAAAAGCGGAAATGCGGCCGGAACGTTCTTTCTGTTTGCCCTGGTCAGCTGGATGGTCTTCCGCACATTGAAAATGCGCGTGAGCAAATCGTATCCCCACTCGCTCACGCGAGGCGAACTCCGTGACAAGGTGTTCGAATTAGCGAAGAAAGCGGGTGTTCGTATCCAGCAGATATTTGTCTTGCCGACCGGCAAGAGTCAGATCGCGAACGCGTTCGCGGCGGGCAACGGTGTTGTGATGTTCACTGACTATTTGCTGCAGCATCTGACGAAACGCGAGGTCGAAGGTGTCGCCGCGCATGAGATCGCACACCTGCAACTGGGTCACGTTAAGAAACGAACTCTCACCTTGCTAGGCGCCCTGATGCTTCCTCCCATGCTCAGTGGTGCTCTACCAGGAGTGTTCGATGTGCGGAGGCTGCCCCAGCCGATTCCCGTCGGACTCGTCGGCCGTTTGTATTCATTGACCGCCTGGTTTTGGGCATGGTCGCAGCGCGACTTTATCCTGATGTTGGCGGGTTTCGCGGTCTTTTATTTCGTTTCGCGCCGGTTCGAACACGCGGCAGACGTGCGAGGCGCAGAACTTACGGGAGACCCTGAAGCCCAGATAAGCGGCTTGCTAAAGCTCAGCAGGTTGAACCTGATGCCAATTCAATGGGGCAAGGGTACCGGCACCTGGTTGACGCATCCCTCCATGGTGCGACGCGCGGAACGTATTGCTGCGTCCTCCGGCATGTCAGCCGAGCAACTGCAAGCCATCATCGGTCGTTATCAGATGGAAGTAAAAAGCGGCGCGCATGCCCAACCCGCCTCCGGCGATTACTATGCGGTACCCGAAGCCACCGACCCAGAAAATCTCAGTTCAGCTGCAAAAAGGCAGCAGACCAGTCAATTCAGGCTTTGGAGCTCGCTGCTCGCTCACGTGATTCCACCAGCGGCTTTTGCTCTGCTGATTCAAGCGAAGCAACTGGAGGGAAACGCCGCGCTGGTTGCCTACCTTCTTGGCGGGATGGTCACGCCGATTATCTCGATCACGTACTCGGGCTGGCTCGGCGTTTACGGTCGTCGACAGCAGCGGATGCGATTGGCCGCGCGTTTTGACCGCGAAGGAGCAGATCCATCCGAGAAGGCAATCGTAGTGGGATTCTCCCCAGGTGCGGTGGTTCGCTTTTATGGGGTTAACTATTTCCACTGGGACATCGGGTTTGTGGAGCTTTCCTCGAACCGCCTTCTGTATCGAGGCGAACAACTCAGGTTCGCGCTTGCGGCGGAACAGATCGACTCCGTTTGCATCGGGCAAGGGGGGCCAAGCTGGTGGAGCTTTCCCCGGGTTTACGTTCGATGGCAGGGCACCGACGGCAAACCGGACGTCTTCAGTATCGCGAGTCTGGAACCGTGCTCCATTCGGGGCCTTCGCCGCCAGGCAGAGGCACTCAGGGATGGCATAGATCGCTTGCAACTTTCGCCTGCTACTGGAACGAATCTAAACGCGGCCGATTTGCCTCCATCCATAGGAGAGATCACCAGCCGCTTTCCGAGCGAATTGGGAGGACTCAAAACCAATCTCACCGTGATGATCTGCCTTCTGCCGCTTGCGCTTGCGATCAATGCGCTACTGAGGACCGATTCTCTTTGGTACATCTTTACTGTCGTGATATTCACCAGGCTCATTGAGTCAATTCCCTACTGGCGTTTCCACGATCAGATTCTGGATTTCAGGAACCGGCGAAGGGAAATCGCTGTGGCCACCAAGTCAAGCGAAAACTAGGCTTCGTTTTATCTCTTAGTCTTTGAACAAGTTATCGAAGGCGCGCCTCGCGGCATCGGGAGTTGACGCGACTCCTGTCGAAGTCTGCTTCTCCACTCGCACGCTGATGGAAAAAAACTTGCACTCGTTGCGCACGTCTTTCTTAGCGACCCGTTCGGGAACCGGCTGCATGCACTCGAAACGCTTTGAGGGATCGAAGTAGGTGCACTGTTTGCAGGAGTGGAGCTCGAAACCGCACTTAGAGCATTGCCCCAGGGGCT
>Ga0075424_100001634_pt1 | contig 19878 bp, 25 predicted proteins | sample SoiMethybrSBSTD3_FD_75301 | JGI IMG/M metagenome (GOLD analysis project Ga0075424, IMG submission 75301) | Bulk soil microbial communities from a Populus tree surrounding site in Tennessee, USA - Soil MetaG P. TD hybrid SBSTD3 | ecosystem: Environmental > Terrestrial > Soil > Tree plantation... | reverse complement strand
GCAAGGATTTTTCTGCGGTTAATATCAGAAAAGAAATGGTGGGTCATTATTTGGGAGAATACGCAATCACAAACAAGCGGGTTCAGCATGGGGCTCCTGGTGTTGGTGCTTCGAGATCAAGCCTCTACGTGCCGCTAAAGTGATAAAGGGACTGCCAAATGCCTACATATTCTTATGCGTTTCAAAATTTTGACAAAACAAAACATGTGAAGGCTGCTCTCAGAGAGAAGGATATTTCGCATAAACATGCTCGAGAAATTGCGCTTGCAATAAAAGGGATGTCGATTGAAAAAGCGAGGGAGTTTTTGGAGAATGTTATAGCCAAGCAAATAGCTGTGCCATTCAGAAGGTATAACAATGAAGTTGCACACAGATCAAACATTCGCGACGGTTTCTTTTCAGGTAGGTTTCCAAAAAAAGCAGCAGGTGAATTTCTGAGATTGCTTGATAATTTAGAGTCAAATGGTGAGTATAAAGGAATGGATCTTGACAGACTAAAGATCGTAAGTGCTGTAGTTCATAAAGGCACGAAATTGGAGCGGTTTACGCCTCGTGCGATGGGAAGGTCAAGCCCCAAAATTGACACCCTAGTCCATGTAGAACTTGTTGCACAGGAGGTGGCATCTGAATAATGAGCGCAGTAAAAAATGTTATGAAAAACAATTACCGCAACATGGAACTTGACGAGTACCTTTCTTCAACACTAAGAGAAGCAGGGTATGGAGGAGCAGATGTACAAAAAACACCCATCGGAACTAGAATAACATTATATGTTACACGACCTGGACTCGTAATAGGCAGAAAAGGTGTCGGTATCAAAGACGTAACTTCTAAATTGGAGACCAAGTTCGGACTGACCAATCCTCAAATATCCGTTATGGAAGTTCAAGTTCCAGAACTGAATCCTAAAATAATGTGCAACCGAATCGCACAGTTAATAGAGAGAGGCACAGCATTTAGAAGAGCATGTCTTTGGACGATAAATACAATAAATAATGCAGGTGCGCTGGGCGCAGAGGTGACAGTCTCAGGAAAGCTGAGAAGTGAACGTGCTCATTTTGAAAAACATTCAGTTGGTGTTCTTCCCAAGAGTGGTGATGTATCAGAAAAGGTTGTAAAAGTGGGCATCACCCATGTTCTTTCAAAAATGGGACTTATGGGCATACAATTGCGAATCGCAATAAAAGACCAAACTCCTCAAGAATTTGAATATACTGATGAGGAACCAGGAGCTGCAGCTGCTGGGACTATCGATGAACAACCAATACAAGAAAAACAGCACGAGAGCCAGCAACAGCCACAACAGCACTCACAGCAACGACTACAAGAACAATCGCAAGTTGAAAATGCGGGCAGAATGCCACGGCCAGAAGCAGAAAACCAGCAATTAAGACAGGAACCGAAGGAAGAAAAAGCTGTTCCGGTAGGAGGAAATCCAAATGGCCAGGGCTAAGCTTAGGACCCTCAGGGAAATGAACCAGACCGATCTTTCAGAAAAATTATCAGATTTAAAGGCAGAACTCTCAAAGCTGCGATCAGAGAGTGCCAAAGGAACCTTGAAGAAACAAACGGGCAACATCAAATATATACGAAGAGATATAGCCAGGATATTGACTATTTTAAACGAAAAAGAGGTATGAATGAGCAAAATGATTACAAGAGAGAATATCTTATCACACGAGATTATCGGTCTTAACGCTACGATAGAACAATGCTCCAACAGATTTCTGGCTAATTTGTCTGGTAGAATAATTCTGGAAACAAAAAACATGATTGGCATAGAAACAAGTCGAGGCACGAAGAAGATCCCAAAGTCGGTAGCCAGGAGAATCAGGCTTGATTTAAATTCTGGCTATAGTTGCTGTATATCAGGCTCGTCATTGATTGGAAGACCAGAGGACCGAATCTCAAAGAACCGTTGAGAAAGTGAAGGGATGTGTTGATAATCGATGGTTAGAAACATAGGCGTTTCTGTCGCTCCGCCAAGGAAATCATGCGAAGCCAAGTTTTGTCCTTTTCATGGTACTTTGGCAATAAGAGGAAAGTTGCTAAGAGGAACGGTCGTGAGCAATAAGGCAAAAAACATGGCAGTGGTAGCTCGAGAGTTTCCTCGTTCAGTTGGCAAATACAAGAGAAATGAAAGAAGTAGATCCAAGATGCATGCATATGTTCCTGATTGCGTAGATGTAGAAGAAGGGTCTGACGTGACAATTGCTGAATGTAGACCGCTGTCAAAGACTGTCTCGTTTGTCGTTATAGAGGTGAATAATAGGAATGGCGGCGAAGACTAGGGCAGTATCAGCAAAAGGGGTCGAAGAATTCAGACCCTATATAACAAGAGCGCTACCTATTACTGCAGAACTAGTATGCGCAGACAACACTGGTGCAAAGGTCTTGCGAATTGCTCAAGTTACCAGATACAAAGGAAGACATTCGAGACTGCCGTCTGCTGCGGTTGGGGACTTCGTTACTGTTACCGTAAAGAAGGGACCTGCAGAACTACGCAGGCAAATATTCGGAGCCGTAATAGTGCGACAGAAATATCCAATCAACCGAATAAGTGGAGTAAGAGTGAGATTTGAGGACAATGCTGCAGTTCTTGTGACTCCAGAAGGAGAAATCAAAGGAACCGATATAAAGGGGCCAGTTGCTGCAGAAGCAGCAGAAAAATGGCCGAGGATAGCGAATTTGGCTCCTCTTATCATTTAGGAGCGTTTTTGATCTAAAAATGTCAACAACTTTAATCGCACGACTTGAAACTATTGGCTCCCCTCCAAAGCACGTTCGAGATAAAAGTATATGCTCTACGCTTACGGATGATTTGCGAAAGCAATACAATCGACGCAGCATTCGAGTGATTAAAGGGGACACTGTTAGAGTTATGCGGGGAGAATACACAGGAATAGAGGGCAAAGTGGAAAAGGTCAATACTAAGCGCGGAACACTTTCAATAGAAGGCGTACAAAGAGAAAAAGTCCGCGGCGGAAATGTAAAAGTCCAAATCCACTCCTCAAATGTCAGAGTTTCTGCATTAAACCTTGACGACAAATATAGGCAGAACAAAATACGTAGAGAAAATCAGCAGCAAGAAACACAAAAACAAGTGACTCAAGCAAAAAGCGATAGCGACCAAAAGAAGAAGAAAAAGCCTACCAATAATACTACGAAAAGAGGAGGGATGATCAAAAAGCGGTCAAAAAAGAGTAGAACAAAGGAAACTTCAGTAAACGGGAACAAGAGCGCTAACTACACCCAAGAGAGGGAGAACAATAAGAGAAAGAGTAGGGCTGATAACTCTCGGATCACGAACCAAACTGAAGAGGGAAAGAGGGGCGAGAGATAATGGCAAAGATGGGAGGTAGTACAAAGCTCAAGAGACAAATGGCCCCTACATTCTGGAACATTAAAAGAAAGCAAGGTCGCTTTGCTCTTAAGGCCAAGCCTGGGCCTCATTCGAGAAACAAATCATATCCATTAGGCATTGCCCTGAGAGATGTATTGAAACTAGCCCACACAATGAGCGAGGCAGCAAAAATAACAAATACTGGCAAGGTCAAGGTCGATGGCGTTACTAGAAGACATATTAATTTCGCAATTGGCGTAATGGATGTAGTTGAACTAGCTCCTACTGGACAGGCATATAGGTTTGTACCGCGCGAATCGCGCTTGCTTGTGCCAGTTTCGATTACAGACGAGAATGATAAACATGTTAAGCTTGTCAAGGTAACCAGCAAGGGAATGAGTAAGGGGGGCAGACTTCAGTACGGCTTTCATGACGGCAAAACTCTAATAAGCGACCAAAACATGGACGTTGGAGATACTTGTGTTATTCAACTGCCTGATGTAAAAATCACTCAACATATAAAGTTCGAAAAGGGCTGCACGGTCCTTGTTATGAGTGGAGAAAATGCAGGCAATCTCGGTAAAATAGAAGACATAAGAGATGGCGTGTTTTCTTTACCAAAACGTGCCCTAGTATCATTTGGAGAAAGATCAGTAGAACTACCAGTAAAAGCTGTGATAGTAGTCGGGTCAGAGTCTCCTGTAGTGAAGGTGAGCTAAAAAATGAGCCAAGAACAAATTCAACTGTCTAATCCCATGAGAAAAATAAGTGTGGGAAAAGTTGTTATAAACATTGGAGTAGGAAAATCAGGGGAACCGTTAGAGAAGGCACGACATGCTTTGGAAGAACTAACGAATAGACAGCCTAGTGTACGCGGAGCAAAGAAGAGTGTAAGAGATTTCAACATACATAAAGGTGAGCCCATAGGTGCAATGGTGACTCTTAGAAGAGAGTCTGCCATCGAGTTTTTGAGAAGGGTTATAGCAGCAAATAGAAATACGGTAAAATCGTCCTCATTTGATAATTATGGAAATCTCTCTGTTGGTATCCGAGAACATATAGATATTCCGGGAACAAAATACAATCCCGAGATCGGCATTTTTGGGATGGACGTTTGTGTTTCGCTAACGCGACCAGGCTACCGTGTGGCGAAAAAAAGAAACAAACATCCAATAGGCAAAGACCATAGAATAAGCAAGGACGATGCAATGAGATTCTTTAAAGAGCAATTTGGAGCAGAGGTGCTATAGATTAATAATGCCAAAACCAAGAGAATACGCTGAAACAGGAAGAAAACAACTTCGTCATGGAAAAGGAACCCGATGGTGTAAGAGATGTGGTTCATACGTTGGGATTATTCAAAAGTACGATCTTATGCTGTGCAGGCAATGCTTCAGAGAAGTTGCAGCAAGCTTAGGTTTCTTAAAATATCAGTAACAAAGATGGAGTGATAGTAATCAAGATGCCTGCCTTAAACATCCTGTCAAACCTGTTTACAACTTTATATAATAATGAGTCTCGCAGAAAGAAAGAGTGCATTGTAATGCCCGCATCGAGGTTTGCGAGTGAAGTACTTCGTATAATGCAAAAGCACAGATATATTGGCGAATTCGAGCAAATTGACGATGGTAGATCTGGTAAATTTAGAATACAGTTGCTGGCAAAAATTAACAAATGCGGCATTGTCACGCCTAGATTCAGCGCAAAGAGAAACGAATTTTTGAATTGGGAAAGACAATTTCTACCGGCATATACTATGGGAATACTTCTCGTCTCTACTAGTCAAGGAGTTATGTCCCATCATGAAGCACAAGAAAAAGGCCTAGGGGGGGTACTAGTTGGCTACGTCTACTAAAGAAGAAATTTTCGCAGAAATAGACGTACCGGCCGACGTAAACGTAAGAATGGAAGGAAACACTTTCATAGTAAACGGGAAACTCGGAACCCTGCGTAAGGATATTACAAAGATGCCAATAACCCTGGATGTTAGAGAGAAAAAACTAGTGATTAGGCCTCCTGGGACAAGAAAAAAAGATCTTGCAGTGACAAATACCGCAAAGAGTATTCTCCAAAGCATGATTAAAGGTGTAGATAGTGGCTATACGTATAAACTAAAGGTAGTCTATGCACATTTTCCGATTTCTGTTAAAACAAAAGGAAAGGAAATTCACGTGGAGAACTACTTTGGTGAGAGAGCGCCCAGGGTCTCTCACGTCGTAGGCGATACTACAAAGGTAAATGTGATGGGAGAAGATGTAATAGTTCAAGGGCCAAGCCTAGAGGACGTATCGCAGACAGCTGCAAATATTGAATTCTCAACAAAACTTAAGGGAAAGGATCAGCGCGTATTTTTAGATGGTTTGTACATATATTCAAGGGAAGACGGAATGAGCTAGAAATCTGACGTATTAATTTAAACTTCTAACCTGCGGTAATAATAAAGCCAACTGCAAATAAAGAATTGTTTCTCGTTATTTTTAATGAAGAATCGGTCTGATTAATTGCTGAGTTTATAAGTAATTATATAAAGATACTACTATGTCTTACGATGCAATGCAAATGGACACGAATCTACCGACCTGTTTGTCGATAAAATATATAGGTCCAGACACTGTTTAACTTGTCGGTCACAATTCTACGTATTCTACGAGAGCCTTTCTACTTTACCTATTAATTCATGTACAATCCCTAAGAGGAGTCTAAAATCAGCTTTCTTAATGGCAAGTGGAGGGATTATCAAGAGCGTGTTTCCCAGACTTCTAAGAAAAAGACCTAGCCTCAATGATTCTTGCATTATAAATAAGCTGAGTCTACATTTATTCTTCAGGATTTCAATGGGCCCTGCATTGTGTTTATTGTTACTGTGGACCAAGTCTATCGCACCAAGTAGACCCTTACATCGAGCATGATTTGTAATAGAATAACTGGTTTGAATCTCTTTCAGTTTGTTCTCAAGATAAATGCCGTTTGATCTGATTTTTTCTATTAAATTATAATTTTGGTAGAGATTAATGTTTGCTAACGCGACTGAACAGCCTAAGGTATGACCAGTATACGTATGGCCATGATAAAGGTGCTTATTTTCAGCATGCTTTCCAAGAAATTCATTGAAAATTTCTTTTGTGGTAAGGGTTACCGCAAGAGGCGAATAACCCGCAGTCAGCGATTTGCCGAAACAAACTATGTCAGGAATTGAACGCTGAGCCAGATATTCTACCATATTGCCAAGCCTACCAAAACCTGTGGCTATTTCATCAAGAATCAAAAGCACATCATATTTTTTACACAGATCTGCAACCTTCATCTGATATTGTTTTGGATATATTGTCACTCCGCCGGCGATCTGGGCGCCACTTTCCATTACAAGCGCGCAGGAACGACTAGCGTGCTTTGACAAGATCTCCTCGACTTTGTCAACATAATATTGCTCAACTCGATCATCAGTTCTACCATTGTAACTATGAGAGTCTTGCACACATAATGAGGGAGGAGGCTTGATTTTAATAGCAGGATTTATGATCGGTCTGTATGCAGCGAAATATTTCTTTATATAGCCAATCGACATGGCGCCGATGGTATCTCCATGGTAACCATTCTTCATTGAGATGAAACGTGTCTTATTAAATTTTCCCTTATTTTGCCAATATTGCAAAGCCATTTTCATTGCCACTTCAATTGCTGTTGACCCGTTATCTGAATAAAAGACGTAACTCATTCCCTTTGCCATCTTCAGCAGTGCTTCAGCCAATTCTATAGAAGGACGACTACTCAAGCCAAAAAGTGTAGAATGTTCAATGTCCCGAAGTTGCTTAATCATTATTTTAATAATTTCATTTTTTCCATGTCCCCAAACATTGCACCACATGCTTGCAATACCATCAAGATACCTGTTACCATTCTCATCTATTAGATAGAAGCCCTTTCCTCTTGTAATTATTTTCATGGCGCGGGTGTTCCACTCACTCATTTGAGTATACGGATGCCATACTGGATATCTCATCTGTGTATTGATTTTTTTATTTGAATTTTCTAACACGCTCAAACTCACATGCTCCCATCAAGTCGTTATTGACACCAGCAATACCATCAACAATTAATTATTTGTATGCCTTCATTTGTGCTGCTGCCCATTAGTTGATTATGTGATGCTTTATTCGTTCAAGTTTTTTTAGCTAGGCGAAGCGCAAAGCTTTCTTAGCAAATCACGATAAGGTACGTTGGATTTGAATAATCCGATTGTTTATCATTTATAACAACTATGGGACATGAATTTCCCTAGATGAAAGGGATATTTATAACTGGGACAGACACTGAAATTGGTAAAACTACGATCGCGAGATCTTTAGCATTAATTTCAAGAAATAATGGATGCGATGTCGGAGTAATGAAGCCCTTTGCAACTGGCAAGAGAGTATATTCGACAAAATACAAATCCAAAGACTCAGCACTTTTAGCTAAAGCAGCTCAAGTAAAGGATCTAGACGAAGAGATAAATCCTTTTTTCTATTCTGTTCCGACAGCTCCGTTTATCGCTTCGAAAATCCAATCAAAAAAGGAACCAAGTGTTGAAGATGCTTTGCGAATATATCAAAAGCTTGCAGCCAAGCATGATTTCATGATAGTAGAGGGAATTGGCGGAATCATGGTCCCACTCACGAAGAAGTATTACGTTGTGCATTTCGCAAAATTGCTCGGACTTCCAACGGTGATTATCTCAGGACCCAAACTGGGTACTATCAATCACACGCTACTTACTGTAAAGGTATGTCGCGACTTTGGGTTGAATATACTGGGTATTATTATTAATGGCATGCCTTCGGAAGCATCTCATTTAAAAACACAAACTATTGAGACAATTAGTGAATTGAGCAAACAAAGGATTTTATCGATAATACCACTTTTGAAAAATGGCAGCATCAAACACGTAAGCCACATTCTACAAAGGGATCTGAAAGATAGCAAGATTTTAGCAGACTAGCAAATGGTCTAGCTTGCGAAAACTTTATCGATTGGCTTCTCTGTAGACCCAAATTGGTTTTACTTAATGAGCATACAAAGTTTAGTATAAAGATCCTATAACGTTGTTCCTGATTCAATGGCTTTTCTTATATTGTTTGTTTCTCATGGATAGAATATAATATTTATATAAATAAAATGAAGGCTGTAATACTAGCGGTTCAAGGATATGAAGGCTGTAATACTAGCGGGCGGTTTTGGAAAGAGGCTCAGACCACTAACCGATGAGAGGCCCAAACCAATGATCGAGGTTCTGAACGTTCCGATAATAGAGTGGCAAATTAAATGGTTCAAAAAACATTTGATTAAAGAGATGATCATATGTGTAGGCTATCTCAAGGAACAAATCATAGATTACATCGGAAGTGGTAGTAAGTTTGGCGTGAAGGTTGGATACGCTGTAGAGGAAGAACCGCTCGGCACGGGGGGAGCATTGAAGAATGCCGAGAGCCTTCTTGGCGGTGAAGGAGAGAAAGGATTTTTTATGATAAACGGCGATATTTTGACCGATCTTCGTCCTGACAAATTAGTCAGCGAAAATTCTGCGACTCTTGCTCTGGTTCCATTAAGAAGCCCATATGGAGTAGTGGACTTGGACCATAACGCTAACGTATTAGGATTCGTTGAGAAGCCTCAGATTAAGGATAGGTGGGTTAATGCTGGCATATACTATTTTACAAGAGAAGTTTTCGATTATTTGCCGGAAAATGGAAATATTGAACTTACAGCCTTGCCCTCGATGGCCACAGAAAGGAAGTTAAAGGCTATCAAGTATGAGAACTCGTTCTGGAGATCTATCGATTCCCAAAAGGATATCGAGGAGGCTGCAAAAGAAATAAGACAGACTGAAATGATAGAGCGATGAAGTTCGATAGACTAGCCTATAATCCCGGGAGCTTACTTAGTATGGGTGAAGTGCTTTCCTTTGCTAAGCGAGCAGATAAGAACAAAAGAATTCACTCATTGTGGATACCAGAATCATGGGGGCGTGAAGCTTTTGCTTCTCTTGGGGCTATATCGCAAGCGACCCATAGAGTGAAATTAGGAACAGCAATCATTAATATCTATTCTAGAACTCCTGCGACGATTGCAATGGCTGCAAGCACATTGGACATGTTATCACAAAATCGAACAATTATAGGACTTGGCGCGAGCACACCTACCATCGTAGAAGACTTCCACGGATTAGGATTCGAAAAGCCTGTCGCAAGGATGCGGGAATATATTGAGTGCATCAGAGCTATGATCAAGGGAGATAAAGTAAATTATAATGGTGAATATGTTAAAGCAAAGGATTTTAAGCTGCTTTACAAACCTCAAAGAGAAAGTATACCAATATTTGTTGCATGCGTAAACACCAATATGATATCGTTAGCCTCTAATATGGCTGATGGGGTGTTGCTCTATCTTCGTCCTATACAAGAGTTAAAAGAAACTGTCATGCGCATAAAATCAGCCACACGGGACGCCAAGAGCTTTGAAATTTCATGCGTAGTTATTTGCGCAATGTCAACCCGAGAACCAGAAAAAGCTCGTGCCCGAGCTAGAAAGACTCTCGCCTTTTATATATCAGTGGGAAAATATTATCGCAATTTTCTCGCTGATAATGGGTTTCGAAAGGAGACAGAACAAATTGCTACCGAATACCGACAGAATGGGCTTGAAGCAGCATCAAGTAAGGTTACACAAACAATGCTAGACTCCCTCACTATTTGCGGAACAGCAGATGAGTGTGCTAGATCGCTATCCAAGTTTATGTCAACAGGAATAACACTCCCTATAATTCAAATCAATCCGGTTAGGGGCGCAGAAAGTTCAATTAGGGAAATGCTTACTACATTCTAAGTGCGAAACGTAGCAGTTTGCTCCTTTGCAACTAGTAAATTCACTAAACGCTCGAATCTATCGATTTTTGATTTAGCATGTCAACCATGCTTAAAAATTACGAAAGAATCGAATATTTCGAAAACCGAAATAGACGCAGTCTTATTTTCTAGCTGCTCGGCTGAACAGTACGGATCGAATATCATTTGTGAGATGTTGGGTATTTCTCCCAGGATTTCCCACAGAATAGAAAGCTTGTGTAATTCAGGAACGAATTCAATCGTATCAGCCTATGCATATATCTCCTCTGGCCTCTGTGATTCAGTATTGGTTGTTGGAGCGGAGAAAGCGAATAGTCCTGGCAGCGTCCTTAATTGGGACGTGTCTCGTGGATCATTTACGTTGCCCGTATTCTGGGCAGCTCTATTCGCAAAGGCTCATATGCGAAAATACGGAACCACGGAAGAACAAATGGCATTAATTACAGTTAGAAATCGTTCTAATGCACAGAGGAACCCAGAGGCTCTTTTTAAGAGCACAGATAATGAAGTAATAACATTGAACGATGTCATGCAATCAAGAAGAATAGCAGATCCCATCAAGTTACTCGATTGCTCTTGTGCCTGCGACGGTTCATCAGCTGTGCTCTTATTGTCAGAAGACAAAGCCAAGGAATCTGAAATCGATAGTCCTGTATGGATAAAAGGAATAGGACAGCAGATCACTGGAGCTAGCTTCAGTCAGGCTTCATCTGACCTTACAACCATTAACGCTTCAAAGATTGCGGCGCGACAAGCGTACGCAATGTCCAACACTTCTCCTCGTCACATAGATGTTGCAGAATTGCATGACTCCTTTACAATCCTGCAAATACTTGCACTCGAAGACCTTGGATTCGTTCGTAAAGGTACTGGTGGTATGTTCTTTGATCAAGATCAAGCAGTCGTGATCAACCCGCGGGGTGGAATCCTAGGCTGTGGGCACCCCGTAGGTACTACCGGTTTGGCACAATTGGCTGAAGTCGCTGCCCAGTTATCAGGAAAAGCCGGCCAAAGACAGGTAAAAGGATGTAAAACAGCACTAGTCCATAACCTTGCAGCAGCAGGAACATCTGCTACCGTTGTGATTCTCAGCAACTGACCTGACTTGGAAGCGTTTTATGCCTCTATACGAAGAGGAGAGTTTAAAATTCCAGTTTGCACTTCGTGTAAAAAGAAATTATGGCCACCATCTCAATATTGTCCGTCATGTCTATCTAGCGCGCAGGTTAAGAGTATTGTAAAGAACGGGACACTACTTGAGTTTACAAAATCACACATTGGAAATAGTCATGTTATCTTCGGAGTGGTAGAAATTTGTGGGGTGAGATTAGTCGGTAGTTTAAGTCCTGCATCCCAAGAATTTCGAATCGGAATGAAAGTGAGGATGGTAAGGTGTGGAATTGATATTGATGGTAACATTTTCTATAACTTTGAATCCTATGGTGAAGAATGCACTGGCAATTAACAAGAATGACAACTTCGAAAAGTCAATTTTTTGGACAAAATAATTATTCGTGGCTTGGTTAATATATGTACTAAGAATTTATAGTCAGATATGTATTAACAAACATGAGTTATGACAGGTTCATCGATGATAGGCTGTTAACTAGCAGAGATGCCCTTAACAGGATTCAAATAAAGATGAAGCTCGTGGATATAGATGAGAACGCTAGAGACTACTCTCAGAGATTCGGTCAACGAATTTTGGTTAAGCGAGTTTTATTAACTATAAAGCACAACGAAACTGAGGAAATAGAAGAGTTGGAATTAGATGTTGACGAGCTCGAAAAACGCATGAGAAAGGAACGGTTGTTTTCCTCCTCTAATAGGTGGATATCTCCATCCGAGATCAAAAACGGATTCATAGTTGCTAATCGACACTTAGATCTTCTTGCTGACGCTATCGCTCTGGATATAATAGTCGTTTAGGAAGTTTTAGCCTTTGTTAAACATGTCTGGTGGCCGAATATATGTAGCGCCGCTGATCAGACTCGAACTGATGACCCACTGGTTAACAGCCAGCTGAGCTCCAGGGCCACAATTTGTGCGCTCCTGAACTTGCTCTACCATGCTGAGCTACAGCGGCGCAATATAGAACAAAATTAAGCACAAATTAAATGTTTAGGATTCATCATTTTTTGATGATAGACGTCGAATAGCCTTTAATGCAAGCCTCGCTACTTAAGTTCTCGCAGTCCTTTATACAGCGTTGCCTTGGAGACTCCCAGTGTTTTTGCAATTTTTGCTCGTGGTTCGTTCTGTGCAAGCAATCTTATTAAATTATCTTTGTCTAATTCCTTCTTGGGTCTACCTACTACTTTTCCAACAGACCTTGCCCTAGATATACCATCTTTTGTTCTCTGTACAAGCATTTCTCTTTCTCTTTCGGCCACCCATGTAAGAATTCCAATCATTAACTTGCGCACACTCGGTTCTGTCATCTGCAAAAAAGATTCTCTAGCAGAGCAAGATATTAAAGGAGCATACTGTTCTATGGCTTTGATTGCATCTAACGTATCCCAAAAAGTTCGACCTACCCTTGATAGCTCATAGATCAGGACAGCGTCAATTAGCTCGGTCGCTATCATTTCTAGCATCGTGAGAAATGCTTTTCTCTTGACAGCAGGAATTTTTCCACTGATAGCAGAATCTTCGAAATAATCTAGTATATAGTAGTCATGTTCTATTGACCACTTCTGCATAGCTAACTTTTGGTTGAGGACTGTCTGCTCCTCAGTACTTACTCTTAGATAGGCAAATGCATATTTCACATCATCCGGTGACGGAACGAAATTTATCTGCTATTTTATCAAATATTATTAACAAGATGTTAGAAAAACGGTCTTCCATTTTTTAGAGCACTAAATTATTTTTAAATCTATATACGGGTAAAATAATCGTACATATTTTCATACTGTCTAGAAATGGGTCGTTTATTATACAATTTATAAGAGCACGCGATATGACGAAGTTCGTTTCTACGACGTAAACTGTATTTGGTGAAAAGCGGTTGGGATAGTTTTGAAAAGTGTCAGGATCAGTATTGAGTTATGCAGGGGATATTTTCTAGTATGGTCTAGATCAGTATACGGATAAGTGCTTTTTTATGATGAAAGGTGGGGGGGTTCTACGCTATTTTTGGCTAGTTCTTGATAGATGATCGAGCCTATTTTTCACACGATGGAGCATATAATTACATTTCTAATGTCGACCGTGATTAGTTTAAAGATTTTGCTGCGGACTGTTCCCCGGCAGAACTACACTTATTTGGCGTTTTGTACTTGCAGCCTGTAATACTAAAAAATTCTATGTTCGAAAGGATTCATTACGTCAACTGATATGATAAACGGTGGCAGTTGCCAAAGAGTGCACTCTTGTATTTTAATATGACACCTACAACCACAATCTTGTAATATCATTAACTTGTTGAAATAATCTTGTTTCTATCTGATCTCGTTCTGGAAAAGGCATGAAGGATAAAGGATGAAATTGCTTTCATAGCATAGTACAGCAGTTGTTAGATAACGATAGTATTGGCTTTGCCGCCCATTTATCCGCAGACTGATCCGTTCAGTTTAAATCATCATTTTGTATCGCTCTCCTATCGTAGTAATCTGTGACTTTGTAGACGATTTTGTGCCTGATTGCTAGGATCAGTGCTAAAAATGAACGATACTAAGCCGCAGGGTCCATTTTCTATTATCCAATAGAAACATGGAGGAGCCCCATAGTGAATAATCTCTTAAACACAGATCACAAAAAGCAGCATAACTTATGGTACTCAGGATAATAAATGAGTCTACATCTTTTTATTCATACGCCATTATCGTGAAGCGATCGCTTGCAGATAAATCCTATGAGTTAATTTTTTGCAGTTTACAGCGGAAGATTCAGCATGTTCGCTATTCTTTGGAGTTAACGACACAATATATAAGCATACAATCAAATATCTTTCTAAACTCGAGTTTAGAAAGATATCAAAATTCTGAACGTAGGCATTTACTATTAACCCGAATGTCACATAACGTTTATGACCTGTTCCTGAATCTATGGCTAACATCTCTTTCAACACGTATTTGTTTTACTCCGCAAGCAAGTGTTTCACGCAAATAACACGGCTAATTGCTCAAGTTGACAAATGGATGGCTAATCTGCTAAATAATAGCAGATAGTAACAAACCTTAATTTCTACAAGTTTTGAATATCCAAGTTGTTCTTCTGGTTTATAGGTGAAACAGATCTGAAATAGCGATTTTAGCCTCTGATAAAAATCCGACCTGTTGGTCCTGTTGTTTCTAAACAAGATTGAATGCATGAGACCAAAACTTAATTATAGACTATACAAATCTTAACATGTTCAACTAATGACACTTAATGACGTTGATCACGAGGGTCAATTCATCAAAGAAACAACTGATAGAATTTTAAGCGGCAAGGATATCAGTTTCGAAGAAGCGCATAGACTGCTTAGTTCAAATGATATAGATAGTCTGATCCGTGGTTCAAATACAATAACCCGGAGGTTTAATGGCGATCTAGTGGATGTCGAAACTCTCGTTAATGCTAAGTCTGGAGCATGTCCAGAAGACTGTTCTTTTTGTGCTCAATCATCACACTATAACACAGGTATAAATAAATACGAGCTCTTACCTGAGGAGACGATCTTAAAACAGGCTCAAAAGGCTAAGGAATCAGGCGCAAATAGCTTTTGCCTAGTGTGTGCATATCGCTCTCCGCCCAAGAGAGATTTTGAGCAAATCTGCAAAACAATTATCGAGATCAAAAAGAAAGTAAGGATAGATGTTAACGTATCACTAGGATTCATGACTCGTGAGATGGCAAGAAGATTAAAGTCTGTTGGTGTTAAACGGTATAATCATAATTTAGAGACAGCCGAGAGTTACTTTTCGCAAATTTGTAAGACACATGATTTTCATGATAGAGTAAACACTGCTAAAATTGTCGTAGATGAAGGGCTAGAACTGTGTTGCGGCGGTATTATAGGTATGGGAGAGAGCCCTAGTCAAAGGTTGGAGCTGGCATTTTCTATTAAATCTCTTCATCCCAACGAAGTGCCGATAAACATATTAATTGCGAGAAAGGGCACCCCTCTGGAAGTTTTAAATCCCTTGGATCCAATGGACGCGATAAGGACTATAGCAGTTTGGAGATTTATAATGCCAAAGACAATTTTAAAGATTGCCGGCGGAAGAGAGGTCCATCTTAAGGAGAAAGAAAGAATAGCTCTTAAAGCCGGAGCCAATGGAATAATCACTGGCGGGTACTTGACGACTGGCGGAAATCGCTCAAAAAGGGACATTGCAATGATAAAGGAAATTGGGCTCAGTAAAGCAGTATAACAATAAAAGAAATAATAGTTATTTTTTAGATATTGAGCTTGAAAGACTAAAACGCGACAACTTATATAGGAGCCTGAGAAAAGTCTCAGTCAACTTTGACACAGGGACGCTAACGGTCGACGGTAACGAGATCTCTGTACATTTGTGTTCGAACGATTATCTTGGCCTTTCTCAAAACAATAAAGCACTGAAAGAGTCTTTTCTGTCTCTTAACTGCTTATCTCAGTGCAGCTCCAGGTTGATCGCCGGAAACTCTTCAGAGATAACGAATCTCGAGGAGAAACTCGCACAACATAGATGCACTGAAGCCTCGCTAGTCTATCCTACAGGATATATGGCAAACCTAGGAGTGCTTACCGCGATAGCAGATTCGGGGACACTAGTTCTGAGCGACCAGCTCAATCACGCTAGCATAATAGACGGTTGTAGGCTCAGCCGCGCTAACGTAAAAGTTTTCCACCACAACGATCCGGTACATTTAGAGAAATTATTAGAAGGATCAAAATTATTCAAAAGAAAGATTGTAGTGATTGAAGGAATATTTAGCATGGATGGAGATATGGCAAGACTAAAGGATGTCTGTAGCGTTGCCAAACAATATGACTCAATAATCATGGTAGACGATGCCCACGGAGATTTTATTTTCGGTAGTGGATCGTCGAATTTATTTTCCGGGATTCCAGCATATCTGGGAGTCAATGATGATATTGATATACATACTAGTAGCCTTAGCAAAGCCTTAGGAGGATTTGGCGGCTATGTTGCTGCGGATATGTTAACGAGGGAAATTTTGGTCAATAAGTCTCGTCAATTTATTTACACTTCTGCACTACCACAGCATCTGTGTGCGTTTGCCCAAGCCTCTATAAGCCTAGCTCAGAAAGGAAACCTGCAAAAAAAATTATTTGACAATATCCGGTTCTTTGGAGACAGATTAAGAAAGATTGGTCTTATATGTGGAAAACCAGACAGCCAAATCATTCCAATTATTATAGGATCTGAAAAACTAGCTTTGGAATTTTCTAAACATTTACTTGATGATGGCGTCTTCTTGCAACCTATTAGATACCCTACTGTTCAGAAGGGGTCGGCACGGCTACGAGTTTCAGTGACAGCATCACATACCAAGCATCAATTAAAATTCGCAATAGATTTACTTGAATCGATAGGCAGAAAGCTCAATGTCATTTGATCAATGAAAAAAAGCTACTGAGCAGCCGACGCTCTATTGGCAATACCTCAGTACTCCATGGAAGACAAAAATTTTCCGCTAAATCAAAACTGAATGCTACAATCATCTATTACAATATTTCGGCCGGTCATGTGAGCGAGATGAAAACTTTCTAAATTCGAGTTTAGAAAGGAAATCTTTTAAAACCTATTATATAGTACGACTATTAAATCGATGAAAGAGGCTACCTTTACATTGCGGCTAACAGATGAACAATATACGGAGATCAAAAAATACTTGGATTTTCTGACTATAGAAATGATTCTATTTGGTTTACGTTTTACATACAAACGGAATACTGCCATCGCTGGTGGATTTTTGGCTCCTGGCAGAAAAAGTATTATAAAAAAGGAGACTTTTTTACTGAGTCCAAAACAGGCTAGATGGAGATTGGATAATTGGAAATCCATGATCAGATCATATAGGGAAAGAGGGTATAGCTATCCCACCATATCCAGAATAAAAAAGGAAGTCAAAAAAAAATCGTCAAAAGTTCATAGATAAATAATTGCCACCCGTATAGATAAAGGCAAGATTCGGTTTGGTTGATCCCCGAATCTATAATAGAGGGACTTGCATCCTCGTTCGGTTGATATGGTATATCCTAAATCTAGAATCTTAGTTTATTCGATTATTTTCGGCATTTTCTTCACTTAGGATATTAAATCCAATTATCGTATTTTCCGATGCTCCCCTCGATGCTAAAAGTGTCACAATATCTAGACTCCTGTTATGTGATTACCTTTCTCGGCATAAAAAAGTATGTGCCTCTTCCTCGTGTAACTAGAGTCAAATTAGTGACGGCTCCAGAATGGCAGAGTAATCTTAATAGACCAGTTCTATTTCATTAGGGGCCATGTTGTCACGGCCAAATAATTTGTGACTTTCAATTGGTTAAAAAATTTTGGACCCTATATTGCAGGTCGCACCGGAAACGATCCACAAATATTGCAATATTGACCTCCAGCTGTGAAACACCCCTTACATTCGGTACAATGCAGATGACCATTACAAGCCTCATCTATGGGAGCAGGAAAATACTTTCTATACAATGAATAATAATACAGATGTTCCTTGTCTCGAAGTTTTGTTGACTCTGCTAACGCCTTATTTCTTCCTGAAGCAAAAGTATCGTCGTCGAATTTTTTAGATATAATTGATTTAATGATGCTGGTCCCTGCCCCATGTTCTTGTGCCAGTTTTGGCCTCCAGACTATAGCTTCACCAAGATCTGACTCATAACATTTCCTTAAAATGAATTTGCCCCATGTCGAGCCCTTGTGTTTTCCTATTTTGTCAACCGTTCGAACAGATTTGGCATATTTTAGAAATTCCGAATCGAGAAGTGGCGTTCTGATGCCTACACCTGTCACTTGTCCTAAGTAAATAGAGCTAAAATGCATAGACTCCCAAAGTTTGTTGAGCTCTTTATCTAGCGCACCCACGTCAGCATAAAAACGGCTAAGGTAGTTGTACCCTGCAAATAGCTCGTCGCCACCGTCACCTGTCATAAGGTACTTGTATCCTTCATTAGTCGCTGCCTTGATTCCGGCCAAAATGACGCTGGAATTTCTAATTTCCAATGGGCTAAATGTCTTAAGAATTTTAACCAGTTCTTCTATAATTTTTAGCAATTCTTCATAAGCTAGTTTTACCACTTTCAGTTTTATGTCCTGAGTCGCGGCTACCCTGATCGCGTACTCCAAGTCAGGTGCATTATCTCCAACACTAACGGTAAAACAGACCTTGGGCTTTCCCACACAAGCGAGTATACTGCTATCGAGACCGCCTGAAAGGAGTAGTGCATCTGCATAATTCCTACTAACGCTCCTATTTAGTAGATTTTTCAATTCTTTGCAGTTTGTTATAGCCGCAGACATTTTAGCACATCGTGACCTACATTTATAGCGGATAATCTTCAGTGCAAGACACTTATAAGTCAACGCGACTGAAGGTTTAAAGCAAATGGGATGGGAATCTCTGTCCGATCTACAGGTCTAGATTGTCTTCTCAGGCAAGTTTTTTAAACAGCATCTCTTGCTTAAGAATTGAATGATAAAAGAAAAAATTAAAGTAAATAATCATAATTACAACGTAAGTATGAACGAGCAAACTCAATTATATGCCATGAAATTAAGGAGACTATACCAAGAGAGCTATAGTGACATGGATAGTTTTGGGGAGGTCAGTACTGAAATATCCTCAACCGTTAATAATCTTCTAAAACATGCAGTGAGTCCTGAAGTTAAGGAGGATGACATGGATGGAGTTATTCAACAAGTCCTCAAGATGTATGAAAAGACGTCTCAACGATCGTAGAAAGTAATATTAATAAATGTACGTAATTATGCCGCCAAACAAAGGATCACTGCTTAATGAAAACCGATGCGATTAAAAAATGCATTAACAGTTCTTGCGGGTTGACCTATGCCATAGATAACGGCATATATCGATGTTCTTGTGGATCGTTACTAGATGTAGTATATATACAAACCAAGCCCAGAAGCTTAGTTGATGTGTTTTATGAGCGAAGAAATCATGGGGGAAATATATATAATGAAAGCGGAGTGTGGAGATTTCGGGACCTAATAAATTTTTCCGGTATCGAGACTGAAGATTTTTCGGATTGCGCGAGAGTACTTGTTTCCTTAGATGGAGCTGAGGGCAGGCTTTCCAAGCCTTACCTGATGAGTAAAGTAGCTGATTATGCGGATATGGATCATGATTCTTTTCTTTTACAACCTGAAGGATATAACCCGAGCGGATCCTTCAAGGATAATGGGATGTCAACGTCGGTTACACATGCAAAAATGTTACATGTAAAAAGGCTAATCTGTGCTTCTACAGGCAATACTTCTGCTTCTGCATCAATGTATGCTGCTAATGAAAATATGGGTTGTGAAGTTTATATCCCAAGGGGCGAAATTGCACCTGGAAAGCTAGGACAGGCATTCCAGTTTGGCGCCCAAGTGATACAGGTCGATGGAAACTTCGACGACGCACTTTCAATATCTTTGCGAAAAGCGGATGAGACGAGTGCATATAAAGTGAACTCAGTAAATC
>Ga0075424_100001631_pt1 | contig 19883 bp, 15 predicted proteins | sample SoiMethybrSBSTD3_FD_75301 | JGI IMG/M metagenome (GOLD analysis project Ga0075424, IMG submission 75301) | Bulk soil microbial communities from a Populus tree surrounding site in Tennessee, USA - Soil MetaG P. TD hybrid SBSTD3 | ecosystem: Environmental > Terrestrial > Soil > Tree plantation... | reverse complement strand
GCGAACGACAACGGGCGCGTCACCGAGCAGCGGCCCGATGCGACGCCGGGCGTGCACGTCTTCTTCGCGCCGGCCGATCCGGCGACCGGCGAATGGCAATACCGCCGCATCGAATCGAAGGCCGCGATGAACGGCTGCGTCGCCGCCGACATGAACGGCGACCGCCGGATCGATCTCGTGTGCACCGGCGCGGGCGGCGTCATCCGGTGGTATGAAAACAAAGGCGCGACAGGAGCGTCGACCGCCGGCCGATAGCGGTCGACCACGCCGGCCTACGCAAGGCAGGAAGGCAGAAGGTCAGGAGGGCAGGAATTCAAGGCAGGAAGTCCGCAAGGCTCGAATGACGAAGGTCGAACAGCTGAAGGGTCCTTCAGCCCTTCAACCTTCGCCTTCAATCCTTCAGCCTTCCAGCCTTCGTCATTCCAGCCTTCCTGCCTTTCTGCCTCGAATTCCTGCGCTCCTGCCTTCCTGCTTTCCTGCCCTGCCCGGACACGGTAGAATCAAGCCGCCTTTGTCTCGAAACTTGGAGGAGCTATGACCGTTTCACGCCGCAGCTTCATGGGTGGATTCGCCGCGACGCTGGGTTATCTGGGTGTCGGTCCGGAAATCGATCTGCTCGCGCAGAACCGGCCGCAGGCCCCTGGCGGAGCGCGGATGCCCCGCGCGTCGATGGACGACTACGACGCCATGGCCCACCTCTCGAGCAACGAGAACTGCTGGGGACCGCCCGAGTCGGTGATGAAGGCGATGAACAACGCCTGGAAGTACTCGAACCGCTACGGGTACCCGGACGGCAACCTCGTCGGCGAGATCGCGAAGCACCACGGCGTGAAGACGGAGAACATCCTGCTCGGCGCCGGCTCGGGCGAGATCCTCGACGTCGTCGGCACGGCGTTCCTCCTCGGCGGCAAGAAGGTCCTCGGCGTCGAGCCGACCTACAGCAGCGTCTACCAGCACGCGACGAGCATCAAGACGAGCGCGATCAAGCTGCCGCTCAACAAGGACTACTCGCAGAACATCCCGGCGATGATCAAGGCCGCCAACGATCGCGCGAGCGAGATCGGCCTCGTCTACCTGTGCAACCCGAACAACCCGACCGGGATGATCATCCCGAAGGACGAAGTGAAGCAGCTCGTCGACGGCATCCCCAAGGACATGCCGATCCTGATCGACGAGGCGTACCATCACTTCGTGGACGACCCGCGCTACGCGACGTCGGTGCCGTATGTCCTCGAGGGACGCCCGGTCGTCATCGCGCGCACGTTCTCGAAGATCGCGGCGCTCGCCGGCATGCGCCTCGGCTACGCGGTCGCGCCGAAGGAGATGATCGACCGCATGCGGCCCTACAGCATGCAGAGCATCAACGCGCTCGTGAAGTGGGGCGGCGTCACGTCGCTGAAGGACACGGCGGCGCAGGCGGACGTGAAGAAGAAGGTCATGGATCTCCGCAAGAAGACGACGGCCGATCTCGCGGCGTACGGCTATCAGTCGCTGCCCTCGGAGACCAACTTCTTCATGGTGGAGATCGGGCGCGAGATTCAGCCGGTGATCCAGGAGTTCGCCGCGAAGAAGATCGCGGTGGGCCGTCCGTTCCCGCCCATGACGAAGCACATGCGCGTGTCGGTCGGCACGGCGGAGGAGATGGCGCGGTTCATGACCGCGTTCAAGGAGATCTTCCCCGCGAAGTCGAAGACGAATACGGCGGTGTAGGGAGTCGGGGACCAGGGGACTAAGGAACTAGGGGACTACGCACTTCGAAGGGGCTGCGGTCTCGCGACCGCGGCCCTTTTTTTGTTTCGACGAATTCTTAATTCTTACTCCCTAATTCTCAATTGCGCTTCGAAGTGTTTGCCGATCTCACGTTGGCCCGGCGGCTCGAGCGCGCCGAGGGCGCGAACAACGCGCTCGCGGTCGAGGCGCGCGCGCGCCTCTCTCCGGACTCGGGCGCGACGTGGACCGAGATCGCCGGCGCGTACGCGATGTTCGACGGCGCGGCGTCGCCGCTGACGCAGACCTTCGGGCTCGGCCTGTTCGAGACGCCCGCGGCTTCCCATCTCGACGCGATCGAGACGTTCTACGCCGAGCGGAGGGCGCCGGTGCACCACGAGGTGAGCCCGATCGCCGACGCGTCGCTGCTCCCGCTGCTCACCTCGCGCGGGTATCGTCCGATCGAGCTGACGAGCGTGCTGTATCGGGAGGTCGGAGAGGTCGCGCGGGCCGGGCAGGTCGGGCAGATCGGGCACGTCGGACACGAAGGGGCGAGCGGTATCACGGTGAGGACGGTCGGCGCCGACGATGTCGGCCTCTACGCGCGCACGGCTGCGGAAGGGTGGCGCGATTCGGGGTTCGCGGACTTCGTGCGCGCAAACGCGCGCGTCAGCGCGGCGACCGACGGCGTGACGCTGTTCCTCGCCGAGCTCGACGGCGCGGCGATCGCGGCCGCGGCGCTCGCGATCCACGACGGCGTCGCCAACCTCGCCGGCGCGAGCACGATCCCCGACGGCCGCGGGCGCGGCGCGCAGAACGCGCTCGTCGACTACCGCCTCCGCTTCGCCGCCGCGCGCGGCTGCGACCTCGCGTTCATGGGCGCGCTGCCCGGCAGCGGCTCGCAGCGCAACGCCGAGCGCAACGGCTTCCGCATCGCCTATACGCGCATCAAGTGGAGGAAGTGACGACGGGAAGAACCACAAAGACACGAAGACACGAAGAAGAGGAACCACGGGACGCCCGCGGTTGATGCCGCGCCGCGCGGCGCCGCTAGTGTGGTCGGCCGGCGCAGCCGGCCTCCGCGCGGCACGGCGCCCATCCGCGGTCGTCTTCTCGGCGTCTCCGCGTCTCTGTGGTTCGCTGCTCTGCGTGCTCTGCGGTTGCTTTTCCGTCGTTCCGCGCGATAATCGCGCACGCATGAAGCCTTCATCCGACGCCACGCGGCGGCAGTTCATCTCCTACTTCTCGAGCGCCGGCCTCGCGACGACGCTGCTGCCCGGCGTGCTCTGGGCGAAGCTGCAGGAGGAGCGCGCGGCGCGTGTCACGAGCGTGATGCTCAAGGACGCGCTCGCGATCGCCGGCCTCGAGTTCACCGACGATCAGCGCGAGCAGATGCTGAACGGCGTGAACCAGAACCTCGAGCGCTACGCCGACCTCCGCCGGATTCATCTGCATCCGAACCTCGCGCCGCCGCTGTACTTCAGCCCGATCGTGCCGGGCACGCGCCTCGATCGCGCGGCGAAGCCGTTCCGGCCCGCCGCCGTCGCCGCCGTCCGCAGGCCGACGAATCTCGAGGAGGTCGCGTTCTGGCCGATCGCGCACCTCGCGCAGCTGCTGAAGACGCGGCAGGCGACCTCCGTCGAGTTGACGCGCATGTATCTCGATCGCCTGAAGCGCTACAACCCGACGCTCAACTTCGTCGTCACCTTCACCGACGATCTCGCGATGCAGCAGGCGCAGCAGGCGGACACGGAAATCGCCGCCGGCCGCGTGCGCGGTCCGCTGCACGGCATCCCGTGGGGCTGCAAGGACATCATCGCCGTGCCCGGCTACCCGACGCAGTGGGGCTCCGGCGCGTTCCGGGGGCAGGTGATCGACGAAGAAGCGACCGTCGTCCGGCTGCTGCGCGAGGCCGGCGCGGTGCTCGTCGCGAAGCTGACGACCGGCGAGCTCGCGTCGGGCGATCAATGGTTCGGCGGGCGGACCAACAGCCCGTGGGATCCGAGCGAGGGATCGAGCGGATCGTCGGCCGGTCCAGCGAGCGCCACGGCCGCCGGCTGCGTCGCGTTCGGCATCGGCACCGAAACGAGCGGATCGATTCTCAGCCCGTCGACGATCTGCGGCGTCACCGGCCTGCGTCCGACCTTCGGCCGCGTGAGCCGATTTGGCGCGATGACGCTCTCGTGGACGCAGGATCGCCTCGGCCCGATCTGCCGCACGGCGGACGACTGCGCGCTCGTCTTCCACGCGATCGCGAAGCCCGACGAGCGCGATCTGAGCGCCATGGATCTGCCGTTCAACTGGGACGCGGATCTCGACGTGCGAAAGCTGCGCGTCGGCTATCTCGCGCCGGCGTTCGCCGAGCCGAACCGCCACGCCGACTGGACGCGCAACGACGATCGCGCGCTCGAGGAGGTGCGCGCGCTCGGCGTGACGCTCGAGCCGTTCGAGCTGCCGGCGATGCCGCTCAGCGTCACCGGAGGGATCCTCGGCGCCGAATCGGGCGCGTCGTTCGATGAGTTCGTCCGCACCGGACGCGACAAGGATTTGACGAACAAGACGCGCAGCAATGGCATGCGCCAGAGCCGCGTCGTGCCGGCCGTCGAGTACCTGCAGACGCAGCGCGTCCGCGCACTGATCATGCGGCAGTTCGCCGACGCGGTCGGAAAATTCGACGTCTATATCGCGCCGTACATCAACATGCGGGCCGGCGCCGGGCGGTCGGGTGAGTCAGGTAGGTCGGGTGGGTCGAGTGGGTCGGACACGCCGCCGCCGAGCGCGATTCGCGAGCACTTCCAGGCGGCGAACCTGTGCGGCTATCCGGCGGTGTCGGTGCCCAACGGCTTCACCGCCGACGGCAAGCCGACGAGCATCACGTTTCTCGGCCGGCTGTACAACGAAGCGGACGTCCTCGCGCTCGCGCGCGCGTACCAGGAGCGCGCCGGGTGGACCACGAAGCATCCGAGGCTGACATGAAGGAAGGTCTGGCGGCTCAGGCGGGTCGGGCAGGTCTGGCGGGTCGGCCCGGAAAGCTTGGTATGCACCTCGTCCTCGCGCTTGCGATGGCAGCCGCCGCGCTTGGCGCGCAGCCGCGTGATGCGGACGCGAGAGTCGATCACATCTTCGCGCGGTGGACGGCCGACACGCCGGGCTGCGCCGTCGGCGTCGCCGAGCATGGCGCCCCGATCGTCGCCAAGGGCTACGGCATGGCCGATCTCGAGCACGACGTCCGCATCACGCCGGAGACGATCTTCGAAGCCGGATCGGTCTCCAAGCAGTTCACGGCCGCCGCGGTTCTGCAGCTCGCGCGCGACGGCCGGCTGTCGCTCGACGATCCCGTCCGCAAGTACGTTCCCGAGCTGCCGGAGTACGACGCGCCCGTTCTCATCCGCCACATGCTGACGCACACGAGCGGCCTGCGCGACTGGGGGAACGTCGCCGGGATCGCCGGCTGGCCGAGGACGACGCGCGTGCACACGCACGCGCACGTGCTCGAGATCGTGCACCGGCAGCAGGCGCTCAATTTTCCGCCGGGCACGCGCTGGTCCTACAGCAACACCGGCTACAACCTCGCCGCGATGATCGTCGAGCGCGTGAGCGGGAAGTCGTTCCAGGAGTTCACGCGCGCGCGCCTCTTCGCGCCGCTCGGGATGACGCATACCTCGTGGCGCGACGACCACACGCGCATCGTGAAGGGGCGCGCGATCGCGTACCGCGAGCGCGACAAGGCCTTCTCGACGCTCATGCCGTTCGAGAACGTGTACGGCAACGGCGGCCTGCTGACGACGGTCGGCGATCTCTTGAAGTGGAACGAGCACTACGACGCGCCGTCGGAAGGCGATCCGCTGGCGGCGGCGGAGCAGCAGCGGCCGGGCGTCTTCAGCGACGGGCGCGCGCACGGCTACGCGCTCGGGCTGTTCGTCGGGAAGTACAAGGGCGTGCGCGAGGTCTATCACAGCGGATCGACCGCCGGCTACCAGGCGTTTCTCACGCGCTTTCCCGACGAGCGGTTGTCGGTCGCCGTGCTGTGCAACGCGACTTCCGCGCAGGCGACGCAGTACGCGCATGCCGTCGCCGACGTGTTTCTCGGCGATCGCGCGAAGGCGGCGCCCTGTGCCGCGCCGTTCGATCCGGGCGCGAACGCCGGGCTGTACCGCAACCGCGTCACCGGCGCCGTCGTGCGGCTCGCCGCCGGCCGGGATCCCATCGGCGGAGCGGCGTGGACCTTCGACGGCCGCGGCGGCGCGGTCGCGACCGACGAGTACGGCACCACGACCGCGTTCGAGCGCGTGACGGACGCGAAGCCGACGGCGCAGGAACTCGAGGCGTATGTCGGGAGCTACGCGAGCGACGAGGCGGAAACCGTGCTGCGCGCGTCGATCGAGAACGGGCGGCTGGTGCTGAAGCGCCGTCCCGACGCGTCGTTCGCGCTCGAGCCGCTGTACGCCGACGCCTTTCAGGCGCCCCCGCTCGGCACGGTGATCTTCCACCGCGACGCGAGCGGACGCGTGACCGGCCTGAGCGTGTCGGAAGATCGTGTGTGGGATCTGCGCTTCACGCGCACGCGGTAGAGAGACGACGATCAACGCAGAGCGCGCAGAGCTCGCAGAAGTCTTTTGTACAAGATATCTGCGGTCTCTGCGGTTTCTGCGTTGATCGTCCGCTTTTACGGCAGGACGGCGGTCGTATTCCGCTTCGGCACCTGGCCGACCGGAATCTGCGTCAGCTCCTTGTGCGACGCGACGTCCACCACGGACACCGAGTTCGAGCCCGCGTTCGCGACGTAGACGCGCTTGCCGTCGGGCGTGAACGTCAGCCAGTCGGGATGGTGGCCGACCTTCGATTCGCCGAGCAGCTTCAGGTCGGGCAGCGAGTAGAAGTAAATCCGCGTGTTCATCTTGCTCAGCACGCCGAGCGTCTTGCCGTCCGACGTGACGGCAAGGCCGTGCGCCGGCGATCCCTGCAGCCCTTCGGTGACGCGCTCGGCGGCGGGAATCTCGGGCACCTTGATCTCCGGCCCGAGCTGGTGCGTCGCGAAATCGATCGTCATGAAGCCGTTGAACCCCGAGATCTGCAGGAAGATCCGTTTGGTCGATCCGTCCGCGTTGGTGTCGAACGCCATCGGCCGCACGCCGTCGCGCGTCGGCACGGTCCAGAGGATCTCCTCCGTCTTCTGATCGATCACGGTCACCTTGCGCCCCGGAATCGAGCCGGCGACGACGAACTTGCCGTCGGGGGTGACGTAGACGTTGTGGATGCCGCCCTCGGTGCGGATGCTCTTCACGCGCTTCATCGTTCCCGTGTCAATCACGTCGATCGCGCCCGCGCCCGCGACGATCGCGACGTAGACCCGCTTGCCGTCCTTGCTCACGGTGACGTTGTTCGGGTGGTTGGTGAGCGGGATGTTCTTGATCACTTTCAGCGTCTTGAGGTCCGCGACGTCGAGCGTCGATTCGGCCTCGTTGGTGATGTAGAGCTGCCGGCCGTCGGGCGCCGCCGCGGCGCCGTGGTTCACCTCGATGCCGGGGATTTCGCCGACGATCTTGTTGGTGTCGGGGTCGATCAGCATCACGCTGTCCCCGGCCGAATTGGTCTGGACGATCCGGACGGTGGCGGCGTGCAGGACGGTGGAGGCGGCGACGAGCGCCAGCGCGAGAGAATACTTGGTCTTCATAGCGACACACTTTAAACTACCCGGCCATGTCGCTGATCCTCTTTTTCAGCCTGCTGGCGCAGGCGGCCACTTCCCTCGACTACGCCGAGTTCAAGGCGAAAATCCAGCCGCTGCTCACCGAGAAACGGCCGGGCCACGCGCGCTGCATCACGTGCCACTCGACAGGCACCAACTTCCGGCTGACGCGGCTGCCCAAGGGGCGCAGCGAGTACACGGAGGAGGAGTCGCGAAAGAACTTCGAGGCGGTCACGCGCGTCGTCCTGCCCGGCGTGCCGATGAAGAGCCGGCTGCTCGTCATGCCGCTCGCGCACGAGGCCGGCGGCACCGAGTTCCATCCCGGCGGCAAGCACTGGATGTCGAAGGACGATCCGGAGTGGAAGACGCTCGCCGAGTGGGTGCAGCGCGCGTCCTCGACCGGACGGCCTTGAGCCCGGCGCCGTTCCGCTACTACCTCCGCGTCCGCTACATCGAGTGCGACGCGCAGAGGGTCGTGTTCAACTCGCGGTACGCCGAGTACGTCGACGTCGGGATCAACGAATTCCTTCGCGCGGCGGGCGTGCTGCCCGACTTCGTCGACGGGCGCCTCGACTTCCAGCTCGTGAAGCAGACCGTGGAGTGGAAGGCACCCGCGCGCTTCGATCAGGTGCTGGAGCTGTCGATCGCGCCGGCGCGCCTCGGCACCACGTCCTTTACGATGGCCACCGATTTCCGCGTCGCCGGCGACGATCGCGTGATCGTCGCGGTCGAAACGGTGTACGTGCTCGTCGACGCGCGGACCCTGATCAAGCTGCCGCTGCCCGAGGCGCTCCGTCGTGCTCTGCAGGAGGGGGCGGCGGCGAAGACGACCGATCACGCGGGTTACCTCGGGAACGCCGTCCCGGAAGAGCAACCGCAGAGCGCGCGGAGCACGCAGAGCGTTTAACCACCGAGGCAGGGGGCCACGGAGCCCGCGCCGCAGCACGCGTCGCACGCCCGCTTGTCGGCCGGCTTCGCCGGCCGACGTGCGACGCGTGCTCCGCTATCGTCGATCTTCGAGTCTCCGAGTCTTTGTGGTTGTCAATCGTCCGTGCCACGCCGGTGCTGTCCGTGCCCTGCGGTCTCCGCGTGCTCTGCGGTCGCTTTTCCGTCGCGGCGCGCGCCCGAGCGAAAACAACGCTGGTACAGAGGAGAAAACGCGTTCATAATAGGGCAGCCAGACGGACGCCGCGCGCGGCGTCCCTTAGCCCGTCAACCAAGGAGACGACATGGCCAAGAAAGCAGCGAGCAAGCGGAAACCGAACGCGGCGTTCATGAAGCCGGTTCAGCCGAGCGCAGCGCTCGCGGAAGTCGTGGGTACCAAACCGATCCCCCGCACCGAGATCACCAAGAAGCTGTGGGCCTACATCAAGAAGAACGGCCTGCAGGACAAGAAGAACAAGCGGATGATCAAATCCGACGACACGCTCAAGCCGGTGTTCGGCGGCAAGACGCAGGTCAACATGTTCGAGATGACGAAGCTTGTCAGCAAGCACGTGAAGTAAGCCGCGCATCGCCATGGCTGATGGCTCGCCATCAGCCATGACCGGCCCCCGCCGCGCCGTAGAGTACACTTCGGCGCATCCTATGGCCCCACGCCGTTTTCTTCCCGCGCTGCTCGTCCTCTTCGTCGGCAGCGGCTGCGCCGCGCTCATCTACGAGATCGTCTGGTTCCAGCTGCTGCAGCTCGTCATCGGCTCGTCGTCGATCTCGCTCGGGATCCTGCTCGGCACCTTCATGGGCGGCATGTGCGTCGGCAGCCTGCTGCTGCCGCGCGCGATCTCGCCGCGCCACCACCCGCTGCGCGTCTACGCGTTCGTCGAGCTCGGCATCGGCGCGTTCGGTCTGCTCATTCTCGTGAGCATGCCGCTCGTCGGCGGCATCTACACCGCGTGGGCCGGCGAAGCCGCGGCCGGCATCGTCTTCCGCGCGGTCGTCGCGGGCATCTGTCTGTTGCCGCCGACGATCCTGATGGGCGCGACGCTGCCGGCGATCTCGCGCTGGGTGAAGACGACGCCCGAGGGCGTCGCGTGGCTCGGGTTCTTCTACGGCGGCAACATCGGCGGCGGCGTCCTCGGCAGCCTCGCCGCAGGCTTCTACCTGCTGCGCGTCTTCGACGTCGCCACCGCCACGCTCGCCGCGTCCGCGATCAACATCCTCGTCTTCGCGATCGCGATGGCGCTCGCGCGGCAGACGGAGTACGAAACGGACGCGGCGCCGCCCGCGGAGATGCGCGCCGCCGGCGCGTGGCCGGTCTACACGGCGATCGCGCTCTCGGGCACGACGGCGCTCGCCGCCGAGGTGATCTGGACGCGGCTGCTCTCGCTGCACTTCGGCGCGACGGTCTACACTTTTGCGCTCATCCTCGCGGTGTTCCTGATCGGCCTCGGCATCGGCAGCACGGCCGGCGCGAGCCTCGCGCGCACGTCGCGCTCGCCGCGGCGCGCGCTCGGCTGGTGCCAGCTGTTCATCTGCGGCGCGCTCGCGTGGGCGGCGTATCAGCTCACCGAGTCGCTGCCCTACTGGCCGATCAACCCGTCGATTGCGACGACGCCGTGGTTCACGATGCAGCTCGACTTCGTGCGCTGCCTGTGGGTCGTGCTGCCGGGCGCGATTCTGTGGGGCGCAAGCTTCCCGCTCGCGCTCGCGGCGGTCGCGACGACCGAGCAGGACGCGGCGCGGCTCGCCGGCGGCGTGTACGCGGCGAACACCGTCGGCGCGATCGCCGGCTCGCTCGTTACCAGCTTCGTCCTCATTCCGTGGATCGGCACGTCCCACTCCGAGCAGGTGATCGTCATCGTTTCGGCATTATCGGCTCTGCTGATGTTGGAACCTTCGTTCTCCACGAGGGCCGCGGGATCTTCTGCGTCCTTCGCCCCCTCTGCGATCTCTGCGCTCTCCGGCACGATCGTCCTTGCGATCGCGATGATCGCGGCGGGGCTGCTCGCGCGCAGCATCCATCCGCTGCCGGGGCTGCTCGTCGCCTACGGCCGCTACTCGGCGACGCGCGTCGGGCAGGCCGACGTGATCTACGTCGGCGAAGGCCTGAACGCGTCGGTCGCCGTCTCCGAGCTGTCGAACGGCGTGCGCAACTATCACAACGCCGGGAAGGTGCAGGCGTCGAGCGAGCCGCAGGACATGCGCCTGCAGCGGATGCTCGGCCACCTGACGACGCTGATTCCGGCCCACCCGAAGAAGGTGCTCGTCATCGGCTGCGGCGCCGGCGTCACGGCGGGCGCCGTGTCGGTCGACCCGGCGGTCGAGCACGAGACGATCGCCGAGATCGAGCCGCTCGTGCCGCGCGTGGTCTCCACCTACTTCTCGCAGCACAACTTCGACGTCGTCCGCAACCCGAAGGTCCACGTGCGCATCGACGACGCGCGCCATTTCGTCGAGACGACCAGCGAGACGTTCGACGCCGTCACCTCCGATCCGCTCGATCCGTGGGTGAAGGGCGCGGCGATGCTCTACACCGCGGAGTTCTTCGACCTCGTGAAGAAGCACCTGAACCCGGGCGGCGTCGTCACGTTGTTCGTGCAGCTCTACGAGAGCAACACCGAGGCGGTGAAGAGCGAGATCGGGACGTTCCTCGAGGCGTTCCCGAACGGCGTCGTCTTCGGCAACACGAACGAGGGCAAAGGCTACGACCTCGTGCTGCTCGGGCAGGTGGAGCCGACGAAGATCGACGTCGACGCGGTGCAGGCGAAGCTGCAGCGCCCCGAGTACGCGCCGGTGCAGCAGTCGCTGCGCGAGATCGGGATGAACTCGGCCGTGGATCTGTTCGCGACCTACGCCGGCCGGCGCCCCGATCTCGAGCCGTGGCTGCGCACCGCGCAGATCAACCACGATCGCAACCTGCGGCTGCAGTATCTCGCGGGCCTCGGGCTCAACCTGTATCAGGCCGACGTGATCTACGCCGAGATGCTGCGCTACGTGACGAAGACGCCCGACGATCTCTTCGTCGCCTCGGACGCGACCAAGCAGCGGCTGTTCGCGGCCATCCAGTCTGCGCAGGGGCGCCTGCAGTAGACCTCCGGCCGGTGTATTCTTTCCGGCCAGCGTTCATCCCGCAACCGCACAGTTCAGGCAGGAGGCTCTTCATGTCGGCACCGCGCTTCCTCATCGGCTTTTTCCTCGCCGCGCTCGTCGCGCTGCCAGCGGCGGGCGGCGCCCAGACCTTCCGCGGCGGCATCTCCGGCCGCATCGTCGACGCGACGGGCGCCGTGCTGCCGGGCGTCACGGTGACGGCCACCAACGCCGCCACCGGCGTCTCGCGCACGACCACCTCGTCCGAGACGGGCGACTTCTCGCTGCCCGACCTCCCGCTCGGCGCCTACGCCATCGAAGCGACGCTGCAGGGCTTTCAGACGGTGCGCACCAAGGTCGAGGTCGCCGTCTCGCAGGTCGCGTCCGTGGAGCTGAAGATGGGGCTCTCGCAGGTGGCCGAGACGATCAACGTGACGGCGTCGGCGCTGATCCTCGACACCGTCTCCACCGCGCTCAGCAACGTCGTCCGGCCGAAGCAGGTGCAGGACCTGCCGCTCAACGGCCGCGACTTCACGCGCATGCTGCAGCTCGCGCCCGGCGTCGCCGGCAGCTCGGTGAACGGCGTGCGCACGCGCGGCAACAACTATCAGATTGACGGCGCGGACAACAACGACGCGTTCCAGAACACCGCGGCCGTGAACCAGGGCGGCGTCTCGGGCATCGCCGGCACGCTGCTGCCGATCGAGGCCATCGATCAGTTTTCGGTGCAGTCGGGCGGGCAGGCGGAAATGGGGCGCAACGCCGGTTCGACGGTGAACCTGGTGATCAAGTCGGGCACGAACGATTTCCACGGCAGCACGTTCTATTTCAACCGCCACGAAGCGCTGTCGGCGAATTCGCCCGTCGCGCTGCCGGGCTCGGCGAAGCGGGCGATCCGCAACAACCAGTACGGCTTCTCGCTCGGAGGGCCGATCGTCCACAACAAGACGTTCTTCTTTTCCACGCTCGAGATCCAGAAGCTGACCGCCGGCAACACGATCCCGACGACCGCGCCGTCCGATGCCTGGATCGGGAGCGCGACGCAGCTCCTCAACCAGTTCAACGTGCCCGTCAGCCCGGTCTCGGTGAAGCTGCTCTCGTTGTGGCCGGGCAATAGCCGCACCGGTCCGGCGATCGCCCAGAACTTCGTCAGCACCGATCCGAACACCTACGACAGCACCAACGGCATCCTGAAAGTGGATCACAACTTCAATCAGGTGCACAGTCTGTCGGCGCGCTATTTCGGCGGCGGCGGCGATCAGATCGCCCAGACCAACTCGCCCTACCTCGCGTACTTCCAGGCTGTGCCGAGCCGCATGCACAACGTGTCGCTCGTCGGCACGAGCGTGTTCACGCCGCACCTGGTCAACCAGCTCGTCGTGGGCTACAACTACTTCAAGCAGACGTTCAATTCGGCTGACTTCTCGGCCGATCCGCTGGCGCTCGGCTTCAACACCGGCGTGACCGATGCCGATCTCGCGGGACCGCCGAACATCACGATCAACGGCTTCGCCGCCGTCGGCGGCACGCAGCCGCTCGGCCGCGTGGACAAGACCCTGCATTTCACCGACAACATGTCGTACGCCACCGGCGCCCATCAGCTGAAGTTCGGCGGCGAGGTCCGGACGGCGGATGTCTTCGTCTTCTACGACAGCAACAAACGCGGCACGTTCACCTACGACGGGACGGTGGGCCCGTGGGCGGGGCTGCCGACGTCGCAGGCGAGCGCGGCGCTCAAGTCGCTCGCCGATTTCATGGCGGGCAGCTACGCGACCGGCATCATCGTGCGCGGCAACACGCACCACGACTACGTGCAGAACTCCTTCGATCTGTACGTCCAGGACGCGTGGTCGGCGACGTCGAAGCTGACGTTCAACTTCGGCGCGCGCTACACGTATCCCGGCGTCCTCGGCGCGAGCGACGGCAAGCTCACGAATTTCCTGCCCGGCCAGGGGATGGTCTCGACCGATTCGCTCTACCCGGCGCAGAAGGACGCGATCTCGCCGCGCGTGGGCCTGACGTGGGTCCCGACCGAGAGCCGCAAGACGGTCGTCCGCGGCAGCTACGGCCTGTTCTACGACATGTTCGCGCTCAACTTCTTCACCGCGAACACCGGCTTCGCCAACGGCGGCGCCCTCGGCGTCGGCAACAACCCGGGCGGCGAGCAGCCGGTGTTCTCGATCACGCAGCGGCGGCAGACCGTCGTCACGAGCGCGCCGATCTTCGGGACCTCGCCGCAGCCGCCGTACGGCGCGTTCGCCGTCAGCCAGGATCTGAAGCTGCCGTACGTCGAGAACTTCAACGTCAACGTCGAGCAGGCGCTCGGCCCGACGACGATCGCGCAAATCGGGTACGTCGGCACGCGCGGCCACCGGCTCGCGCTGATGCGCGACATCAACGCGGCGACGCCCGGCGCCGTCTTCGCGCAGGCGCGGCGCCCGTTCGCGGCGCAGTATCCGGATCTCGCCGCGATCAACGAGCTCGAGTCGATCGGCCGATCGCGCTACAACTCGATGCAGCTGTCGCTGATCCAGAACGCGTGGCACGGCGTGTCGGGGCGGCTGAACTACACGCTGTCGCACGCGATGGACAACGGATCGGAAGCGCGCAACACGCTGCCGATGATCCAGAACGACATCGACGCCGACTGGGGCAACGCGTCGTTCGACATCCGCCACGTCTTCACCGCGGGGTTCACCTACAGCATTCCGGCGTGGGGCGGCGGACGCTTCGGCGACGGCTGGCAGCTGAACACGATCGCCACGTTCCAGAGCGGCACGCCGTTCACGATCACCACCGGCACCGACGTGAGCGGCACCGGCGTCCGATCCGATCGGCCGAACCTGGTCGGCGATCCGTACAGCGGCATCGTCCAGCCGACGACGACGCCGCTGTCGGTGGTGTGGTTCAATCCGGCGGCGTTCGCGGTGCCGGCGGCGGGCACGTTCGGCAACCTCGCGCGCAATGCGCTGTACGGTCCCGGGTTCAAGAGCGTCGATCTCTCCATCTTCAAGACGACGAAGTTGAACGGCGGCGCGTCGCTGCAGCTGCGCTGCGAGATCTTCAACCTGTTCAACACCATCAACTGGACCAACCCGGGTGCGAACCAGTCGAGCTCGACGGCCTTCGGCATCATCACCAACACGCGCAACGCGAACAACGCGCCCGGCATCGGCGCCGGCGAGCCGTTCAACGTGCAGCTGGCGGCGAAGATCCTGTTCTGAGAGACCGCGCGATGAACAACGCCTTCATATCGCCGCCTGCCTCTCGTCGCGCAGGCCTTCAGGCCTGCCGTCGGCCGCCGGGCAGCCCTGAAGGGCTGCGCTACCGTCGCCTCCGCTCAGCGCTCGGCGTGCTTGCGCTGCTGATGCCGCTTCTGAGCGCCAATCTGCCGCGACTCTTCGCGCAGCCGCAGCGCATCGATCCGGCGCTCTACGGCGGGCTCCGGTGGCGCAACATCGGCCCGTTCCGCGGCGGCCGCGTGAACGGCGTCACCGGCGTGCCCGGCCAGCCCGACACGTTCTACTTCGGCTCGGTCGGCGGCGGCGTCTGGAAGACGACGAACGCCGGGCGCACGTGGCTGCCGATCTTCGACTCGCAGCCCATCGCCTCGATTGGCGCGATTGCCGTGGCGCCGTCCAACCCCGACATCGTCTACGTCGGCAGCGGCGAAGCCGACATGCGGTCGCAGATCTCGTACGGCAACGGGATGTACAAGTCGACCGACGCGGGGAAGACCTGGACGCACATCGGCCTCGACGACACGCGCCAGATCGGCAAGGTGATCGTCGATCCGCGCAACCCCGAGGTCGTGTTCGTCGCCGCGCTCGGCCACGCGTACGGCGCGAACCCGGATCGCGGCGTGTACCGCTCGCGCGACGGCGGCGCGACGTGGCAGAAGGTCCTGTTCAGGAGCAACGACGTCGGCGCGATCGATCTCGCGTTCGATCCCGGCGATCCGCAGACGATCTATGCCGCGCTGTGGAACACGCGGCGTCCGCCGTGGAGCATCTACCCGCCGTCGTACGGGCCGGGCAGCGGGCTCTTCAAGTCGACCGACGGCGGCGCGAACTGGCAGCAGCTGACGCGCGGGCTGCCGGCCGATGCCGTCGGCCGCATCGGCGTCGCCGTCGCGCCGTCGAATCGCGCGCGCGTCTACGCGATCGTCGACGCGAAGGACGGCGGGCTCTTCCGCTCCGACGATGGCGGCGCGGCGTGGACGAAGGCGTCGAGCGACCAGCGCATCTGGGGCCGCGGCTGGTACTTCGGCAAGGTGGTCGTGGATCCCAAGAATCCCGATCTCGTCTACATCTCGAACACCGGCGTCTACCGCTCGCGCGACGGCGGGAAGACCTTCGGCGAGCCGTTCAAGGGATCGCCCGGCGGCGACGACTATCACCAGCTGTGGATCTATCCCGACGACGGGAACCGCATGATCCTCGGCGGCGACCAGGGCGCGGTGATCAGCGTCGACGGGCACGCCGACCATCCGACGTGGAGCTCGTGGCTGAATCAATCGACGTCGCAGATCTATCGCCTCGCGGCCGACAACGCGTTTCCCTACTGGGTGACCGGCGCGCAGCAGGACAGCGGCGCGGTGCGCGTGCGCACGCGCGGCCGCTTCGCCGGCATCACGATGCGCGACTGGGAGCCGCTCTGCGCCGGCGGCGAGAGCGGCTACACCGCGCCCGATCCCCTCAACCCCGACATCGTCTACGGCGGCACGGTGTCGAAGTGCAGCGTGCAGACCGGCAAGACGACCAACGTGTCGCCGGAAGTGGATCTGCCGACGCCGGCGCGGCACACGTGGACGCTGCCGCTCGTCTTCTCGCCGGTCGATCAGCACGCGCTCTACTTCAGCGATCAGTATCTGTTCAAGACGACCGACGGCGGCGCGCATTGGGCGCGCATCAGCGAGGACATGACGCGCGAGAATCCGGGCGTGCCGCCGAACCTCGACGCGGCCACCGCGGCCGACGCGCCCGAGTCGCAGCGGCGCGGCGTCATCTACTCGATCGCGCCGTCCAGCGTGCGCGCCTCGCTCATCTGGATCGGCACCGACGACGGCTACGTCCACGTCACGCCCGACGACGGCAAGACGTGGCAGAACGTGACGCCGCGCGAGCTGACCGCGTGGAGCAAGGTCGTGATGATCGAGGCGTCGCACTTCGACGCGAACGAGGCGTACGCGGCCGTCGATCGGCATCGCCTCGAGGACAACGAGCCCTACGTGTACCGCACGAAGGACAGCGGCAAGACGTGGACGAAGATCGCCGCCGGGTTGCCGCGCGGCGTCTACGTGCAGACGATCAAGGAGGATCCGAAGCGCCGCGGCCTGCTCGTCGTCGGCACCGAGCTCGCGCTGTTCGTCTCCTTCGACGACGGCGACAGCTGGCAGCCGCTGCAGCTGAACCTGCCGCCGGCGTCGATGCGCGACGTCGCGTTCCATGACAACGATCTGATCGTCGCGACGCACGGCCGCGGCTTCTGGGTGCTCGACGACGCGAGCGTGCTGCGGCAGCTCACGCCGGAGATCGCCGGCGGGGGCGCGCATCTCTTCAAGCCCGCCGACGCGATCATCCTGCCGCCGTCGACCGACGACGGCACGCCGACGCAGAAGGACGAGCCGGCGGCCGAGAATCCGCCGATCGGCGCGATCGTCGACTACTACCTGAAGAGCGCGGCGAGCGGACCGCTGACGATCGAGATTCTGAACGCGAGCGGCGGCGTCGTGCGGCATTACTCGAGCGCCGATCCGGTGCCGCCGCTCGACCCGAACGCGCTCGTCGTGAACGCCGTGTGGCAGCGGCCGCAGGAGCCGCCGTCCTCCGCGGCGGGGATGCATCGATTCGTGTGGGACTTCCGTCCCGATCCGCCGTCGGCCGGCGGCCGGGGGCGCGGCCGCGGCGGTCGTGGCGGCGGCGGAGGGGGTGGAGGCGGCCGCGGCGGCTTGCCGCCGGTCGCGCCGGGGAACTACAGCGTGAGGCTGACGGTCGGGGGACAGACGTTCACGCAGCCGCTCGTCGTGAAACCGGATCCGCGCGATCGCTGAGGTGGGTTGGGCAGGTCAGTAGGTGAAGCAGAGAAGCGCGATGCATCACAAAGCGCTGTGGCCGCTGACCAAGGCGTCGAACCGCCGCTGGTTCACAGACAGGGGCGACGTTCGAGACGACGAAGAGATCGTCGCGGCGATGCGCGCGTTCATCGAGCGCCACGCGGTCAAAACCATCGCCATCCCGCAGTGGCTGTTCTGGTTCTCGCGCGATCGATGGAGCGGAGCGGTGCATTGAGGAAAAGCCCCGCGGTGCCTGACACGTGTCAGGCACCGGACGGGGCGGGCCGGGTGGGTCAGGCGGGTCGAGGAAATGACTGTCAGGAAGATGGCGGCAATCGCCGCGATGCTGTTGTCGAATGGCTTCATCGCGGCCGGGATCGACCAGGTGACGGCGGACGATCGCGCCGTCATGACCGCGGTGATCGACGGCGCGCTTCGATCCGAGCGTGATCAAGCCATCCGGCGAGGCCGTGGCATTGCGACGGATCGCGGTCCGACGGGAGCGGTCTTTCTGATCCTGGACCAAACCGTGCCGGCGTGTTCGGGAAAGGGTGTCAGAGAAATCCTCGGCTGCATCAGCGTGAATGGCAAGGACCGGCGTTTGCTCCTCGAGCTGAAGTGCGATGCGGACTCCGTTCAAATCGGCCAGGCGCTGGGTCGGCGCAACCGGACGTCGATGCTGATTCGCGGGCAACTCGCTGCCGACGCCACGATCGTTTCGACCGACTACGCGTCGAATAGACAGCAGCTGACAGAACTGCGACGGCAGTACGCGCGCGGCAGCACGCTCGTCGCCTTCAGCGCGCCGGCGTACCCGAAGGCGAACGTCGCGGTCGTGTATTACCGCGCATTCGACGCCGGATCCGGCTTCGTCTGCCTCACGCGCGACGGCAAGGGCTGGACCGTCCGCTCGCGGCAGAACGTCGTCGAGTGACCGGTTTTCCACAGGGGGTCGGGAACCGTTTCCGGAATGTCGCGAAACGATTCCCGACCCCCTGTGGAAATCGCGTGTCGGCGGCAGTGCCCCTCTCGAATTTCGAAGGAATCTGAGCGTCCGAAAAAACGATTCCCGACCCCCTGTGGAAAACTCAGTCGCCACACTTTTCCACAGAGGGTCGGGAATCGTTTTTTGCGTGCAAAAGGTCGTCATGTCCGACTCCCACGAGCAGGACGCCTACAACGAGCTGTGCTGCTATACGCTCGCGCACGCCGATCCCTCGTTCATCCACCAGCACGTCGTCGACGCGTGGGCGGTGCAGCACGCGGACGAGACGACCAAGCCAATCAAGATTACGTTCGGGCTCGTCGGTCTCTACCTGAGAGTCGAGCAGCGCTGGTCCGGCCGCCGCGTGCAGCGCGCGCACATGGCGCTCGCGCGCGAGAAGCACGCGTGGCCATCGTTCGCGCTGCCGGAAGATCGCGGCACGCTTACGGCGCGGAGCGTCATGGCCGCGCCGCCCGGGCCCGAGCGCGATGCGGCGATCGACGCCTGGTGCGCGTCGGTGTGGACCGCGTTCGCGCGGAACCGCGAGACGATCGTCGATCTGCTCGCGCGGCACGGCATCGCCGCACGCGAGTAGAGATTCGGGACTGGGGATTCGGGATTCGTTCCAGCTTGGCCGAGCATCAAAAGAAACGCCGCTCGTCAACGCGCCGTGATTCCACAGTCCTCGTGTTGATATGATGCTTGGTCAATCGCTGGAGGAGCTTCCGATGTTGAAACGCCACGGATTCATCGCTCTGTTCGCCCTGATCACGATCGCGCCGCTCGCCGCGCAGGCGCCGAAAGGCTGGAAGATGCGCGTCGATCGCAGCACCAACGCGTCCGATCCCGACGCCGGCGGACCGATCCACTTCATGCAGATGGGATCGACGCTGCACGCCATCAACCCGCAGGCCGCCGTCTACTGGAACCCGGCGAACACCGCCTCTGGCACCTACACGCTGAAGGGCACCTTCACGCTGATGAAGCCGAGCGGCCACACGAACTACTACGGCCTCGTCTTCGGCGGCAGCGATCTCGAGGGGGCCGCGCAGAAGTACACCTACTTCATGGTCGCGCAGGACGGCACGTGGCTGATCAAGAAGCGCGACGGCGAGGCCGCCACCGATGTGGCGAAATCCGGGAACGCCGTCGTGAAGAAGCCCGATGCGAGCGGCAAGTCGACCAACGCCCTCGAGGTCCGCGTCGGCGCCGACAAGATCGACTACGTCGTGAACGGGACCGTCGTTCACTCGACGCCGAAGGCCGGCGTGAAAACCGACGGCACGTACGGCATCCGCGTGAACCACCTGCTCGAAGTGCAGATCGACGGGCTCGCCGTCACCAAATCGTAGCGGCACAGTGCCTTCCGCCGCCGTCGCGCCCGGGCCGAAGCCGTCGCTGCTCGACGCGCTCGTCTACCG